>Ga0307928_10000580_pt1 | contig 27530 bp, 24 predicted proteins | sample AceLakmetagen232_FD_201815 | JGI IMG/M metagenome (GOLD analysis project Ga0307928, IMG submission 201815) | Saline water microbial communities from Ace Lake, Antarctica - #232 | ecosystem: Environmental > Aquatic > Non-marine Saline and Alkaline > Saline | place: Antarctica: Ace Lake... | reverse complement strand
AGAAGCAGCGATGCTGATCAAGAGCAGGCAGGTTCTGAGAGCCAGAGGGCTTAAGCTGGACGCCGATGTCAAAACTATCTGTGAGGCGGCCGGCATTTCGCGCAAGACGGGCTATAAATGGGCCGATCAATTAGGACCGGAGGCGCAGGAGAGGGAGGACGAACTTCGAGGAGAGTTGGCGCGGCTGCAAGCGGAGAAGGAAGAACTGGAAAAGCGTTACGATGATATCAACTTTGAGAATGAGGGGCGCAAGCTGGCCTGGAAGATACATGGGGTGGATGAGCTTATCCGCTCAAAAAAAAACACTTCCAGACCCGCGAGAAAGGAGAAGCGGTAAGTTTTTATCGTCGTCTGGGCCGGTTGCTTCGGGAGACGGCCTGGGTGCTTTCCTTGAAGATCAGCACGCTATCCGAATGGAATCAAATCTTTGATGAGAAGAGGAAGCCGGTAATTAACCTCGATTTGCGGGGGAAGACCGGCAAAGTCACCGCCGATATAGTGAGACAGATAATCAAGGGCGCCAAAGAGATCAGAGATCGAGGAATGCATATCCGGTTGAAGTCATTTATCCGGGGACTCAGGGAAAAACATCAAATTGATCTGAGCAAGAAGACGATAACCGAGATTTTGATTGCCAACGATCTTTACCAGCCTTCCAGCAGGAGGAGGCGGCCGAAGTTTTATCAGAGTCTGAAGCAGAGCATTCCCAGCGGATTACTCAGCCTGGACGGGAGTGATTTTAAGGTCATAATAGGGGAGGAACACCACAAGTTCAACGTGGAGCTGGGGGTGGACGTGAAGAGCTTTCATCATGATGCTTATAGTATTACCGATACGGAGATTTCAGGAGGGGTGATCAAGGTGGTGGAAAAGCGCAAAAGTATATGGGGGACGCCCCTGGGGGTTCTGATAGACCACGGCAAGGCCAATTTATCAGAGGCTGCCAGGAAGTATTTTCAAGAGAACAACATAGAACTGGTTCCGGTAGGACCGAGCAATCCCAAAGGGAACGGCACTGACGAGGGGGCCTTTTCTCAGATGAAAAAGGTGATCGGACCGATCATCCTTGATTCGACCTCGCCCCGGGCGCTGGCAAGAAGTGTACTGGACAAAATTATCGAGGTCTATATCACCATGCGTAATCGTACGCCTCGAATCGGGGAGTGCCTGACCCCCGACCAGGCGATCGCCAGAAAGATGACCGGGGAAGAACGACAGTTGTACCGGGAACGATACCAGGCAAGACGAAGAAAAAGCGAGGATCCGGGACGACAGATCAAGCGGGATCGGATTGACTGAATCATCAGTCATCATGGTTTGGCGGTTGATCAATACGCGCTGGATCGGGCTTGCAAGTGTATTGTCGGCTATGACCTCAAGGCCATCAACAAATCAGAGGAAGCTTTTAACAAGACGATCCGGAGGGATTCGGGACGACGCACTCTTCCTTATTTTTTTGGTATTCTGAAACGGATCCAGAATGATCTGGATACCGCGGCATATCAGGCTTACTGCCACAAGCGCTACCATTACGGAGAGATGTGCAAGCAGGAAAGGCGGCAGTGGGAAACTGCCGGAGAAATAATAACAGTGGATGATCTGGTCAAAATGCTGGAAGAAGCGGTAACCACCGGTACCAGATTTATCAGAGACCTTTGCCTCAAGCAGGTTGAGCGCCTGGTCCAGATACTCAGGAAGCAGTATCAGTACACAGGAGCTTTGAAACGGAAGATACTGGATGCATTGGGAGAGATCAGTGAGTTGAGCCTCGCCCAGCGCAGAGAAGCTTTTCAGCTGGTTGAAAGCTCCTTGATTTAACCGAAACGGCGAGATAAGGAGGTGTCAAGGTATGGGGTGGGGCAATAAAATCGCTTAGAAGCGATCTGAGATGCCCGTTTCTACCTGAAGGGTTTTCAAATCATCGATTTGCCCCTGAATCCGCCCGGAGAGGGAAGCATAATCAGCAATTTTGAAGCCTCTGAGAGGCCGATAGAACCGATAATAAATAAGACGTGATTCTTATTTTCGCGGTAGACGATATTAATTTAAACCAGGGAGAAAAGTGTTACCCCAAAACCTCATTTTTTTCCGGATTTTTCTTGCACATTAACAGCTAAAGGCAAAGCAAAAGATGAGGCTAAAGGAAATATTGAATCAATCTTTCGAAAGAAAAAGCTCGACTCCAACATAAAAAAGGGGCATGGGAAAGGTGATAACTAGGCATTACCTTTTTAATGCAGGAGCTTGTACGTTAACGGATTACTCTTTTGATCAATTTCTAACAAAAAAAGAAATTTTTTATTGACTGCTTGGTCGAATATGACTATTGTGCCATCATAGACTTAATGGTCATACTTGACTAAATTATCAGGATTGACTGTTTGGTCAATTTGAACAATGGGAAGCGGAACCAAAAGACATTCTAAACCATCCCGGCATACCCGCCGGGCGCAAGCCACGCGGAACAAGTTACTCGATGCCGCCCGTTCGCTCTTTGCTGAAAAAGGCTTCAATCTCACCTCTATTGATGACATCACCAAGCGGGCGGATGTGGGTAAAGGCACGTTTTACTACCACTTCAGTAACTGGGAGGAGATCATTGAAGCGCTCGTCACCAGGATGCTCGATGAGCTCCTGGCGGTCATGGAAGAGAATTGCCGGGACATCTCGGACCTGAAAGGTATCCTCGACGCTCTGATCGGCGCGCATATTAAATTTTTCTGTAACCGCTGGGAAGATTTCGTCCTCTTCTTCCAGAGCAGGACCGAGCTCACTCTCGAACAGAGCTACGAGAGCATCGAAACGCCCTTCCTGGAATATCTGAAGCGGGTGGAAGACATTCTCGCACCCACCATCCAGCGCCAGCTGCCGCAACCCATCCTCCGGAGGATCGCGTGCGCCGTGGTAGGGTTCGTTTCCGGTTACTACTCGTTCGCATCCATCGTATCCCAGGAGGAGGATGTGGACCAGACTTTCCGTTCGCTTCGAGGCGCCATGGTGGCGAGCCTGGCGCGGTTCATCCAAGAGGCAACCCCGCCCCTGGAAACGGAAGAGCAGAACCCCGGTGGAATAAATCTAACTTAACCAACGGCGAAGCAGTTTTCCGGTCGGTGGACCGGGGACCGCAAAGCCGAAAAAGGAGGCACTATAGTGCAAACGGTTTCTCTTTTGGAAAGGGCAGCACCCGCCGGCCGGGTGGCACCGTACCGGAGGCAACGTCAGCGTCTTCGATACACACAGCGGGACAAAAAATGCTCCCCTGAAAAATTAAGGAGGACAGGAATCATTGACGAAGCCTTCAAGCGGGCGGCGTGGGGCGTTGCGGCCAGCATCGACATCTACAACTGCGCCCCGGAAACAATCCGGAACGCGGATAAAATCCACCAGTTCGTCAGAGAACTCTGCGACCTCATCAGCATGAAACGGTTCGGTGATACCCAGGTCATCCACTTCGGCGAGGATGAACGCGTCGCCGGCTTTTCCATGATCCAGCTGATCGAAACCTCGCTCATCTCCGCCCATTTCGCCAACCAATCCAACACAACCTACCTTGACGTCTTCAGTTGCAAGCCCTACGAGCCTGCAATAGTTGAGGAATTTGCCCTAAAATTCTTTGGGGGAAGCCGCTGCATCACTCATGTTAATCTGAGGTTGTAAGCCATGTCCCGCTTTCGCGTGGTCACCGGCCTCGAAGAGTGCCGGGATGTCTGGGAACAGATCATGCCCCGGGAAGTCATCTCCGATCTCTGGGAAGTCCGGGTCTGCTTTCAGAAACACTTCCGCCGCCAACCCCACTTTATCGTAGCCGAAGAGGATAGGGCCATCCGCGGCCTGCTGCCTCTGAGCTGGATTGAGGAATCAGGAAAATACGGTTACTTTCCCGGCGAGACTTGGGAAGGGAAAACCTGGCTGGAACAGAACCGCATCCCGGCGCGCGGCAACGGACTAAGGCAGGCCCTGCTGGACCGCTGCCCGGGCCCGTATCACCTCCGTTACCTGCTGTCCCCGGGCGCCGGTCCGGAAAACGGGGGTACCATCGACGAGATCGGTTACCTCTTCATCCCCCCGCGCTATGAATACGACATGGAAAACTATTTCGGCGAGTTCTCCCGCAAGTCAAGAAAACGTCTCCGACGAGATCTTGACGCTTTCGAGGAGCGCGGGGTTAGATACCGGTTCAACGAACCGGACGACTTCGAATACCTGGTGAAACTGAACGTGGACAGCTTCGGCGACGGTTCCTATTTCGCCGACTGTCGCTTCACGGAAAGTTTCCGCAGCTTGATGAACCTCTTCCACGAGCGCGGCTGGTTGCGAATCACAACGATTATGATCAAAGGCGAAATCGCCGCGGTGGACCTGGGCTGCGTCTTCAACGGTGTATACACCTTGCTCGGTGGAGGAACGCATGGTGATTTTCCCGGCGTGGCCAAGCTCATCAACATTCACCACGTCCGATGGGCCTGCGAGCGAAAGCTCCGGATGGTTGACTTCCTCTGCGGCGATTTCTCCTGGAAGACGCTCTTCCACCTCACGCCCCGTCCGCTCTATGCCATGGCCGATAGATCCTCGCCGGAGCAGATACCGGTTACTGTCAGATCGGGGAGGGTTGACCATGCGAGATAAGCGGGTCCTGGTTGTGGGCACCACGGCAGATTATATCGATGAAATCTGCCGGCGTTTCCCGGGCCGGGCGCTTTTTCTGACCGATGCGACCGAACGCAGCGGGATCGACCGCCGTTACCTCCGACCCGACCAGGCGACAGAAGTGCTCTGCGACCTCTCCCGGCCCGATCGAGCTGTCATCACCCTTAAGAATCACCTGAAGAGATGGCGGATAAAACTTCGTGGTATCACCTGCTTTGACTGCGAGTCACTGGCTCTGGCGGCATACATCGCCCTGACCTTTTCCCTGTCCTTCGCCTCGCCGGAAGCCGTAGCCGCTTCCCGAAATAAGTATTTTTCCAAACGCCTCTGGCGGAACGCCGGCTTGCCCTGCCCGGAGGTGCAACTCGTTCACAGTCCCTCCGATGCAATCCGTTTTCTTCGGGCGCTCAAGCACCCAGCCGTTCTGAAGCCCCTGACCGGGAGCGGCAGTGAACTTGTCTTTCTCTGCCGAGATGATGGGGATTGCCTCCATGCCTTCCACACCCTGCTGTTAAAACTGGGGACGCATCCCAACCACAGAATGTACGAACATCAATTTCATGGCGTGGAACGAATCGACCCCCGCCGGGCTTTTTTAATCGAGGAGATGGTCGAAGGAGAGGAATTTAGCTGCGACTTCGCTTTGGACAATAAAGGACTGAAGGTCATCCGAATTGCTAAAAAGATTTCAGCCCGAAACCAAACACTCGGTACGGTTATGGCCTATATCCTACCGGGCGAACTCCCCCCGAGTATTGACCCAGCTGATCTTTCTCTCCAGGCGGAGCAGGCCGCCCGGGTTCTCGGGCTTTCCCGGACCATCTGCATGCTGGACTTCATTGTCGCTCAAGACAGAGCCGTGATGCTTGAGATGACACCCCGGCCCGGAGGCGACTGCCTGCCTTCGTTGGAACGGTTAAGTTCCGGTTTCGATATGCTGGGCTACGCGCTGGATTTCGCCGAGGAACGAGAAGTAGACCCACCCCCACCCGGAAGCTGGCAGCGGATGGTAGGACTTCATTTACTGGCGACACAGCCCGGGATCGTCCGTATGATAGACGTCCAAAACCTCCGGGGCGACCCCCGGGTCCTGGAATGCCGTTTGACCTCCGGCCCCGGTCACCGGGTTATTATGCCCCCCGAAGACTATGGTTCGAGGAAACTGGGACACGCTATCTTCAAGCCGTCCTCGCTGGAGAATATCGAGGAGGAATGCCTTGAGCTCCTCGGCAAGGTTATCATTGAGATGGAAAGCGGTTAAGGAAAAACTCCGGAAAGATTATGAAATCTGCCGTCCGAATTTCGGGCCGGAAAACACCTCTGCTCGATCCGGCCGAACTCATTTCATTCGTGAAAGGCTGCCTGAAACGGCGGGAAATCTTTTTGCGAGCATGTCGCCGGCACGGATCCCCCCTCTACCTTATTGAAAAGCCCGTCCTGTTAGCCCGGGCAAAGCAGTTCACGGCCGCCTTCAGGGCCGTGTTTCCGGATGTCCGCGTTTACTTCGCGATCAAAAGTAATAACCACCCGGCAGTCGCCCGGACCTTCGTCGAAGCGGGACTCGGCCTCGACGTCTCCAGCGGCCGGGAATTGCAACTGGCCTTAGATTGTGGGGCGGAGGATATCGTCTTCAGTGGCCCGGGAAAAACCATGGATGAGCTAACCCTGGCGGTGGAAAGTCGGGACCGGGTCACGCTCTTGATCGACAGCTTCGGCGAGCTGGAACGCCTCGATTCCGTCGCCTCAAAAGCAAAGGCCTTCGTCAGGGCCGGGGTGAGGCTGACCACCAACGAGCAGGCCCTGTGGGCCAAGTTCGGCATCCCACTGGCCAACCTGCCGGAGTTTTGGGCCGCGGCCGCGAATTCGCGGAAGGTCCGGCTCCGGGGGCTCCAGTTTCACACCAGCTGGAACCTGGACCCGGGCAATTATGTCAAGTTTATCCGCCGCCTGGGACAAACCCTTAAGAAGGTGGACGAAGCTGCCCGCACCGACATCGATTTTATCGACATCGGAGGCGGCTTCTGGCCGGAAGAAGGGGAGTGGTTGCAGCGGGCGGACGGAGCACCGGTCAATCACGATTCTGAACCAAGGAAGGTTTTAAACCACTTCCAGAAGCCGGCCAATCCGATCGAGGAGTTCGCGGACCGGATCGGCCAGTCGATCCGGCGGGAGATACTGCCACTCGTGGACTGTCACATCTGTGCTGAGCCTGGCCGGTGGCTCTCCCACGATGCGATGCATCTGCTACTCACAGTCGTAGATAAAAAGAAATCATCCCTCGCCATCACCGACGCCGGGACAAACGCAGTCGGGTGGGAGCGCTTTGAGACCGATTATTTCCCGGTGATCAATCTCTCGCAACCCGGCTTGAGAGAGCATCGCTGCCATATCTTGGGCTCGCTCTGCACCCCCCACGACGTCTGGGGGCTACAGCTACCACGGAAAAGACATCCGAATCGGGGACATCCTCTTGATTCCCAACCAGGGGGCATATACTTATAGTCTCCGCCAGGAGTTCATCAAGCCGTTGCCGAAGGTGGTGTTACTCAATACCTCCGGCATTACCACCATGGTGCCGCCGGCGGTTTGAAGGACAAAAAGTGTCATGTTCGGAATTGAGGTGGCGGTTGGCAAAAAATAAATGCGGAGAAACGCAGTCCACAACCACAAATGAGGTAGCATTATGAATTCGGAATATCCCGAATCATGGGAACTGAAGTTCGAAAAATTGCAGGACGAAGTTCCCAGGCACCGACGCCGGAGTTCTTTCCTCGATGAACCTCCTCGGGGTCGAAAGCGGCGGCAAAGTTACAAGGAACAGAGAAGAAAGCTCAGGGATAAAAAATTTTCCTTCCCATTCTAATGAAATCATTTCTTCAGTTTTTAGACGACGGGACCAATTCGCTTACTAAATGAGGGAACTTTTATGAAATACATTCTGGTGGCTTCGGACAACCAGGCCACGGGCAACACGATCCGGGAATGTCTCAGCCCGGAGTATCGGGTTGACGTCGCATCCGACAGAAACGTCTGTTGGGAGATCTTCAACCAAAGGCGCTACGAGTTTGTTTTTATTGATATCGACTTTCTTCGGCGGGAAAAGAATGCGCTTTCCTTTAATGACTATAAACAAGCCTTCCAACCGTTTTGGCAAAAGTTTCCCTCGGTCCCGATCATAGTTCTCGCACCGCAAGCAGCCATCCGGGAGGCCGTCAACGCAGTAAAGGCGGGGGCCAGTAACTATCTTGCCTATCCCGTCAGTCCGACCGAGCTTAAGTTTGTTATTGAAAATATCCATGAAGCGTTGAGAACCCAATCCGAACTCGATTACCTCCGGGACGAATTCTGGCAGCGGGATTCGCTCTCACTGGTCCGGACAAAAAATCCCGAGATGAAGAAAGTATTCGCTAAGATCAGGTTGGTAGCGCCGACTAAATCGACGGTGATCCTCTACGGAGAGACGGGAACCGGGAAAGGGGTGATAGCGAAACTCATTCGTCAACACAGCAACCGGAGAGAAAAATCGTTTATCACCGTTCATTGCGGCGCGGTTCCCGACACGCTGGTTGAGAGCGAATTGTTCGGGCATGAGAAGGGGGCCTTTACCGGAGCGCACCGGCGGAAGCTGGGAAAATTTGAACTTGCGCAATCGGGTACGATTTTTTTGGATGAAGTGGCCACCATCACCCTTTCCGCGCAGGTTAAACTGCTCCAGGTCCTCCAGGAAAAGACGTTTCAACGCGTGGGGGGAGAAGAAGACATATTTTGCGATGTGAGGATTATTGCCGCGACCAATGTTGACTTAAAAAAATTGAGTGATGAAGGAGCTTTCCGAAAAGACCTTTATTACCGATTGCACGTGTTTCCGATCGAGGTTCCTTCCCTGCGGGAGCGCCGGGAAGATATTCCTTTTCTGGCTGAAACATTTTTACAGAGACTGAACGATCTTTATTCAAAAAATATCTCCGGCATTCATCCGCGGGTAATGGATGCCCTTTCCGGATATTCCTGGCCCGGCAATGTCCGGGAGCTGGAAAACCTGATTGAACGCGCCTATATTCTGGAGACCTCTTCAATCTTAACAGCGGAGAGCTTTCCCGCTGAATTGTTCGGGACCGACCTGAAGGCCGCGCTCCTCTCTTTTAATGGATCGGTGACCATGCCCGAGGCGAGACGCCGGGGTGTCGAACATTGTGAAAGATACTATCTGAATGAGCTTCTGGCGCTCCATAAGGGCCGAATCAAAGAGAGCGCTCAGACCGCGGGTATCAGTGTACGTCAGTTGCATAAGCTTCTGACCAAATATCAGATCCGCAAAGATGATTTTAAATCGAGGACCTGATCAGAGCCGAATTCGGAATCCTGAGTTCCGGTCTGCTGAAAATGCGGAACTGCGATTTCCTGTATCCTTTCTCCGCATGATTTGTTCTTAGCCAGCATTATCTTAACCATCTGGTATCGAAAAGGATAGGATCCGCATCGTCCACTTTACGACCGTCAATTTTTGCACTTTCACCCGCATTTTGGGAATAGTAATAGTCCATTAAATAAAAAACGGAACTCCCGGTTCCGATTAATAATACTTTATAGCCAGATTCCTCTTTATTTATTATTTGGCATGAAAATTGCTTAATAATAAGGAAGCAAGTGTAACAGAGCCTAAAAAAAGGTACGTAATTTTTCCATTTTGAAGGAGGAGTGTGATGAACGGAAATCGAATTACCATAAAGGGCATAGTTAACGCGGCGGACTGGGAGGACGATGGGAGTATTATCCGCGTCGCTATATTGACCAGTGATGACGAAGAATATCTGGTAGCTGACAATGAGATGGGAAGGGAATTATTGGATTTTGAATCCGAGGGGGTAAAAGCTACCGGTGTGGTCAGTGAAAGTGAATACGGCGAGAAGACGATTATACTTTCAAGTTATAATGTAATTGAATATGAGCCTTCGGTGGAAGAAGAAGAAGATTTCTTGGACTGAGTAATAAATGGTTATGGCATCCGATAATACTGTTATTACCGATTTGCCATCCGTCATAACTAACCAGAAAGGAGGCCAAAAAGTGAAAAGCATGTTTGGACTTATCGTCTGTATTGGGATTCTCTCTATCCTGTTTTCTTTGGTGTGGGTAAACAATCTGCCCGCTCAAGAGAAAGTTATCATTCAGGGAACAGTGTACGCGTTGGACTGGGATGATGAAGGAAATGTGATGGCGGTGGTGATAGTTGCTGACGGCGTGGAATATGCCGTTTCCGGCTCCGGCAAAGGTAGAGAACTCCTGGCGCTGGAGGGTAAAACCATTAAAGCAACCGGCATGGTCGATGTGAACGAAGAAGGTGAAAAGACGATCACGGTAACGTCTTACGAGGTGAGTGAGGTCGAATCGGGAGTGGAAGAGGAAACAATTATAATCGAGGAGGAATAATAGGATTTATAAGTGTCGATAATTAGTAATTATACATCTTATCCGCGCACGCCGAAACCATCGGTTGTAGGTGTTTATCTTCAACCAGGGAGGGGGGGATTAATCCCCCCCTCCCTGGTTGTTTGGATCGGGCGGATATATTCGACCCGATTTTAACCCTCTACACTTTTGGGCGAAGAGCCCTTTTTCATAACCATTTCTTCTTTTTAAAGTAGACTATCATCCCGATAAATACTCCAATCATCACCAACCACACCGCCGGATAGGACCAGTGCCATTTGAGTTCGGGCATGAACTCGAAATTCATCCCGTAAATACCGACGATGAATGTCAGAGGAATGAAGATGGTGGCGATGATGGTCAGAACCTTCATCACCTCGTTCATTCGGTTACTGATGCTGGAGAGATAGGTGTCGAGCATGCCGGAGACCATATCTCTGAAGGTTTCAACCGTATCAATTACCTGGATGGTATGATCGTAGACGTCCCTGAAATATATCACCGTCGCATCCGAGATAAGCGAGTATTCACCCCGTTGAAGGCCGCTGATCACCTCTCTCAGGGGCCATACCGATTTACGGATAAACAATAGTTCTCTTTTTAATGAGTGGATCATCTGAAGTGTCTCCGGTTTCGGATCGGAGACCAGTTCTTCCTCCACCTCCTCAATCTTATCCCCCAGCTTCTCCAGGATGAAAAAATAATAATCTACCACTGAGTCAACCAACGCGTAGGTCAAGTAGTCGACACCCATCTTCCGGATTCTACCCTTCCCTTCACGTATTCTGCTCCTTATCGTTTCGAAGACGTCGCCCAATTTCTCCTGGAAGGAGATGACAAAATTCGATCCCAGCACAAGACTGACCTGCTCCGATGTTACTTCAGTCTTTTTATCATCGTATCCCAGCATCTTCAGAACCACGAAGATATACTCCCCGAAATCTTCCACCTTCGGCCGCTGGCCGGTATTGACGATATCCTCGATAACGAGCGGGTGAAGACCGAAATGTTTCCCGATCTTCTCAATGATCTCCGTCTGATGCAATCCATCGATATTGATCCAGGTCACAGTAGGTATATCCTTGAATGGTAAACACTCTTCGACTGATTCGACTTCCTTCTCCTGGAATTGGCTTTCGTCGTAATCGATTACCGAAATTCTCACCTTCTCCGCCTTCTCCTCGCCGATATAGACGGGGGTTCCGGGAGGAAGCCCCGCTGCCTTGTATCTCTTTTTAATAAATCTGGCCATATTCTTAACCTACGAATTTATTATTTAAGCAGCGTATATACCTGCTTTCTCATAGTCGCCAGCTTACCGAAACACATGAGCTTGTCACCTAAAATAACCTTAGTGTCGGCCGGGGGATTTGGAATGGTCTGATTTTCCCTCTCTACGGCCAGCACCAGTATATCGGATCTTCTTAAATGGGCTTCAACAAGTGTCTTGTTTATCACCGGATTATCTTCAGTGATTTCAATATAAGATACTCCATACCCGCCTGGTGCCAACAGCAGCTCTTCGAAAGCCACCGGCTCGAAAATTTCTTTCTTGATCAAATGCGTTCTCAGGGCTTTGGTCAACTTTCTGGCGAACTTGGTACTGGTGGAGATCTTGAAAACGGTGTATACGGCTAAAACGATAACCAACAGGTTAACCCACGGCAATAACTGAGAGGGGGACATTGATCTTAAAAAGGGAATAGTAAACTTTGTTAAGTAGATATTTGGTCTGAGAGAATTGGCGAAGGTAGCAATCATGGCAACAAAACCGGCATGGCCTAAAATAATGAGATAGGTCGCAATCCTTCGTCTCCTTGGACTCGCTATGACGAGTTCCGCCTCTCTGGTGGTAAATCCCGTCCCGCTGAAACAGGAAAGAGCTTGGAATTTCGCCGTCGACCACTCAAGGCCGGTTAAATTGAAAGCGACAGCCCCAATCCTCACTGCAACTACGGATACAATCAGAGTGGCGATAAGTAACAGTAGATTCATAAATTATCTCCTCTGCGTTTTTAATTCAAAGAACCAGTCCAATCCCTCAATACATAGTTGGTGTAAAGAATTATATACTTCCCTCATCTTAAATCAATAAAAATGCCGCACAGACAAAGTCGTTAAACATATATACTGTTCCCCATTAACAAACCATTGATTTTAAGGCAGAATCGGCTCCAAGAATAAAGGAGCTGATACTTTAATAAAACTGTTGAAAAAATATCTGTAAATAGATTGAAATTTTCGGAGCGCCGGCAACGCTAAGACGACATGGAGGAAGAAAAAGGAGGAGACAAAATATTACTTAATAGCACCATATACTAAGAGAGTTTATGAGGCTGTTATCGAAATTTTCGTCTTATTATGTCTCAAACGAGCATTTTGTTAATGGGGAGCAGTATACAAATCCGTAGATAGTATCTCCGGCTAAATCCACTCGGGGAGTGCTTCGAGTTATATTTTTCTCTACAGGGCTCCCGGGACATCCCCATCGGCCCCCTGGTCTCGAAGAAGAAGCTGCTCCCTGGCTTTGGTGAGTTTCCCGGAAAAACCCCCCTTGCCGAGTTCTGACGTCCACTTTCGTAGAATGACCCAACCGGCGACGCGAAGGAGCTGATTTCTCCATGACCGGTACCATTTACGCCATCCCCATTTTATATTGTGCAGAGAAAACACCATGGCCGGGAATATCAGGATATTCGCGGCGATCAGGAATATGTGCCGAAAACGATAAAAGCGTCCCGTGATCTTCCTTATGCCTTCCTGCATTTCTTCCGGTGTCATTGGCTCATCGGGTTGAAAGAGGGGGAAGTTGCCGTCGTAGTACTCCCAGCCCACGCATTCTTTCGGGAAGATCCTGCTCTGCCCGGCCAGTCGGCGGGTCAGTTCAGTCCCGGGAAGGGGGACGGGCAACATTATCTGGACGGTATCGATCCTTGCCTTCTTGATAAATTCCCGGAAGCGCGATACACGTTCTTCTACCGGTATGGACAAATGTATTTGAGGAGGCAGGGGATAGCCGAAAATGAACATTCCGTGGATAAGAAACCCGGCCTTATGAAACAGCCGGGTCAGGGCGAGCATCTCCTCGGGATCCACCTTCTTGTTCATGGCCATGAGTTCTTCGGGAATGGGCGTCTCGAAACCGATGGCGATCATATTGATCCCGGCCCGACGCATGGCCTGAAGAAGTTCCGCATCCCGGGCCTTGTCCAGCCGAATCTGAATGGAAATGTCAAGCCGGGTTCCAACCGCCTTCTGGTAACCCTCCAGAAGATCACAGAGACGGAGCGCGTCGCGCCGATTTTGGCCGAAGAGGTCGTCAACTAGGAAAAAATGCCGTGCGTCGTGCCGCTCCAGGAGGGCGGCGACCTGATCCAGGACGTATTCCGGGGCCGACCAGCGGGCTTTGCCCTTAACGGTGCAGAATTCGCAGTTCATTCCGCACCCCCGGGTCCAGCTTATGGGATAGAGCTTGAGCTTGGCGTATTTGAGGAGGGAAAAGTCCGGAACCGGCAGCTTGTCAAAATCGGTCAGGGGCGGTCTTTCCGTGGTTTTGACCATCCTGCCGTCCCGGGGAAACGCGATGCCGGTGATGGTCTCGGGGTCGCTCCCATCCCTGAGGGCATCGAGAAGCTCTACGATGGTCTCTTCCCCCTCCCCGATGACGATGTAATCGAGATCGTTATCAAGTCCCTCCTCGATGTTTTCGCCGACGAAATGCTGTCCCCCCCCAATAGTGGTTACGCCCTGGCTCTTGTAGAAGGAAGCCAGTTCATACAGTCTCGGCACTGTGCTCGTGAGGCCCCCGTAGAAACCCACAACATCCGTAGGCCTTATTTGTTGCAACATGTTGTGGTCAGGTCGACCGGAACGATCTTTTGGACCGAACCGGCGGTAATTGTTCTCGTCGATGACCTCAACCGTCCAGCCGGCCACTTTGCTGGCCATAGTGGCGACATAGATCGGACCCAGAGCCGTTGTTTTCCTGGCGATGCCGGAATAGATGTTGAATGCGGGATATGCCGGGATAACAATCCTCAACCGTCGGAAATTCCTCAAAACTCCCATTCGCGACTGCTTATTTCCCTGTTCTGTTTTCTCCATGTCTCTATCCTCTGTCAATCCAATACAACGGCCTTTGGACGCCCTTCTCCGCGGATGGGGGAAAATGCCGATTTCTCACTGATCGCGGCGGACTGCCATTTGATTCTGAAAGTCCGCGAATGCCGTGACGTCCAGGCGGAAGTTCCTCCGGTAGGAGAGATTGCCCACCAAACTGACCATCGGGGAACGGCGCTGCCAGAAGTTGGCGCACACCCTTCTCAGAACCCTCGACAGAGAATAGAATCTCCGGTTGCAGGCAAGCATTTCTTCGATAATCTCGTCCAGGGACAGATGCTTGTACCGGGCCACCGGGAAGGTCAGCGTGTAGTATTCCCAGTCTTCCGGGAACGTATCGAGGGCGACGCGTTCTTCCGATTTCATCTGGTCCCATAGGCGCGTGCCGGGCAGGGGCGTCAGAAAACCCACGTTGATGGTGTCCATGCCGTACCGGCTGGCGGCAGCGGCAATACGTTTGCCGACGCCTGGTTTGTCTATGTCCAAACCCATGATAAAGGAACCCGCGACCATCATGCCGTGACGCTGTATGCGCCGCACGGAGGCGCGCACGTCCCGACCCTTCAGAAGGTCGAACTTCCTGCCGAGTCCCCGAAGCCCTTCGGGGGTGGTGGACTCAAAGCCGATGAAGACGCCCCGGCAGCCGGCCTGCGCCGCCAGGACCAGGAGTTCCTCGTCATCGGCGAAGTTGATGGTGGCCTGGGCCACCCATTCCTTTTTCAGTTTCGCCCGGACCATGGCGCGAAACAGTTCCTTGGCGCGGGCGAGGTGCTCGGGACGCGTGCCGATGAGGTTATCGTCCACCACCAGAACACGCTTCTCCCGGATCGATTGAAATTCCCGCACGACATCCCCAATCGGTCTCTGCCGGTAGTGGGCCCCGTTGAATGCCGTCACGCTGCAAAAGCTGCAGTTCAACGGACAGCCGCGTGTGGTCTGGATCGCTCCCAAGGCATAGCGGGCGGGCAGAAGATCATGACGGGCGGAAGCGATAACACTTGTTTCCGCGTGGCCGCCGTCGTATCGCTGCTTCAGGCGACGTTGCCGGGCGTCGGTGAGGACTTGCGTCCAGACACCCTCCGCCTCCCCCGTGACAACAGAGTCCACATGCTCCATGGCCTCGTCCAGGCACATGGTGGCATGAATGCCGCCCATTACGACGGGGACGCCGAGACCTCGATAGTGCGCGGACACCTGATAAGCGCGGTTCGCCTGGGAGGTGAAAGCGGTAACGCCCACCAGATCCGGCCGGGGCAGGGCGGGATAGTCCGGAGCACCGAGGTTCTCGTCCACGATCGTTATTTCCCATTCCGGTGGGGTCAGCCCCGCGAGAACCATCAGGCTGAGCGGTTTCCAGACGCGGTATCGGTTCCAGCGGCTCTTCTTGTCCTGGACGCTGCTGACCAGCGGATTGGAAGGATTGATTAAATACAGTCTCATGGTGATTTATTTACTCCTCAAAGCATAAAATATAGTAGCAATTGAACCGATCTCTATCAAATATTTTATGCAGGTTTTACTATTATTGCGAAAAGATCAGCACGCTATAAGGGGCGATGGAAACCGCCGCCTGCGAGGGGAGCCCGTCACGGGCTCCCGTCTCGGCGACGATGTCGGTGCTCGGATGGTTTTTAAAGTCATCGTTATAACCCTGCCAATCGCTGTTGAAACGGAGCTTCCAGAGTCCCGTGGCCGGGAAGCCGATGACGTAGCCATCTTGCGCTTTATGGAAAAAGTTGGCGACGACCACGACGTCGTCCCCCGGTCTGCCCTGGTCCCAGCGCTGGAAGGCGATGACCTTGCTGCTATCGTTCAGATGATAGACCCGGGTGTATTGCCCGCAGAGGCCGCGCGTGAATCCGTCGCGGTTGAGACGCAGACGAATGAGGTCGCGGTACAACCGAACGATGCCGTGAAAGTCGTCGCGCTTGTCCCAATCGAGGGGGACCGTTTCGCGGAACCATCCTCCTTCGAGGAATTCCTGACCCTGGAAAAGCATGGGGATGCCCGGGGCGGTGAAGACCATCGCGGCGCCCAGCGTCGAACGTTTTCGCGCGTACCAGCCCTTGGGGTCGTCCGGGCTGATCTCTTGCGGTACGCGCGCCCGGCCGTTCGACACCTCGTCGTGGGACTCGCTGTATATGACCCGTCCGAAGGCGTCGTCGTTGTAGCGGTAGCAGATGGCATCGCGGATGGCGGCGAGCGAGCGGTGCCTGTCCTGCAAAGCGATCACCGCGCGGCGGATGGGGTGGACGAACATGCCGTCCCACTGCGCCCCGAACCCGGCGCCTCCAACGTCAACGTCCCTGGTGAGCCGCTGGTTGTTTTGAAAATCCTCGGCGATCGTGATCCGGCCGGGGAACTTCCGGGCGACCTGACTGTTGATCCACTGGAGCAGGCTCCAGCCATCGGGCAGTTCCCGATCTTCGGTACCGTGGACGGTGCGGATGTACTGGGTGCTGTCGAAGCGGAGACCGTCAACGTGGTATTCCTCGAGCCACATCAAAACGTTATCGAGGATGTATTGACGGACTTCGCCGCGTCCGTAATCGGGCCGGGTTTCTCCCCACGGCGTGGCGGCCCGGTCGTCGTTGTAGAAGTAGATGCCGCCGCGATTGTTCTCGCTCCAGCCGTCGAACTGCCAGAGATCATTGTCGCTGGGGCCCAGGTGGTTGTAAACAACGTCCAGGATCACCGCGATGCCCTCCCGGTGGGCGCGCCTGACGAACTCTTTGAACGCCCGCGAGCCCCCGTAGGTGGTCTCCACCGAGAAGATATGGGAGGGGTTGTAACCCCACGACCGGCCGCCCGCGAAGACGCCCACCGGCATGATCTGGATCGCGTTTAAGCCGAGCTTCTTCAAATGTCCCAGACGCGCCGAAACCGAGGAAAATGTGCCCGGACAGCTGACGTCCTCCCGGTCGTTGAACGTGCCAACATGAAGCTCATAGATGACAAGCTCGTTCCACGGCGCGATTCGGAAGTCATCCCCTTGCCAGTCGAAGTTCGGATCGTGAATAACGGCGTTTCCGACCGAGCCGGTCACCTCACGAGCATACGGGTCGATACGGGTGAACTCGCCCGTCGGCGTGGATAGGAGGAACCGGTACTGATCGCCGGTATGAGCCTTGGCCACGTTGGCGTACCAGTAGCCGTTCTCCTCAGCCTGCATGGGATGCCTGGCGCCGTCCCAGTCGTTGAACGATCCGATGACGGATACTCGCTGCGCATGGGGCGCCCACACGCGGAATGCGACTCCTTGCGCGTGCGGAATCGATCCCATGCCCTTGATCCTGGTTTCATCGCTCATTATTGTCTCCTCCAGATTGAAGTAATGGTATCGGTACAACCTGGATGGTGTCAAATATTCTCTACAACCGTGAGATTCATCCGGAATGTATCTTCCGACTCGCTCAAGATGACACAAGGCCCGTCTCTTCTTGAAACGAGCCTTTTGTAACCTCCTTGGGCAGTGCTTTCTTCGACTACGCTCAAGGTAAACTCACCCGTGGGGCGAGGCGCAGACACCTTGTATCAGAGACTCTTTCTTTTCCCAGGTCCAACCTTTGATTTCAATCTCCTTCTTGACCGCTTGATCTCTAGTCAATCCATCCTCGAAGTAAAACGCCTCTGATACCCCATGCTGGTATAGGCGGTTCGGGAGATCGGTGGTAATGCCGGTGTAGTATTTGCCGGACTTTTCGATGAGGTAGACGCACAATGTTTTCGTTGAAAACTTCCCCGGACCTAGTTTCCCTCGCCCTGGAGTGGAAAAAGATGCTGGATAGCGGGAAATATCTCTCTCAGGTTGCCCTGGCCCGGCAAGTCGGGGTCTCCCGGGTCCACCAGATGCTCCGGCTGCTGAAACTGCCCCCGGATATCCAGAAATCCGTGATCCGGATGGGGGATCCCCTTCCCTCCCGGAAGATAACCGAACACAAGCTTCGGGCGTTGCTAGCCTCTCCTCAATCTAAGTAGAAAAGGGTGGTTGACTTTCAATGAACAACCGTTTTTTGCCGTCCTGTTTGGTTATATCTGTGAGGTGCAGTTCGGGCAGCGGGTCGCCGAGATCGGAATGACCGAGCAGCAGAACTTGCATTCCTTCGTGGTGGGTGCCGCCGCCGGGGCAGGTTTCTCCATCTTCAAGCGATTCAAGACCTTGATCAGCATGAAGACCGCCATGGCGACGATAATGAAGCTGATCACCGTGTTGATAAAAACCCCGAGGTTTAAGGAGACCGCTCCCGCCTCCTTGGCGGCTGCGAGCGAGGCGTACGAACCAGCCACCGCCCCCGACTTGAGTACGATGAAGATGTCGGAGAAATCAACCCCGCCCAGAAGCAGCCCGATCGGCGGCATGATCACGTCGTCCACCAGGGACTTAACGATCGTCCCGAAGGAGGCCCCGATAATTATACCAACCGCCATGTCCACCACGTTTCCGCGCATGGCGAACTCTTTGAACTCTTTCAGGATTTTCACGCTTTCCTCCTTTATTATTACGCGTTGTCCGAGATACCATCTTTAAATGGGACTTAGAGTGACACGCCCAGGAAACTGATCACAGAGACGTCGTTCCGTTTCGTCCCCTCCGGCGGGGTGCTGTCATAAGAGTCGACCACGCTCAATTTGAGGTAAAGCTCGGTTGTCAGGCTAACCTTCACCCCGGCTTCGGCATTGAGAAGATAATCGTTAAAATCCTTGCCTTTGGGCTTGTAGGCCACGCTTTCCACCAGGGCGACGACATCGTTCAAGGCCAGCTCGCCCTTCTCCGCCAGGCGCAGGAAGATCCCGTGGTCCTTGGTATCGTCTTCGTACTTGGTGTCGATGTAGGAGGCGCCCAGCTCGGTGTCCAGAAAAGCGGACTCCGAGCGGTAGATCTCATATCCGACACCAGCGCCATTATCGAGACGGCGGGTAATCTGCTTGATTTTATCGTAGGAGCCCTCCGATCGCCCAGAGAGATAGCCGTTCTTGATGACGAACAGATCCCCCTGCAGCCAAAGCTCCGGCCGATCGTCAATCTTGCGGAGGTGAATCAGGAGTTCAGACTCAATGAAATTCTTGAACCTCGGCTCTAAAAATTTGTCCCCCTCCCGGAAATTTTAGACCGTCTTAGCAATACTCCAATTGGCATGAGAAAAAATAGTAGTGGATGGAAAAGTAGTATAATAGATTTTCTCGTCATTTGGCAATATTTAATCATATTGCCGCGCACATAACGATTTTTCCTCCTTTGTTCCGTCCTTGATAATTATTTATCTTGACTTATGGCATGACATAATTATATTTCCAGCATTGTAATCGTTTTTCCGGAGGAAGCAATGGCTGAACCAAACCAGAATAATTCGAAAGTCAGATCCGCGGGGTATGCGGCACTGATCGAGCGTTACGGCCTCGATGTGATTCCGAACTGGCATAAGTCAATTGTGACCGCCAGCGGAATCCATCGAATAGACTTCAGCGGAAGCGTCATCAAGGAGGTTTACCCGTCTAAATACTGGCCGGGGGATGCGCCGGGAGACCATCTTGAATTTGCGCTGAAATATGATGGGACGAATCTCGGGATCCTGGCCGTATTGTTTGCCAAGACCGGCCAGGAACCCATCCTTGAATATGTCCGCTCCAAACCGACCGGAAAATACGCACGGCGGATATGGTTCCTGTACGAATTCTTGACGGGCAAAAACCTGCCACTCGATAACCTTAAAATGGGTAATTACGTTGACCTGCTCGAAGCGGATGAATACTACACAGTCACTGCGGCCCGTCCGGTTCGACGGCAGCGAATCAACGACAATCTGCTGGGTAACAGGCGATTCTGCCCGATGGTCCGGCGCACCGACACCCTTCACAACTTTGAAAAGGCTGATCTGCCAAAACGATGCCGGCAAGTCGTGTCCGCTTATTCTCCGGAATTGCTGAAGCGGGCACTCGTGTACCTTTATACCAGGGAGACAAAATCATCCTTCGAGATTGAACATATCAATCCGACTTCAACCCGGACCGAGCGCTTCGTAGGGATACTGCAGATAGCACGACAGGATGACTTCTGTCAAAAGGCCAGCTTGATCGAGGTTCAAAACCGCATAGTCGACGCCCGGTTCCGCGATCCCGATTACCGCTCCAGCCAGAATTATGTTGGGGAGACGGTGGCCTGGCAGCAGGAAAAAATCCACTTCGTTTCTCCGAAGCCCGAAGACGTGGCCGGTCTGATGGAGGGCCTGACCGATGCCCACCAACGGATGGAGGGCCAGGGGGTACCAGCGGTTATTCACGCCGCCGCCGTCGCTTATGGATTCGTTTTTCTCCACCCGTTCGAGGACGGCAATGGCCGTATCCACCGTTTTTTGATCCACAACATACTTGCCCGAAGAGGCTTCACGCCAGAAGGAGTGATGTTCCCCGTTTCTGCGTCCATGCTGAAAAATCCCGCCGACTACGATGCCTCTCTGGAAACGTTCTCCCGGCAGTTGATGCCTTTGGTGGAATATTCTTTAGATGAAGAGGGACGGATGACCGTTCACAACGATACGGTCATTTGGTACCGATATATCGATATGACGGACCAGGCAGAGGCGCTTTTCCGCTTCATAGATCAGACCATAGAAACCGAACTTTCCGGGGAATTGGAATTTCTGGCCAATTACGACCGGACCAAGAAATCCATCCGGGAGATTGTGGATATGCCCGACCGGCAGATCGATCTGTTTATTCGCTTCTGCCTGCAAAACAATGGTCGGATCTCCGCACAGAAACGGGCAAATCACTTCAATTTTCTTACGGAGGTAGAAATTGCTTTGCTCGAACAGGCCGTTCAATCCGCCTACGGAAGTACTATTTCCAGTGATGGATGAGGGACGTGGCGGTATGCGTCTTCTGCCGATCAGAGATATCCGCGGCCATACTCGGCATAAAAATGGCCCATAATAAAACACCATGGACCATTTTTACTCCCCAGTCCGATGGCGGAGCGAACCCTCGTTTGGGATGTTTTCGACTACATCTTTGATGCCGACCGGCGGCGGATGGGAAGAATAAAGCCTATTCGGACCTACCGGAACCCGATCTTCCTGGCCCGGGAGTGGGCGGAGGCGATGGAGGCCGGCAATTTCCGATCTCAAAGGGCATTCGCGAAGGCGAGCGGTCTATCTCACGCCCGGGTCTCCCAGGTGTTGGGACTGCTTCGGCTCTGCCCGAGTGCCCGGGATGCTCTGGACGCTCTCGGCGATCCTTTGTATTCCCGGAAGGTCACCGAGCGGAAACTGCGTCCAATTGTAAATCTATCCGAGGCTGAGCAAGTACAGAGATTGAAACTATTGTTGAGGGCATACGTTATTTATAAGAAGCAGCCGGCAAGTTGAACTCGGACCCCGTCTTCTATTCTCAACAAGATAGCTACGTTTCGGAATTATCCTTCCCTATAAGCTTCTCAAAAAGTATGAAGTGTCTCCCCGGACTATAATAATCTTTGACCGCGAGGTTTTCGAGCACATGCACCGTCTCCCCTTCTTGCCGGCTGATGTTTGTATACCCCAAACTTCTGAATAATCGGAGGGATGGTTCGTTTTCCGGATCAACGGTCACTTCGATCCTCCTGCCTCCCATCTCTTTCACACAGCTCTCCATCGCTTTCAGGAGAAGCTTGCCCACCCCCTTGCCCTGTTTCGCCGGGGAGACTCCGACCTGCCAGAGAAAGTAGGTATTCTCGTGAACCGGGGAGACAAATCCCATCAGGAAGCCGACAATATTATCACCTGCTTCGGCGATAAAACAGGTGTTCTGAAAGTACCTGAGCATTATTTTGTAGAAATGTTCAAAATACTTCTCCAGGGGGGGACAGGTGGAGACAAATTGATGAACGGCGAGGAAATCTTCTTCGCGTGCTTTTCGGATATCGATCTTCATCTCCTTATCCCCCGGACGTGTTCCATAATTAAAGCGATCTGCTCTTCACTTCCGATATCATCCCGGCAGTGAAAATCCCCCTCTACCAATTCGTTTGCCTGTTCCACTTTTTCCCGGGCCCGGGCGATGGTCTCGCCGGTAGCGACAAGGGCGATCCCCCGTTCTGAGCCTACATTGAGCCGCCCGGCGGTGTCACGCCCACAGCTATAATAGACTGACGCTCCCAGCCGGCGTATCTTGTCTTCATCGAAGGAAACATCCAAGATCTGGTTCATCTCCCGGGGATAAGCGGGAGGAACAAGGTATCGACAGACGGAAGCCTTATTCTCAAACTCCGGTTCTCGGAGGTTTCCGTTCATCAAACCGGTAATGACCTCCAGAACGCTGTCTTTCATGACCGCCATCGTGTTAAGCCACTCCGGATCTCCGGGGCGGAAGTTGTATTCAATCAATTTGAGGCCTTTCCTGGTCAGCATGAACTGGCCGTAGAGAAAGCCTCTGCATTCGCACCCAGTCTCTATCTGAAATGCTTCAAGTGTCTTCCGGATGATTCCGCGGGCCTGTTCGTAATCTTTCGGCTCCAGAAAGGGAAGCAAAGAACCCGCGGTCGCGTAGGAGCCCATGCTGGCAGTGTTCGGCCCCCTGTCTCCCGGAAGCAGTCTCTTGAAATCCTGGACGGCCGGGGTGACAATAAGGTCGAGCCCGTCCACGAGAGATTGGATGGTGAACTCCTCCCCCTCCAGCCTCTCCTCCACAATCACCATCCCGCTGCCGTAGATCCGTTTTTGCAGCACCCGCTCGATGTAATTTGCTACTTCCGGACCGCCTCCCAACTGGTCACCGTAGACTTTAACCCCGAGCCCTTCCGTAAGTCCCGTCGGTTTAACCGCGACCCGCCAGTCGAGACTCTCCGCGTAAGCAACTGCCGCTTCCACTTCTCTGAAGACCCGGAACTCTGGAACAGCCGCGGGGAGATGTTTTCGGAGAAGCTCCCGGGCAAAAGACTTGTCCGATTCCAGCCGGGCGGCCCCCCGGGTAGGGCCAAAAACGGGGATTCCAACTTCTTCCAGGGCGTTGACCACACCCAGGGAAAGCGGGCCGGCGGTGGTCACAATAACCAGATCGGCGGAAATGGAGCGGGCGTAATCGACCATACCAGATGGCTCGGAGAGGGAGCCGAGTCTGTATTCGTCCGCCAGCCGGAGGATGCCCGGGTTCCGGATCTCCGTGTAGGCGAATACCTCGGCCCCGGAAGTTCGCTTGATATTCTCGATCGTGATCTGAGCCTTGGCCCAGCTTCCAATGATGAGGACCCGATCTACCGGGCCGGGAGAAGGCCGCCGAAATTTCCCTTCAGATCCTATGGTATTTCTCACACTGCCCCAGTAAATAGATTAACTATTTCGGTACTCAAAACTTTGGCTTCGTAAATTCCCCATCATCCCTATCTCGTCTCTCCACCCTTTCGGTGTTTTCCGGGATGAGCGTGATTGTCCGATCCCAGTCGGAGAGCAGTTTCGCGATGCCGATCGCCTTGAATTCATCCCCCTCTTCCAGGTGAAGCTGAAGATCGCATTCATCGCAATTCCGGTCACAGAAGGTTGGCTCATAAGAGTCAGGCTCCTTGTAGGAAGTTATGACCCCCTCGTAATTCCTGAGAATCACCTTATTGGTTGACCAGGAGATCAGGTAGTTGGGCATAACCGGGATCTTGCCTCCCCCCCCCGGCGCGTCTATCACATAGGTCGGGACGGCAAACCCGCTGGTATGCCCGATCAGGGATTCGATAATCTCTATTCCTTTCCCCACCGGAGTTCGGAAATGGCTGAGGCCCTCGGAGAGATCGCATTGATATAAGTAATAAGGCCGGACGCGGTTTTGAACCAGCTTGTGGACCAGTTTCTTCATAATCCGCGGACAGTCATTCACACCGGCCAGCAACACCGACTGGTTCCCAAGTGGAATACCGGCGTCGGCCAGCTTTCTTAACGCTTCTCGAGCGGAAGTCGTCAATTCCCGGGGATGATTGAAATGGGTGTTGATCCAGAGGGGATGATGACGCTTGAGCATCGCTACCAAGTTGTCGGTGATTCGATAGGGAAGGACTGCTGGTGTCCGGGTCCCGATCCGCACCACCTCTACATGAGGAATCTCTCCCAGTTCGGTTAGTATCCAGTCGAGATAGTCGTCATCCAGGAGAAATGGGTCGCCACCCGAGAGGAGAACGTCCCGGACTGCGGGTGTGGCCCGGATGTATTCAAGCCCCCTACGGATCTCGTCTCGATCGGGTATTGAATCCCGGTCGCCGACCCTCCTCTTGCGGGTGCAGTGCCGACAGTACATTGCGCACATGTTGCTCACCAAGAATAATACCCGGTCCGGATAGCGGTGGGTGATCAGGGGAACAGGGCTGTCTTTCTCTTCCAAGAGCGGGTCTTTTAAGTCATAGCGGGTGATATTCAGTTCCCGGGGGCTGGGGAATGCCTGGATAAAAATCGGATCGTTCCGATAGTCGTCGAAGTTGATAAGGGAAAAATAATAAGGTGTTATGGAGAGGGGAAATTTCTCAAGCACTTTCTGATATGAGGTCTTCTCTTCCCGTGAGAGTTCGATCCCGGTGAGGCCTTCAAAAGTTTTGAGGTCGCGAACCGCGTGCCGAAGCTGCCACCGATAATCACGCCAATTTTTTGTTATTTCCTCTTCTGAAACGTCCTGCTCTGCGAACCGCCTCATTTTAGTCAAAATATCCATTTTATTCTCCCCTTCTGGGTATATATATTCCGCCCGGCCGCTTCTGCCGCAACCCAAAACGAATACCCTTTACGAATGGGGATTATAAAAACAAAGCAGGGGTATAAAGACACTTCCGAGGGATCGCACCTTTACCACTAAACCTATTTGAAGCAAAAGCAGCGGATATGGCTACGCTTGTGTTTTCAAATTGGGACTATATAGTAAAACACAGCTTAGTATGAGAACGCAAGGATAATCCAAAGAATCAATAAAAATCCCGCACAGACAAAGGATGGAATATATCCTAAGTCAATGCGGGATAATTTCTTACAGCTCCCCAGTCCGATGGCGGAGCGAACCCTTATCTGGGACGTGTTCGACTACATCTTGGAGGCGGACCGCCGACGAATGGGGCGGATGAAGCCGATTCGGACCTATCGGAACCCTATCTTCCTGGCCTGGGAGTGGGCGGAGGCGATGGAGGCCGGCAATTTCCGATCTCAAAGGGCATTCGCGAAGGCGAGCGGTCTATCCCATGCCCGGGTCTCCCAAGTGTTGGGCCTCCTCCGGCTCTGTCCGGATGCTCGGAAGGCCCTGGACGACCTCGGCGATCCGCTCTACTCCCGAAAGGTCACCGAGCGGAAACTCCGGCCAATCGTCAATCTTCAGAAGGAAAAACAAGCGCTCAGGCTCAGGGAAATGTTTGGATCCCCGATATGAAATTTTATCGATTTTCAGCTCTTTTTTGTGGCCATCAACTCGTTATATCGGCATTATAGGTTTATTATGAAAAATAATCACATAAGTTCGGGCATTAGTTACCTCGATAAAATCAGCGGAGGGTTCCTGGTGGGGGACAATGTCATCTGGCGAGTCGAATCGGGTTCGTTTGTTGAACTTTTTTATCTTAATTTCATCAAAAGTTCTCTTCGGAATAAAAAGAAAGTTGTATTCATAAACTTCAACAGTTCTCCTAAGACCATTCTGAAGAGGCTGGGGAGTTTAGCCCACAAGAAAAATTTCATCTTGCTGGATTGTTTTACCTCCGGAAAAGGAGAGAAGTCGGATTTATTCACAAGTTTTTATGAGACAGGGGAGGTCAAAAAGTATGGATGCAAGGTTATATACGTTAATGAACCGGCCAAGATACAAAAATTCATCGAGGTAATCAATCACATCGAAGAAAGTTGTCCAAAAGGAACCAGTTATATTATCAACAGCATTACCGGTATCCAGGACCTATGGGGTAGCGAGAAGCAGGTTATGAAATTATTCACCCACCAATGCCCGCGTCTCTATGAACTGGGGACCATTGCTTACTGGGTTATGGAAAAAGCCGCTCATACTAAGGGATTCCGGGCTAACCTGAGCCATATTTCCCAGGTCGTGATCGATCTTTCCGTCCAAAAAGACATTTGCAATTTAACGATTATCAAAGCCGATAATCGCTCTACGAGCGAGGTAATGAAACCCCAGCAATACAAAGTTGTAAATTCAAAAATTCAATTCCTAACCCCCAAAAAAGATACCCTTGATATCGGCACAAAAATCAAACGGATCAGGGAAAATTACGCGATTTCCCAGGTGGAATTAGCACGCAAAATGGGGGTTTCTCCTTCGACCATCTCCCAGGTTGAAAGCAACATCATCTCATTTTCCCTGACTTCCATAGTTCGCTTGGCAAAGGTCTTGGATATCCCTGTGGGAGCATTATTTGAAGACGGGGAAAAAAGTACCGACAAAATAATTTTTCAAAAAGCCAATCGGAAACCGGTGAACTTAACCAGTATCTCAAGAAAGAAAGTAAGTGCGGAAGAGCTGCTACCTCCGAATCTAACTGGCGCCGATAATATGTATTTAATCAGCTTTATGCCCGGAGTTTCGATAAAGAGGCATTTTCTTATTCATAAAGGAGAAGAAATGGGGTACGTCGTCTCCGGTAAGCTTGTCGTTACAACCGGTGAGGAGGCACATGTAATTCAAGAAGGCGACTCGATCCTTTTACGCTCGGAAATCCCGACCGACTGGGAGAACAGATCTGACGACATAGCTACGCTAATTTGGATCGCAAGGAGTAAAATTTTTTAGCGTAAAATTTTTGTTGCTATCCAGTAGGGTCTGTTGTACTCTGGTTCCACAGGGTGAAGCAGTGCTTCGCCTTCTTTTTTCTGCCTCTGATTTCAGTGTCACTGAATAATTGAACTTAATTTTTATCTTCACTTAACCCAAAATCTTAATGGGCAGGATCCATACCATCTGGTTTGAAGGGTTAAACAGCGCGAGAAAGCGGCACTAACAATGAGTGCTCCTGATCATCTTCATCGTCGCATTCAAAGTGGAATATGCATGTCCTGCAGACACCTGAGAACATGTACCTACCGCAAGCCCACGGTTATGGTTCATGAGTGTGACGAGTATGAGGTTAGTCCATCTGCCTGTTCTGAAGACATGGCTGGACGTTTGACAAAGCAACAAGAGAAAGATCGGCAAGAGAAGCCAGGAAAAACAAGCAGAAACCGGAAAAGTAAAAAGGAGGAATAGATCATGATTACCCGTAGAATGAAGGGAAAAGATTTCATCAGTTTGATGGATTACAACAGGGAAGAGTTGGAAAGCATCCTTGCTGTGGCTATGCTATTGAAGACTCAGAATGCGATCTGCCAGCCTCACGAGCTGTTGAAAGGTAAGAACCT
>Ga0307928_10000578_pt1 | contig 27569 bp, 48 predicted proteins | sample AceLakmetagen232_FD_201815 | JGI IMG/M metagenome (GOLD analysis project Ga0307928, IMG submission 201815) | Saline water microbial communities from Ace Lake, Antarctica - #232 | ecosystem: Environmental > Aquatic > Non-marine Saline and Alkaline > Saline | place: Antarctica: Ace Lake... | reverse complement strand
GCAATCCATTAAGCAATATGCGCAGCGTTGTACTCTTGTCTGTATTGCAGAATATTGTCAAGCTATCGTTGAGCATCATTTTTGTTGCTAGATTGTCGTCTATGTCATCGTTTGCTGATGTCTTTTGGACGATTATCTGATTGATATCCGTTAGGCTTGTAATTACATTCTTATTGCGCAAGAAGAATAGTAGAGCGTGACATGCGTTCATTCTTGTCTCCTAATTAGGGGTGCTGCTGCCCCGACCACGAGTCGGTCTCGACCTTTCGGGAGTGGCAACAACACCCCTGTCACCTGTGTGTTACGATGCACTCGCCTCTTCTTTGTCCCATCCCCAAGGAAGGTCCGCTGGGCGGATGATGGCCAGAGCCTCAAGTAGTGTGTCGAGGTCGTATAGTGCCACAAATCTTCGCAGGACGGAGGGCCGGAAGCTTTCTCGTGCGTCTTTCAGTTCTTGGAACACTGTTTTTTCACACAGGTCGTACATGTCTCCGATGTCATCATCTTTTTCAACGGTAAATACTCCGTCGCACAAGATGAGTCCAGTCGAGTGAACAATCTTGACAACGATTTCGTCTCCACCGTCTGTACAGTTGAGTTCGAGTTCGGCGTTGAGTCCCTCTGTTGGGAACAGCGTCTCGTTGAGATCGTTCTCAAGATTTTGTAGGTCTTCAGCAGTAACAGGAAGTATTGCTACTTCTGTTGCTACTTGAGCTGTGTTCTTCTTTACTTCTACGACTGGCGTTGTTTCAACGGTGTCGTCCTTCTTTACTTTTGTAACTGGTGTTCCCGGTATTCCCTTCATGACCATTTCTCTCATCTCCTTGATGTGTTGCTACGGGCCTAGTTTGTGCTAAGCCCGCAGCATTCTTCCGTTAAAGTCGCTGGATATATTACCGGCATGATACCTAGAACGGAGATTCTTCGGTTTCACTTTCTGGTGTTGCTGCTGGTTCTGCGACTTGTGCCGGCGAGTCATTGCTTGTTGCTTGATCGGCTCCCTTTGGTTTGTCGCCAAAGATTACTTCTCGTGCAATGATGTGGATATACGAAACTGTTTCGCCGGTGTCCTTGTCAGGGAATCGTTCTTGTCGCAAGCGCCCTAGCACGACAACTTGTTGTCCTTGGATCAAATGATCGGCGCAGGCTTGACCTCGTTTGCCCCATACTGTTATGGAGAAATACGAGACATGTTCTTGCTTTTCGCCATCTTTCGTCCAAGATTCGTTGACTGCCAGTCTCATTTTGGCTTTGGGAGTGTCTCCCGCCATGGTAATCTCTGGTGCAGCAACAAGATTACCAATTAATTCAGTTTCAGCTAGTCCTTGATTAATCATTGTGTGTTTGCCTCCTAGGGCGTTTAGAGTAGGTATGCGGCTCGTAGTGAGCCGCATTAGCCTACGTGAGACGAGAGACGGAGAAACCAGTTCTCTTTGAAATTTCTTCTGCTACTGCGACCGATCTGTGTCGGCCTTGGTGACACCCTATTGCAACTGCTCCTGAGCGGTTGAGAATTTTGATACCATCTTGTACAGCGCGTTCAAAACCAGGATGTGCTATTGCCGCTTTTCTGCTAAAGCAATTCGACATGTATTGTCTACAGTCCACTATGTCTAGCTTGCTCATCCTTGGGATACGTTTACTGAATGCGAACTGTAGAATCATAGTATTTCCTTGTATGAGAACAGGGGGGGAGGTTGCCCTCCCCCATGAGTGTTCGTGTAGCACTGTCGACTAGTTATACCATTCCTTGGCGATGACAGTGCAGCGGTTGACGAAGAAATCCATGGTTGCCTGATTGGCGATAGTACTGGACGAGTAACCGTAAGAACGATTGCCCTCGGAGCCCTTGAACTGGAAGTGGAGCTTGTTGCCTTCGACGATGACTTGAACTGGCAGGTATAGTCGGCTGGTTCCGGCGAGCGATCCCAGACATAGCGTCTGCTTCTTCATCCAGTTTCGCAACGTGATGCTTGCGGGGAGTTCAAACGTCAAACCGTAACCACGGTTTCCGTCGTCGCCCTTGAACTGGAACTTGATGTTGGTGCCGGCAATAGATGCCTGACCACGGGTGTACTTCTTGCAGCTTCCTGCGGAAAGAGAGTTACCTGTATATACGGGCTTAAACATGTTGGCCTCCTTCGACCTACTACTATGATTTAGTCTACGCTTCTATACGACGCGTGATCATAGCAGCAATGCTTCCTTGTGATTTTGCGTTTCCATCAACGCGCTTCTCGTCTTCAGCATCGTGACTGATGCTGTCAATATTCATTCTTACGATGGATCTTGATGTAGCTTCATCGGCGTCTCCTGTCTTCAAGATTGAAATCTCTCTTTCATGAAGAGGAGTCCGCCCCCTCGCAATAGCGGGGGCGGGCACCGATCGGCGTTTTGCCTCTGCATTCTTTTTGGTGATTTCCTTTGCTACGAGTCGGAGATGTTGTGTATACCCCATACACTTGTTACAGCAGCACGAGAGGTGATATTCGCTTTGCCATGCTGGTGAATAGTATTGTAAGAAGTTGCTGTTTACCAGTTTTTGTGCACGTACTTGCGGTCCCTCAAAGATCAATTCATGGCGGCGGCTAAATGCTGGCCTGGCTTTGATTGTAACCGGAGCAGCTGGAAGAACTGGAACAGCCGGAGAGGCTTGTTTGATCGCCGGGATGGTTAGATTGGATAAGTCGATGCCATTGATGGGACTTACCTTGTGTAGATCTTCCCAGTCTTTCTTGAGCTTTTGTGCCCACCCAAGGCATGCGCCACAGATGCAGTATGCGCTGTATTCGTGTTGCCAGTCTGGCTTCACGTTACTGCTGTAGTCGTTATCTCGCAGCAATTCTGAGCGCCGTTCGTTTGACGCAGTTTTGATCTTGTGTGTTCGGGTGTGGGTTACGCTAGTGCTATTGGGGGTGGTCCCGGGGGCAGGATCTTGTCGAACAGTCTGTCCATAAGCGTTGGTGGTCTTGGGCCCTGGAAAGGTGTTTGGCTTAGCGCCGTCCTTTTTGTTCTTTGGATACCAAGTCGAACCGCGCGCTTCGTCGGTGAGCGTAAGTCCACAGATCTTTTCAATGTAACCAATCTGGCTGTTGGACTCAATTGCGTTGGGACAGTAGTTTTCTCGCACGAATGCGACTGGAGACTCTCCTGTTAGTACAGCGCCTAGCTTGTATGCTATGATAGCTAGTGCTGTTCCTGTTCGTCCGTGTCCGCCCTGGCAACAGAACGTAGCGCGCACTGTGTCTTTTTCGTGGTTCTTGACGAACTTCTTTATAACGGAAAGAGCCTCTTTCCAGAAGGCTTTGTTCAGGCTTGGGATTCCGTAGTCAGGCCACGAGATGAAAATGAATGGCGTGCTCTTCGCTCCTAGCCTGGACAAATTCTTGTCTGCGGCGGCTTCCTTGTTCATGGTAACTGTACTGCTCATAGCTGCCGTGCTGCGCGCCAAGTCGAATACAAGATCTGCGACACTGAAGTCAACATCTTTCGAGTGTCCGCCGCCTGATAGGATCAGTGTTTTTTCGCCAAGTGTTACTTGACATAAATCCACTGTGCCTGTGTGGCATTTCGTCATTGGCTTGAACTTGGTGTTCTTGTTGTTGTTCTTCTGAGTCCCGTTACCGGTATTGTTTTTAACTACCTTGGCGCTTTTGACCGGTGTTCCCGTTTGTGGGTTTACCTGCGGCGCTTTCTTTAGCGGGATGTTTATCCGCTCCTGGTCCCTTTTGCTTCCCCGTCTCTGATGTGACATTGTTTTCCTCCTTGATTAGTGCGCTATTGTACTTATCTGTTTGGGTTGGATCAATGTTTAGGTCGACTTTGGTTGTTAATACATTATCGACCATTTCTTGAAGTGTGCCTTTCTTGTTCTTCTTGGCGCTGTCTGCTTGTTCCCATGCTAGACATGCTTTGCATGTGCATTCAGCGTCATAGAAGTCGGCCCAATCACTGTCGAAGTAAGCTGAGAAATCTTGCTGTAGTAGCTCTGCTTTGGTGAGTGGCGCAATCGGCATTTCTGCTGACGTACCTCCTGATAGCGTGTGTATCACGTTGTAGTTGATTGGTTTCTTTTTCCACAGTGAGTTTATTGGTACCTTGCCAGTAAACTTCATTTCTTTCGAGCACTTTGGAAGTTTGTTCTGGATAATTTCCATGCCATGGTGAAGTGTGCTTCCGAGTTGCCCGAAGTCTATTTTGTAGTATTCGGGCTTCCAGATGTTTAGTACGCTTTGTGTGGCAATTTTGTTGAATGCCCACCCACCATTGTGTACTACGTTAATCAGTGTGTTCGCTGCTGTAACGCATGCAATTCGGTCTTCCTTCTTCCATCCTTCAAGAACCCTAATTGCTGCTACACATACTCCGGCCCATCGCTTTCCTCCGTATGACGGAGACCACGTTGGGTTATAGAACAATTCGTACAGGAATGTGAGTGCGTTAATCATGGATTCTTGGCTCATCGAGTGGTTGAAGTGATTGCCGTAGATTGAGTTCTTCCCGTCGCCGGCACTCATTCTTAGTTTCCAGGCTTTCCATTCATTTGACCCTTCGTTGCATGCGGCTTCATATAGGTGCCGCGCTTCTCCAGCGGAGATAGCGACAGTGGCACGTATTAGTAGTGTGCAAAAGTATCCTGTAACGTAAGCCAGTTCTTTGCTCGATGCCAGCCCTGATGCATACTGGTGAAAAAAGCATGCAAGTTGCATTACTCTACCTGGTTTGACTTTCGCTGTCTTTGCGTCGTCCATCCCTTTGAAGAAGTCCTTTTCGAACCAATCAATCTTTGGAATGCTTGGTGCGTCCATTGCCTTTTTGTCTGGGACCATCCATCCTTTGGCTAATTGTGTAAGCCAAGGAGCGAGTTTTTCGATCCTTTGCTTGCTGTCAAGCGCAATGTATGCGAAGTGTTTTTGCCTACACCATGCAGATGCGTGTGATCCAATGCTCCCTCCGTAGTGTACAACCAATACTGGTTTGTCTTTCTTTTCGAATGCTTCGAGTGCGATCATGTCGTCAATACCCTTGACGATTATCATGTCGGATGTTTTCCAGTTAATTGGTTCTGCAGAAAAGCCTGGGTATGAATTCGGTGGAGCTGGGGCTACGTTGAAGTGTCCTTCTGCCGAGCGTACTTGTGTGGCGTACGTCTTGACATCTGTGTGGATTTGTTTCTTGTCGACAGTAATGAACTCCATTTCGGCGGTATCGAGGTTAAGTGCTTCTATTGCGTTTTTCAGCATTGATGGTGCTTCCATGCGCAATGTGAGCTGCGGGTGTTTGCCAGCGGTTACGCCATCATGATCTGGGGCGATGACAAGCATTCCGTCTCCCCATACTATATTGTAGTCCGCCTTAATGAATGGTTGAACTGCAATTTCGCCGTTTGACTCTCCAGCTTTTTCCATGTCTTTTGCTAGTTTAATTACTAGCGCTTGTGCTTTGCTAGGTGTGCATGCTGAACTCTCAAGCACTCCATGTCGCGGGGTAACGGGACATGCTCGTACAAAGAGTTTATCTCCAGTTATTGTGATCGATGTTTTGGGTGCCGATACTGGAATGATTTGTGTGGGCAGTGCGGATTTGCCGTGGTGTTCTTGTAGCCACACGATCCCCTTCCCTTTTTGTGTTTGTGCCTTCATAGGGTTCTCCTTCTCTGGTATGGTGGTTGGGTTAACAGGTTCCCAACCACCAGAACTGGAGGTTGGTAATTGAGGCGTTGCTTACAGGATTATTGTCCATCCTTCGGGCGCTTCTTGTACTAGCACGTTTTTGGGCGGCATTTTGTGTCCAAGTTTGTTGATCGTGTTATATGCCCTGATTGATCTCATGAGTGCTTTTGTTCTTCGATTGATAACTGCTTCTGTTCCTTGCCATATTGGTATGAGCACTTTTTTCTTGTTTGCTATGTTCCCTGGTAGGTATATATGCTTGTTATCAATCATTGAGTCGACCCATGGATAGCAATAGAACGTGAGAAATGATCCTTGGCCTGTGACAGTATGTCCTTTAGCCTTGGCGTTTGTAGACATATTTGCCGCAGTTAGTTCGCCCTGAGTGCTGTCAACGTGTAGCCAGAGAAGCATTGGTGCTCCGCGCCATATCGCTATAGCTGCAGTCATCGGGTATTTCTTCTTTGGTGTCATTTTTACCTCCTCCTGTTTCTGGGGGTTCGCTCCCCTCGGAGAGGGGGAGACGAACCTGTACAAGAGGAAGTTAACATATAAAAGATAGCTGGTTACAGGTTGTCGAACTCAAGCTTAAGCCGATGTTTTTCTTCGGCGAGTCTTTCTTTGATGAATGTTTGCACGCATTTCTGTATCTCTGCTGGCAGTTTTTTTGAATAGTCATAGCCATTGCTGCGCCGGGCAACGGACAGAGACACACTGGTTGGTAAGTGTGACTCTAGGTCTTCAATTGTGCTGATCTTTATTTGCAATTCGTTGGCTTTTGCTAGGCCTCTCTTTTGCATGGTGTCCTCCGTAGCTCTTCTGGTTTTGCTTTTGTCGCAGCTTGTGCAGCCTCCATGATTTTCCGTGCGCCTGCTAGTCTTATGGCGGCTGTTTTTCCGTACGCGGTGTCTCGATAAGGGCCGGATACTTCGCACGGTGCGTCAGATCTGTTACTCGGCCATGTGCTTCTTATGGGGCACAAGCTACAGTCGCGGATTCCTGGCGAGTGACGACTAGTCCCACCACAAGCATGATTGCTATCACGATGAGTGATGTCTTCATGAGGCGACCTTCTTTGCCGTCTTCATTCCAAGCATCTTGCGTACTTCGATGCGCGGAAGGTCAATGCTGATGGAGTCGCCGTTGACAAGCTTGATCGAACTGTTGCCGTCGTAGCGCTGGGCTACGCCGCTGACAGTTGAGGTGGCAAGCTCGAAGTCTCGGTACTTGATAAGACGTGCTCCTGGTTTCGAAGAAATCGTCTTGTCGGGATCTTGCGGATCCTTGCGTGTCCATACGTATTCAGCGTCCCGTTGCCAGTAGGCTGCTGTATGTCCCAGTGCGTCCTTCTTCTTTGGATCCATGTTCAGTACGATTGTGTTCATCTCGTCTCCTTATAGTTGGAGTTTCCCCCGTAGTGTTGGTGGTCCCTTCGTTAGAAAGGGATCACCGATTGATTCTCTTGCGGCGTGGCAGGTTTCGCCCAGCCAGGATACATCCAATAACAATAAGCGATATTGCTATTGCTGTCAGCGTGGCTCTTGTTGCTCCGTTTAGCCGTGTGCTTACTTGCATAACCTCTGTGCACTCGGCTATGTACGATACTGTCCCAATCAAAACGATGATGGCGATGCTAATCGCTGTGACGATTTTGCGTGGGCTTAGCGTGAAGATTTGTCCTTTGTTGTTCTGTTTAATCACTTTACGCCTCCTTTGTGCGTAAATTTGTATTTCCACATTCGCGGGAAAGATCCCGTAATGATTCGTGCTTTGTGTCTCTTGGTTCTTGAGACGATACATATGACGGTTCGGTCTTTCGAACAGATTACAGTGCCCTTACGTAGCGCCATGGTGTTCTCTCCGCGATGGAAGCCAACTCGTCTAAAGATGAATCCGCGTGAATATCGTCCGAACCTAGTGTTTGTAATCATGTACGGACAGTAAGGGCGTTTTGCCCTAATGTTAACAAGCCACTTGATTTGGAACCAGATGTTGTTGAATAACCAATACCACGGATGGTATTCCTTTTTCTTGTCTTCGCGATGGTATGGGTTGCCTGGTGTTGTTGACAATAACGTTGCTAGTCCTTTAGTTGCTAGTCCTTTATTCATGCTTCAGGGTTCACTATGCTAGCGCCAAACTGAGTTGATAGCTGGTTGGTGAGCAGTGTAATTGTTGAGCGAATACCAGTTAGCTCAACTACGTGTTCTGTTTCTCCATGATGTATTTCGTAGTGAGATATGGTTCCGACAAGTCTTGACGCGTAGACTATAGACCTGACTCTGTCTAGGTGTTCGTCTTTGATTGACAGGGCGACAACCGTCATGTTTACCACCTCCGGTATTGATGGGATAGATCCCTCCGAAAGGGATCTATCCCATCATCGTTTCTAATGCGAGGACAGCAATTTCTCGTGCATGGACTGCTGCTTCTAGCCCGCGCGAACTTTCCCATTTTGTGTAAGGGCTTGAACTATCCATGCATTGTCCTCTTGTTTCCGATTCGCCGGTCCAGTTAATTGGACAGTGCTTACAGAGGCCCCCTTTTGTCCCGGGTCTTACTAGCTGTGCGTATTGACAACAAGCACAGTTATTGCGACAGCAATATTGGTTCCATCCAGACCATGTTGATTTGAAGATATGGCCAGAAGGACTCCCTTCGGTTTGAATGTGTTGTATTCGGATCCAGTTCCAGAGCAAGAACGTCATCCATAACGCACCCATTCGTGTGGTTGGCGCGGGGATATTTTCAAGCCATTTAACTGGCAACGCAATGTCGACACCGCCGAGAGGCACAGTATTTGATTGGCGTTCTAGGTGTATTCGCTTTTGATTTTCCAGCAGATTTCTGGATTCAGTTGCTAGAAGGATTGATTCCCTGTTGTAGCCTTCTACCCAGACTGGTTTCATGTTCTTGTCGACCATGATTTGCGGACTCATAGTTCATCAATGTCCGCGCGGCGGGCTCTTTTGGGAGTTACGTTGTGTAACAACCGAAGTGGTTTTTCCTTGTCTTGGGCCCAGTGCCCCCCTCCCCACCAACCAGTGCCGGTCTGTGTTGAGTGGTATACTTTTCGTATGCGGGCAACTTCTAGCCAGCGCCATTCGATCCTATTGCCGATTTCTTGTCTGAGCTTTCGTGGGAACAAGAGAAAGCGCTTCTTGATGTTTACTGTCCCCCTCCGTGGATTTCTTTTCGTCAGTCGTCTCATGGTTCCTCCAATTGTTAAGATTGATTCCCTTTGTCAGAGAGGGAATCTAGATTAACTTGTCTCTGCCCACGATTCTAGTTCCCATCGGAGGACATCGTCGTCAAGATTCATCAGGTTTACAACCTGGCCAATAGTGATTAAGCCATCACGCATGTTGTTTCGTAGCCTGCGGGCTTCTATCTTGACAACCTTGAGTTCGTTGTCTCCCTCAGCTATGGCGTTCAACTTACGCATCAAGGCGTTTGCTAGGATTTGTTCTTGGTTGTGCGTCATTGCTATGTTGCCTCCTTAATCAAGAATGCGCAGCCTGGTTTTAATTTGCTCAATTTGTGAGCGAAGCTGAGCTAATGACCCAATGCCTTAGCTAGACAGCTTGTTTCTAGAAAACGCGCGCAGTGACCGACGTTCACCAGGCTCGGATAAACTTCATCGCGTGCGCCGTTCGTTGCGATATATCCTGGTTTCTTTCACCCAATCCGATCATGGACCTCGTGGTATGGACGTATACTATCTAGCTTTGGTGGACCGCCTGGGATTTGAACCCGGAACCTACTGGTTAAGAGCCAGTTGCTCTGCCGTTGAGCTAGCAGTCCTATTGTTATCTGCGCTTCTTTCTGCTCCAGTCGTTGATCACAATGATGATATATACAACGGTTATGCACACAAGTCCCATCACGGCGTAGAAAGCAGTAGAGATCGAGACTATAACAAGGTGTCCGAACCCAAGAGAGACCGGGTAAAACGTGGTGAAGATTATGTACGTAGACCACCCGAAGAAGCATGCTGCTCCTGTTAGGACACACATTATAAGCATCAAGAAAACTCGTTTGAGTAGCGTCATTAGATTGCCTTCACTGCTTTGTCTGCAGCAGCGCGGACATCCATGATTGCGTTTTCGAGAAGCTTGGCTCTCGCAGAAAGATAGCTCAAGCATTGGCTGATGAACTCATCCGGGCTCCATTCTTCCCCGTTTACAATTGTAACTTGTTTCCACATTAGCGTTTCTTCGCGAAACGTTAAGTGGAGTTCATATTTGAGCTGATTGTGAGCGTGTGCCCCTCCTTCGCTTCCTGCGATAAAGACCGAAAGGTCATCTCCAGTGAAGAAGAAGCTGCTGTTGATTGTATCGGTCAGTTCGTTTCTGACATCATCTCCGATTGTGAAAAACTCTTCGGGTCTCCAACATCGTTTCATAGTTAACCTCCTGGTTGCGACAGTTCCCTGATTAACGCGGATCCTCCTCATGCATTTCCAGGTATACGGTGATGCTGTTCTCTGCTTTACAGATAGCAAGCATGAGGTCATCTCTCGTAAGAGAGATGACATCTTGGTTGTACCTCCAGCACTCCATTAGATCCTCCGAGGTCATGTTGTCGGTAGCCGTAGAACAGTTGCCTGTGAGTTCGAGGCTGTCCAGTACTTCCAGGTACATGATACCTGACCATTTGTTTTCGATACCGAAGCACTGTATCGACTTGCGCTCAACGAACCAGCCGATCATGTGGACGTTCAGTTCAGGATGAGTGAACAGTAGGGCAAGCTCAATTTCTTCGAGGATGCGTTTGTTGTATGCGCCGAAGGCTCCAAGAGGTATCGGCTCGCCAACCCAGAGGCTGTTATCGCCATAGCGGTAGATTACGTCTTCATCGAGTCCGTATAGTCCGTACATAATATTGTTCCAGAACTCGTGTTCTGTTTTCTCGATGTCGACATCATACCATCGCGCTAGATTGGTTACCTCTGATCGTAGGTACGCATCAAAAGTGTAGTAGATATAGCTGTGGAAGTTTGTGATCAAGCGCTCCTCGTATGGTGAGCCGAACGGCAGCTCTCGTTCGTCAGCGTGAACCATCTCTGCGTATCCCAAGATACCTAGTACCAATACCAGTCCAAATGTTAGTGCTCGCCGCATAGTGCCTCCTAGTGTCGTTTTGTGAATGTTCGCGCCATTGCTTGAAAGAACCAAACCTTGTGTTCGACAATATTGATTGGTCCAATACGGTCATGTACCGGGACTACAATGATGGTTGGTTCTCCGCATCGTTTGTATCCCATCTCTTGGTGGTTGCAAACCTTTGTTGCGAACTCGGCGGAATCAGTGCTACTAATCATAACGAAGTATTGTAGGCCTTCTGGCAGTCTGCGCTCATGATCGGTCAGGTTACTCATATGTAATATTCCTCCCGTATTTGTATCCTGCCATGAAGGCGCGTTTGGCTGCGTAGACACAGGCCCCGTCGGCTTGTAGGTGTTTCCATAAGAACTTGCGCCACGCAGCGTCAGGTGACTCGTGTTTGATGTGCACCCGTTTGTATCGCTGTGGTTTGCCTCGATATGCTAGATATGAACACACATAAAGGTTCATGTCCTGCATCCTTCTTCAAGCAAGAGTGTTCTGATTTCCCTGTCGAGCAATTTCACCATGGCTACAGCCGCCGCTTTGCGTTTACGTGCAGACTCGGCGCGATTCCACAGGTTGTACGGGGTACCGATATTACTACAGTGGCTTTGCAGATCAACGTAGCCTGCCAAGCCACCCCAGTCACGCACCGCACAGTTCTTGCAGTTGTCCTTGTGTTGTTCGTCGTAGGAACAGCACGGACACTTGTTCTGAAACCCCTGAAACATGAGTGGTTCCATTGCCGAGCCAGACTTGGAGAGTTCGCACCATCCTTTTCTTGTTAGCTGTAGTGTTTCAAGCCTGTCCATTTCTCTAGCCATTTTGCCTCCTTTACAACAGCGATAGCTGTGGTCCTTTGATCTCGACTAAGACAAGGTGTCCGTTGTGTACAATGACCGTATGCCACGAGTGTCCACAGTCTTTGATTGCGACTATTTTCGCCAGGGCCCAGTTGTGTTTCTCTCGGGAATTACGAACCCACTCTAGAGCTTTGATTGCTCCCGCCTCAAAACTAATGCTCTCTGCGATTACTTCTCGTTGAGGATGCTGTTTGACTAATTGGAAAACCACTTGACATCACCTCCATGTTTTAGCTTCCTTCGCTAGATAGGAAGCTAAAGCTTGGAACAGTTGCGACGTGTCTTCTTCCCATGGGCATATACTACGTTCCCATCTATATCGACTACTTGCGTCTTCTTGACTCGTGCACCGTCGCCGCTATTCTCCATTTCCCTAGCAAACTTAATCGCGTCATCTAGTACACTGTGAGGTTTCCCATACTGTCTAAAGTCGAACTCCCTGTTCCAAACTATCTCAACTTGATACATTTATTACGACCTCCCTTTTTGCTTGAGTTCCCTTCGCTAAGTAGGGAACGAAAGCTTAAGGGATCATAAGTACTTCATACCTTCGATTCACAGCTCCGTGCTTTGGCTCAGAACTTTGAGATGAGAGCTGGTGCTCGAATCTCGGTTTTAAGAACTGGAGGGCACAGTCACTGTGAGAGGGGGGAGGGGTGGATAAAGAAGTAAAGGTGGAGGGGGGATCTCAGGGCTTTAGCGAGCAGCGCGAGCTTTGGGGTTACACACTTAGCAACCCAATTAGAGTATACAAAAGGCTTTGCCGATAGTTGGTACTGGGGATAGGGATAGGGTACCCCAGACAAAGTCGCATGAAGACAGAATATAGTCGCCCGAACGCAGACCCACGGACCCCGAACAATGTCACGAGCGAGGTAAGGCCAGCGCCGCGATTTCCGAACCAACAAGCGCTCCCCCGCTAGCAGCGAGGCCAGCGATGAACAAGAGCAATGTTCTTTACGCGTTCAACAGTTAGTTGCACCAGATTAATAGCAAGAAGAGCAGACCCAAGGAACAAGATGTAGTTATTGTCAAAGCGAGCGCCAAAAGCTATCAGTATCCCGCCAACCCCCGTGCGAATTTGCGTCCACCAGCATGTCCACATATTGACCCCCTTAAGGGAGAGCCCCACCCGGCGGCTCTCGTACCTTCCGGGCAGGGCTTAGTGCAATGGAGTTATGCCGGCAGGCCAGGGCCATGTTACTGCAGCGCTGAGTTCCTGCCGGCTGAGTTATTAGTCAGGGAGAGCTACGGAAGAACCCCGGACTATATTGATTGGTGTGCCACAGACTGGACAATCAAGCCCTCCGTTAAGATCTGCGCCACACTCGTTACAACAGATGGGGAGGCGGCCCATTACGGCACCGCCTCAGTAGTAGTAATCGACCGATAGAACTCGTCGAAAGGTATCCAGACTCCATCAGGCGCCATTGACTTCACGCCCAGTATCTGGTTGGCACTATTGAGAATGATCTGCGGGCTGCCGTTGAACTCGCCTATCTCGCCGTTCACTGCTACCCAGTAGTTCTGTACATACTTCAGGATGTTGTAGCAGATCTCGTTACGAGGGAATGCTGTGATGGCGAATAAGAATGGCGACTTCGCATTGATGACAGAAGATCCAGGCTGAACTACAGTTACTGGAATAACCACCGTCTTCATCCATCCAACGAAGTCCGTGAATGGCGTAATCTGTTCTAGCGATGCAGCTGAGTTGATTACGATCACCGACTCGTCATCCAGGAAAGGAGCATTACTCCAATCAGGAGGGCCGACCACAAGGGACGACAAACCACCGAAGTCAACCACGGCTGTTGAGCCTGACGTGTCTACCAGATCATTGTTCATTATGTCAACTGCTGGTGTGCCGCGAGCTGACGTTGTCACTTCTGCGCCTGGAGTAATCATGCCGTTGACTGCACACAAGACTTCTAGTGAGTCTGCGTACATATCGGCTGCTTTCCAATACTGATCGTACGCGTACATCATCAACGGGTTAGTCCAACCAATCATGTAGTTGACCACCTTCCCTCCTGTCGATGCAGTACGAATGTACGATGCGCGTGAAGCAATACGCACGTAATCGTTCACATCTTGCAGGGGGAACGTTGAAAACATGATGGTCTGGATTCCCTCCTCAATGATGAAGAGAGAGAACCCAACTGCTAACCAGATACGGAAGAGGTCGAGCTTCGACTTCTTCACCCATTTGCCTGCTGAGTCACGCTCCATCGCCTGTTTGAACAACAGGGCGCGGATGAGCTTGAGTACCCACCCGCGCGGATTAAGCGTGATCTCACGATCATTAATCGTGAATTTCACTACCGAGCACCTCCAGTGCTATTCGTCCAGGTAAGGCCACTTGTAGTTGTACGTACCGTTCTCCAGCACGAACCAGGTCCTGATCAGTAGCGCCTCGCCTTCCGAGATGCACCACGTTGGGTCAGGATCGTACATTGATTTCGAAGACGTCATGGATACAGTGCGTATCTTGGACAGCGTCAAGAAATCGTCGATCGGACCGTACAAGTAAACCTGGTGCCACAATCCATTGCAGTCATTGTTACCGAGGAACGTGTCAATGAAGACGATTGCGGCAAAGTCGATGGATGTCTCGCGGATAATGTTCCCACTAGCGTCCGTGTGTTGCTTGACCCATTCCTCAAAGACCTTGAAGCGGTCGATGTCTGGACGCTGTCTCGCATACGGAGACTCGAAGTTGATGTCCTGAAGAGTCTCAGCCTGATAGTAGCGCGGCTCTTCGGACTGGGCAACTCCTCCGATCAGAGCAGTTACCACAATCGTCAGAAGCAAACCTACAATAACCAGTCGTTTCATATGCAACTCCTTCGGAGCGAGGTAAAACTCGCATCCGGTTTACTGCATTAATCACTGTGCGCCTGTTCGGAATCGAGACAGTCGGCGCTCGCTTCCTTGTCTCGATACGTATGTGCATACAGATCACCTCCTACACGGGTCATGTTACTGACCTCCTTCGTACTTAATAGAAGGAGGTCAATAACATCCAACGTTAGCCTATACCCCAGATTACCTCTTCTGGAGAAGCTTCTGCTGCGACAGCCGTCCTTGGCGGAGAGCCGAATGTTACACGGGTGCCTCCACCAGCTATGCCTGCAGCCCCACGAAGCGCGCCTCTAACTAGTGTTGGCTCTGCGTCTGGATCGAACTCGATGCAGTTATCGTAGTCCAACATGCCGCGTGCATCCAACCACTCGCCGCACGCACGCTCCATCTCACCGCGAAAACGGTGTAGCTCGCCGACTCCTCTAAACTGTGCACTCCAGGGTTCGCACTTGTTCTTGTTATCCTTCGAGAAAGAGCTGAGCTTGCCCTTGAACGGATGCAGCGTTGGCGCGCCTGATGCCTGTGTCAGCTTCACCACAGGTACTGGTAGAGCGTCAACAAGCGGTAGGCGCCACGTGTCTATAAGCATGTGAAGAACGGTGAGTGTGTAGTTGCGTTCGCGCAACCACTTATGATCTATGCGCGTGTCCATTGGTTGAGGAGCTACGAATAGCTCGTCTGTGTACGGCACTGTGTACTGTCTCTCGTCTTCGGAACGTCCTTCCGGCGGGTCAAAGTCTCCACGAGGTCCTCGGAAGTCGCGCACTACGCGGATGTAGTTGGCTACAACCTCTCCGTGCTCACGGCACCAGTCTACTACGTAAGCATGTTGTTCGTAGAGTGCGTGTGCCTCAATATACATACAGTCGTAGACGATCTTCTCCGCAGCAGACCACTGAGGAGTCCCTGGCCCCTGTACGATCAGCCAGTCCCTGAACTCCAAACAAGCACGATGTTCTGCTATCGCCTTGCGCTTCCACTCCTCTACGTAGTAGCGTTCCAAGCGTGCCTCGTAGCTTGCCGTGATAGCAGGGTGCATCGCCACGCTACTCTTGCGTAGTTTGGCCTTGAGCTCGTTCTTGATCTTACGAACCACTGCCAAGTAACTCTTCAGGCTCCATGCTACCCGTACATCCCCCTTCGAGAATCCGAAAGGGGTTTGATTACTAGCGGACTTCACGTAACAACCATCAAAGTCGTGCTGTTGCATGAAGCCTATGACTGTGATCTGCATGCTGTCTCCCTTGTTTCTTCCTTTGCCCGCGTGAGAGCCTCTCTCTCATCTCTGTTAGTCATCGCAGGCTAAGGTGCTGCCAACGAGATTCCCCCCAAGGGAATCCTGGTCATTGCTGTAATCTTTAAGCTTGCTTGAAGATTACTGTCATGACTTGGCTGCACTGGAAGATTGAGGGACTCTCATCCATAAGGGTTCCCCTAAGAGAGTCTCCAATCTTCAGCCATGCGTATACTGGCAGGGAATGAGAGAGAGAACGTATGCCTATGAAGCAAGGCTCTGCGGCGCAAGCCGCAGCCGCTTGGTTTTGGGTCTACCTTGGACGACAGAGTAGCCGGACCGAGGTCGACGGTAAGGCTTGACGACAGCGGTATTTTTGACGGGGCATACCCTTTGGTAGGTCTGGACTGCCCGACTAGTCAACTCTGATCGAACGTCAATTTGAACTTTTTAGGTTCTCCTAGTTTCTAGGATACGCCGAAGGGCTTGACAAGTGTCGATAAGTGTGGTATAATGTTACAAACGGAGCGAGGAGGATTAGGTTATGGAGAAACCGACGCTAGTACAGTGGGAAAAAACCGGCCACAGGTACGCAAGATGGAACGAAAATGTGTATTGTCCGACATGTGGACACCGGGGGCAGTGGGAATTATCGTGGGAGTATGCAAAACTTAAGGTGGGAGCAGAACCATGGCGACCAAGCAACCGATACTGCCCTGCTGTTTAGGCCTATATGACTTGCCTAAGAATTACACTCGGCGCGGAGATCCTCTTAATGCGGAAAAGAGAGACTTCATAGATGCGGTATTGCATGAACAAAACACTGCAGAGCTCGCAGCAATTGAAAAAACGCTCTGGGATGGTGGAATGACAAACCAAAAAGCGCTAGAAGACAATAAAGGAGACACCAATGAATCGTAGCTTTAGCTTAACCGTAGGGAATGACACCTGGGCTATTGTATCGTATATCAATCCTGTTGAAGATGATTTCGAGTGGGGCGTCAAGGTTATCGGACCAGTAATGGCTATTGAAGCGTTTGTTCTAGCCGGTTACGAACGGGCTCCGATCAGCATTGCACAGCTACTTAGTGACGGAGATCAAGACGCTGCTAGTGTGGGTGGGACAGAAACAGAGTGGGCGGAGGCCTACAGAATGACGGCTGGAAACGAAGCTGAGATTGTATCCATCATTGATAATGTTAAGCTTGGGGCAGAAGACCTCGATGAGCTTAATGGGCTTCCTGGACCAGATGAAACTGATGATTGCTCTGATGAATACGAAGACGACAGCGCGGAGTATCATGAATTCGCGGAGTTGTGGCTTGTTGGCCAGATCCGCGAAGACGGTAACTGGTCGTTCTGTGGTATCTTTGAGGACGAGTGTAATGCTGTTAAACAGGCGGCGGACGAGAACCACTTCGTAGTGCCGGTATACCTAAATTATATCCTTCCTGTCCACGTAGGGGAGTGGGAGAACCTGTACTTCCCGTATCAGCCTTGTGATCATGAAGAGGTTTAGGGCTGAGAGGCCATCTAAGGTGCCAGTATTCGCCTCAAGGGTACGCGGTCCTACGATAGGTCAAAAGATTAAGGAGCAGAGATTACGCCAGGGGCTCAGTAAGAGAGCCCTTGGTCGTAAACTTGGGGTGTCGGCTGCCTCTATCGCTCGCTGGGAGAAGGGAATGATAGAGCCACAGGACTATAACAAGGCAAGGGTGGAAGCATGGTTAACGTCTATGTAATAATGCACTACGATGTTACTAGCTCCGGGATAATGTCTGGTGGCGAATGGGACATTATGGGTTATCTAATGGATCAGAACGAGGCCGCTAGGATCGTGAGAAAGAAGAATAGCCAGAATCAGTTCATGGACTGGAAATACGAGGAGATAGTGGCATGGGAAGACAATACAACGAACTAGAGAAGAGGGTACAGTCTCTAGAGTTTCGCCTATACCAATCTGAATGCAAGCATAAGTTCGTGATCGAAGGGAGGCCAACACCGTGGCGCTCTATCGAATATTCTGATATTTGTACTAAGTGCAATTATCGTGGCAAGCAACGCACAAAGATCGACTACCTGAACCAGCAAATAGACATAAGTAAAGCAAGCCTTGCTGCTGAGAAAGAAAAAAGCAAGAAACTTGTACTCACATCCGGGGTGGGCTCGTGAAGAAGAAGTTCTGTGGGGAACATGGCCGACGGAACGCAACGTCCAATTCGTCTGGATGGGAGGACGGATTAGTGCGCTAGGGGGTAATGAAGATGAAGATTGACTGGGCATCTGTGTGGACAGTGACGTGGGTAGTAGTGGCGACGCTTGGTATGATGGTAATAATAATGGCTCTTAAAATGGGAGCTTTCGATAGTGATTGTGAAACAATAGAGGAGTGTGACGACGATGAACTTTGCTAGGCAAGACCTGTTTGATATGATGAACAAAGAGAGCGACACTCTTAAGCTTGCAGAAACGAGCGGCTGGACAGACGAGGGGAAGTATGCATACCAGGATTATGTCTTCGAGTTTGAAGACAAGTTCTATGAAATCTCTCTTGGTCGATCTGGTTCTTACTTTACTCATTACGATTACGATTCGGAGTACTGGGATGATGAGGTGGCATGCCAAGAGGTGTTTAAGACAGAGAAGACTATTACGGTGTGGGCTTCTGTTCCGGTTGATAATTAGAAAGCTATTGGTCTACCTGGCCCTCGTTTTTTATGTGGTCGGTGCTATGACAGGATGGCGTCTGCTTTTTCTTGGCTTAGTGCTGGCGTGCTTGTCATTGGCGGCGGCGTTAACAGTAATATATAAGGATCGTGATCTTTAACAAATGAAAGGGATCGCTAATTCAGACATCTTAGACATCGTAGCGGGCAACAACACTCCTGTTGTTAGGATAGTAGACCGTCAGAAATGGAAGAATGATGGTCGACACGATTACATGGATACATTCTTTGAGCATGATGGGCAGACTCACATGTGAGGCTTGTGATAAAAGAGGGCCATTAGGGGCGGATTAAGACAAAAACTTGATTAGTCACTCAACTTTTCTCTCTGATTTACTTTTCCACTTTCATTCCCCAGTAAAAAGCCTATTTTCCACCTTGCGGGCAGTGGGGGCGCAGCCCCCGCATACCCAAGAGTCCAACTACGTGAGGTAAAAGCACTATAACAGACTTTTATCACCAATACAAGCCTGATATCCCTCTAAGATGTTCTTATTCGTGCTAGAAATCCATCTGATTCACTGAATGCAGTAGTCGGGTGCCCTCTGCTTAAAATCCCTTACGCTACGATCTAACAATGATAATCGCGAACCCGTTGCAGGCCCGCGATTATCTGTGGGCTGGAGAGGCCCTATCCTTGAGAAGAGCAAACCAAGGAGGTTTCATACATATTATACCACATATCATGCGTTTTGTCAAATGTCTTAACAAGTGAGAAAGCCCCGCTGAAAGCAGGGCTATTCTCGTACCTCGGAAAGGAGGCGTGACATGTAACTACATCATACCACGAACTTCACTCTTATTCAAGTAGTACGGCCCTATAAATGCATAACTCCATTTGTGACAGGTTTGCGATTGGGGCTGGTTAGGGTGTACACTTAGCTTACTACATTGGTGCATGCGGTCAATGCGCCCTGTTCTAGGAGGAACAAATGTTATTCGCAACCGCAGTTGCAGGAATAGGTGCTCTAGAGGCAATCGGTATTGGGGCGGCTATTGCAGCTGTCTACGGTGCCAGTGTAGCTGAGACCTTCAGAGATGTCCACAGTGGCATCAGAGGCGCTGAATCAGTTAGCGCAGAGGAAGCAGCCTCTATTCTTGAGATAATCCGCAGTAATCAAGGTGATCCTTTTGTTAGCAGTACCGCAGGGGACCTAGCAGAGGGGATGAAGGGATTTGGGAATGCTATTCCACATTCCGATGAAGGATCATTTGATTGGGATGAAGATTGGGGAAATATCGAAGATGTTCCACTCCCAGAGCATGTTGCCCAAATGTACGAAGGAGTAACAGCTCTGGGTAACTCGCTTAAGCCAGACGACAATTGCGAAACATTGCGCCAAAAGGTTATCCAGGCAAGATTGCTCCAAAGCAGGCTTATTGACGAGCCCTATCCTAGTCAATTTATAGGCCATGAAGATGTTTCTGGTTCATACGGTGTTGTCGACAAGATGACACAGGAATATGAGCGAAAGTGTGGCAAAACCTCAAATTGGTTCCGTTGGCAGGACGGCAAGACAGAAGCTACGGAACTAGGGAATAAAGGGTGGAGAATATCTTCAAGAGCACAAGGTACTTGGGACCAGTCCACTGTGCACACATCAGTGGCTACAGCCGTAAAGGGCCGTCAGCCATATGCGGTGATCATTGACTATATCGGGCAGAGCATCAATATCATTTTTTAAGGAGCAGCTAAATGTTAATGGCAGCAATAGCAGGAATAGGTGTATTAGAGGCTTTTGGTATAGCTGCTGCTATTGCCGCTATATATGGTGCTGGTGTAGCCAGTACATTCAAAGGGCTACATAGTGGCTCTATGAGCGTAGACCAGGTAAGCGCAGAAGAAGCCGCTGCTATCATAGATGTCATAAGAGAAAATCAAGGCAGTCCATTTGTTTCAAGCACTGCAGATAGTCTTAGTGAAGGAATGAGTTTTGGTGATGATGTAGAAGAACAGGACGAACACCAGGAATTACAAGATCTTATAGATACAGCACGAGAGAATGGCGATGAAAATACAGCGCTATTATTGGAACGTATCCAGGATCAGCTGTCGCGGACTGGCTTAGGCCAAGAATACGAGCTAGAAACATCACAGGTCCTTAGCGCAATTGGCAATTTAGAAGGAAGCGAAGTTACAAGCATTGTTCTGGATAGACTGGGAGAAAATGTGTCAACTGATACAGATCTGGCGGTTGTGGAACAATCTCAGAACCTTGCTCTTTACACAGACTTGATATTCCAACCAGAATTCGCTGACGCCGATATGGGGATCCTTAGCGCAGATGTGATAAACTTCAACTCCAAGACAGATGGTTATGGATGGTTGTCTAACTTTGGCAATTCTCCTATGTGCGGCGGGGACAACAAACAATACCCAACCGCAGAACATGCGTACCAGGCCTCTAAGACAACAGATCTTGCATTTAGAGAGCGAATACGTACTGCTTATAGCGCAGCACAAGCCAGGGTAATTGGGCGGAATGCGCCCCTAAGAGCAGACTGGGGTTCAATCAAGAATGGTGTAATGAAACGTATCCTTGAAGCTAAGTTCGCCCAGAACCCTGGGCTGGCAGATAAGCTACTTGGAACAGGAAACAACGTTCTTATGCACGAGGCTCCGTGGGATTCATATTGGGGTAGTGGAAAGACAGGCAATGGTCAAAACATAATGGGCCAGATGCTTATGGAGATCCGAGAGTCGTTGCGCAAGGGATCTAGCCTGCCAGGAGACGGAGACCCGACTAATTGCCCGAAGCCTAAAAAGGTGTATACTGGGAAGGACAGCTGGAAAAATAACGTTCGCTATGCGGACAAGGAGTAGGAAATACAATGACACAGCTAGATGCATTAATCACTAGAATAACGGCAGCTAATCCAGATGTAACGGGGTGGTCAGAAGAGAGATTCTACGCTCTTAAGATGGCGGTTAGGGACGCAAATACTTGTGAGAAGATTGACGCGTTACTAGGCCTCGCGGTGGATCTCTTTAGATCTGGGCCAAATTCTAGCCGAGTTCCGCTAAGAGATATTGTGAAGTATCTTATCGACAGACGGGGCAATACTCCGGCCACTATTAATAAGAATCTTCCTCCCTTTGCAGAGGCTACCTGGCAATCTTTGCTTTCTAAGGGGATCGAATCCTTACATAATCGTGGTGCAGTTGGGTCTGTAGATGCGTTTAAGGCGTTCTTTGAAAGCATGAAACCTTATCTCTATAATGTTGCCAATACCGGAGATCAGAAACAAGCGCATATCCGTACTTTTGATGCTGTAGATGATCTTGTCAGTATGTTCCTAACTAGTGGAGAAAGCGAAAATCAGACAGGCAGTCGCGACGGCAGACCGATGTCGTACAAATAAAGGAGATACAATGTTTACACAACGAGAAATACCCGCAAAGAAGACCGGGCCTCTGGTATCTGATGCAAAACGAGAAGCAGAGCTCACGGGGACACCCCTTGATGTTATCATCGCAAGAATTAAGGCAGCTCCCGAATTCGAAGAGGGTGGGTCTGTAGACCCAACTAAGGTCAAAGGACCGGCTTCTGTTAAGAACTCTTGGGATCCTCGACCTGAGGACAAGAAGATCAAGCTCGACCGCTGGGGAAAGATGGTTGATCAAGTCTGTGAAGCCCTGAAAGAATCTGTTGGGAACGCACTAACACAGAAAGCACAAACCATTTACGCTGAAGTGCAGAATCAAGAAGAGTTTGATGATCGTATGAGCGAACAATGGGAAGCTATCTTTAGCGAATCTCTTACGCAAGTTCTTGGTATGGCAGAAACTTACGGCGGATAGAAAAGGACTAACATGTTAACGATCGCGCTGTCTATGCTTACGCCGTTTTTGGGCATGATCGCTGTTGCAGCAGCATCTGCAATGTATGGAGATAGGATTGGCGAAGCGCTTCAAGATCTAATTGACGGAAGATCTATACCATCTAATGTTAGCGCGGAAGACGCTGCTAATATACTGGAAGCTATACAGATAGCGCAGGAGCAAGAGGGCGGGTGGGAACACAGTGTTGGACATGACTTGGCGGAAGAGTTTTCTTTTACTCTCCCGAGTTTGGGCCATCCGTTCGATGTCTTAGAGTCTAGAACGAGAGATGAATTACTTGGATGGTCTAGAGGCGTGCTGGACAAAATGAAAGGACACCATCCGGGGCCCAACGATCCAGACCCGAACAAAAAGCCTAAGGATCCGTGGCAACGAGCCATTGCTGGCGCGGCTACATCAATGGCCACTAAGTTAAATGACACGCTTGAGCAGCTGACTAACTTTCTATCAGAGCACAACTCTGGAGCCAATAAGCTGTCTTCATATGCTTACAAGTGGCTGGTAGATGTTGGAAGAAAGGCTGTGGCGGCTTTGGAGGTATTAGAGAAGGGGCTTGTCGACGATGTGAGTTACGGGGTTGATATGGTCCAGAAGCTGAATAAAGCGACCAATGCATTCCGTCAGGTCAACCAATTAATCGATACGCTTATGAGGAACTTCGACACTCGGTCTTTGCCTGCAGGGACCAAGCTGTTCCACCAATTTTTGGTAAGAGACAGCTTGGCCTACAAGCAGATTTGGAATCATGTGACACAATCAATCTCTAGGCTTAAGTAAGATCTACTCCTGCTCTACTGAGTATCTCATAGATCGCTTTGGGCTCCCATTCTTCTGTGCCATCAAGAACAATGACCTTAGAATTGTCGAGCAACCAATCGTCATGAAGCTTTTCTAGGCTTTCGAGATACTCAAGAGTAATTGATGTTTCTTCTCCGCGACCACGCAAAGCTAGTCGCTCAAGACAAACATTGGCTGGTGTTCTTAAATAGACAATCTTGTCTGGCTCAGCACACCAGTTGCTCTCAAGCCAATCCCACATCTTGCAATAGAGCTGCCATTCGGTGCGGCTCATAATCTCAGACTCATAGCAGTTCTTTGCGAAAACATATCTATCACAATATATCGACCGTTCGAGAATGACATTTCTGTGATCTGTCTTGGTAAGAATGTCAGTCCACGTTTTAGCCCTTGTGGTAAATGCAGCAAGCTGAAAGGTGAACGCCCAACGATTCATATCCTTGTAAAACAGGTCTAGGATATTCTCAGCAAATTCTCCTTGCCATGCGTCTACTGGCTCCTCGATAAATCCAAAGAGACCACTCGCCTCCATGGCTTTTCCAAGAGTGCTTTTACCGGCTGCGATGTTACCCTCGAACAAGATCATGTTGTGATTGCCTCCGACCAAGCGATCGCTACTCTTCGTCATTATCATCTCCGTAAGGAATAAACTCAGTTGTAAAAATAGTCCTAGGGACTACTCTTATTATTGTAGCTTGCTCTTCTGGTCTGGCTAGGTTCTCTTCAACTAGCCAGTACAGATCACCATCTCTAAGAACCCTGTCTACGTACTCTCCAAATCTCCTAGAGCGCACTAAAGACATCAAGCCTAATGAATCAGGGTGCGGAGTCTTATTCACCAAACTCAACGCCGAAAACATATGTGGGCGCTGGTTTTTCTAGCTCCAGAGCTATAGCATTCAGTGCTGGAATAAACGTGTCGTTAGGTAGTCCATCTGCCCGTGACGCCAACACAGGATCTTCTGGGGCATTCAACCCAGCAAGGTAATAGATATCTTGCGACAACAGAGATATGTAATATCCAAGAAAGTTGCTGATGTTAATTTGGTTATCTCGTTCTGCGATCGCGGCATCTAGCCGGTCTGTACCAATACCGATTCCTGCTGTAAAAGCTAGGGTTAGAGCTACGGTAATCGCGATAATGTTACTGATCATTTCTTCTCCTCCTCCGCTAAAATAAACGATTTGTCCAGAAACCATTCGTTCAACACAAAGTACTGGAGGTTTGGAATATCGGTTCGTATAACTGATTTCTCGCACCTCAGTGCATGGCGAAGTTGTGCGCGCAGCTTTCCTCCGCCGCTACCTTGTGGGAATACCCTTATCTGGGGCCTTACGGAGTGTTTGTCGCCAAAGTGCTCGACAGATGCTCCTGACAGATCAATTCTAATCAATAGTCCTCCTTGGTAGCCTTGGCTTCGTCTTCATCTAGCTCAGGAAGCTCAAGATTTGGCCTGACTTTATCAAGCATTAGTTCTTTCTCGTCTTGATCAACATCTGAGGGGATCTGCACCTCTTCGTAGTCCTTCATATTGCTAGGCAGGGCGCTCTTTCCGAAACAAACAGACCTGTGCCCAAAATGAGCGATTCTCCAATTTGTGAGCTGCTCTTTTTCTTCCACAAGCCCATACTGTTTGCAATCGTGGCAAACCGCCCAAAGTGAGACTGCATCCATGTTTGACCTCCTAAACATAATCTTACACTATCAGGGTCGGAATGTCAACCGGACAAATGTCTGGTTATGCAAATAGCTGGATTTTAGAGTCGGAATGTGGTATAATATTGGTAATCAAAAGAGCGATTATCTGGGGGTCACCATGGAGAGAGAAGAGCAACCTCAAGAGGATAAGACAGAACAGCCAGAACAGATGTCACGAAATCTATTTGGTCCGAGACCGTTCTGCCCACCGTAACTAGAGGTTTATGTTGAGTTCGTCTTCAAACGGTTTGAACCAATTCTTGATCCAGCCTGATATTGAATCATAGGCATTAGACATGGTTCCTCTTGTTTCTGTTCCACCAATAACTTCTTGGTCTGGTTCGTGTTGCCACTTAGTTTCGTCTAGTGGGGTCATCGGCCAATCAGGATGCTCTTCGTAGATCCATCCGCATATTTCCCCAATAATACCAGACAGCTTAAGGGCAGCAGCCGCTGGATATGAGTAGCTGTTGCTTATGACCTCTGTCTTGTTAGTGACGTTATCGCCACCAAGATACTTGATTACCCGCATGCTGTCCTGGAATAATTTTCTATACATAGCACACTGCTTATCACTAAATCTTGGTTGAGCACGATCTTGTAGATATCTAGCTAGATCGTATTCGTTTGTTGGTATTCCATAATCTTCTCCGGCGTTAACTCCCATCCCAGACCAAATGTCCTTAGCCCAAGCCAAAGCCTTATCCCCAAGCACTTTAACATTGGCCGGAGCATTCTTCAGGGCATCTAAGACGGGTGTCCGCAGACTCGCCATAGGGTCAAGGTTTCCGTGAACAGAAAGCATATCAGAGAGAGCGGATGTTGCTTTTTCTTGGAGCTCAACAGGAACATCGTTTGGGCTCTTGGCTCCATCCATGACTTGCTGTACACTATGAGCGGCTTCTTCTCCGGCGTCTTCTCTAACCTTGTTAAGTGCTTCTATCGCTAGAAGTGGCGCACTTAGCAAGAGCGTAATAATTTGACTAAACATGTTTTCTCCTTAGTTTAGCGACGGAGTCGGTCCGCCACGCATCTTCAAGAAATCTCCGTCTTGCTGGTATTTCTTCTGAGTCCATGGACACCCCATGGCATAAGCAAGCGCAATCAGTATGTGTTTATGATCCTGCCAAGATAGGTTACCAAGATACAGGTATGGTATAGGCCCGTTGGGTCCAACAGCCTGGATCTTTATGCCACTCTCTGCTCCGGTCCTCTCCAAAAACATGATCATTTCCTCGATCTTTTCACAAATAGTACCAGGGCCCGTGGTGGCTAAAACAGTAAGCGCAACCGACCTCTCAGTGAAGTCATCAAAAATGCTTGATTCTGCGATTCCTAACATCTCTGATTTACCGAACTTCTTTTCTATATCTCGGATCAGAGCTTCTTGTTCATCTGGAGTTGGAGCACGCTTAATCTTGTTCCATTCCTCGTCTGTAATAGGATCCCCGTTGGGTCCTAGTATTTCTCCAGAGGGGCCAACTGTAGTTGTAAAGCTCAAGCCCTCCGCAATATTATCAGCCACAGACGACATAAACGGGCTTCCTTGTTTATTCCTAATCTCTTCTAGTATAAAAGCGGCTTCTTCGGCAGTTACATTATCTGCGCTTACAGTACCTTCGTGTATGCCTTTGAACTTATTGGCAACAGTAGCCCCATAGGCAGCAGATAGCGCTGCCCATATCCCTACCATCTCTAGTGAGCTAAGTCCTACGATTGCAGCCGCCAGCATAATTCTCCTTAAGGTTTAGTGAACGACCCAAACATCTCCCCGGCTGGATCATCGGCAAGACCGGTAAGGCTAAGCCCTGATTCTGAAAGCCACTGAGAGATGCGCTCCCTGTTTACTCTGTCAACATACGGTTGCGAATCCAGCCATACTCTCAGGAAAAGGGTCATCGCCCTGCGCCCTTCCTGTCTGGCGTCTTCTTCAGAGTCTTTTTTGAAAATAACAGATGCCACAATACGCCTGGTCATAAATTCAACCAATTCTTCTTGGACCAATGAAGGAATGAGATCAAACGGATGTATGTCTGATTCTACTGAGCTTGGTATCTGACCCAACAGCCAGTTCTTTTTCCACTCTATCGAAGTGTAACTTGCCTCGCCAATAATAGCATATGCCATCTCTCTGGCGCGGCCCTCTGTCATCGGTTTGGGCGCGATAAACTCTTCTAGTGTAGGTTCTGGTGTATTTGTGAAACCCGGCATCTGCACATTGTTATCTATCATAGCTCTCCTTAGAACGGTAATGGTGTAATATATATGGTCTTGCCGATATGATCTAGGGTGAACTGAGCCCCCTGCATCACTCCTTCTGGAACGACTCCTAGCCCTTCGTACAACACACCTTGCGCTGTATTGTCGGCAACCATCGCTCTGTAATTAGAGAACTGTTCTGCTTGCTCTCTACTAGCTGTTTCTTTGACAGCAGGGCACCCGGCGTTTCTATACTCTGATCGTAACGCCTTTAGTTTGTCCGTAATCTTTTCAGCGTGTATGGCGTCGGTCGCCATAAGCTCAGACGCCAAGAGCTCTCCGCGTTTGATTAGATCAGAAAGCCTATCGCAGTTATTGTGCGGAAAAAGAGATGCTTCTGCGAACCACGCCTGTATCTCAAAACTCTCCCACCCATAGTCTTTGTAATAAATGTTTGTTGGGTTTTTATCCGCGCTAAAACTCATTCCTTCACTAAGACTATCTGCAGTGCTTGAAACAAATGGACTGCCTTGATTTTCTCTTATGACATCTATGATAGCA
>Ga0307928_10000577_pt1 | contig 27569 bp, 63 predicted proteins | sample AceLakmetagen232_FD_201815 | JGI IMG/M metagenome (GOLD analysis project Ga0307928, IMG submission 201815) | Saline water microbial communities from Ace Lake, Antarctica - #232 | ecosystem: Environmental > Aquatic > Non-marine Saline and Alkaline > Saline | place: Antarctica: Ace Lake... | reverse complement strand
ATTCTACTCCATTCTTGTCCTATATCAGTATCTATTGTAGCTAAATTTCGTTTACTCATTATTTTTCACCTCTTTTATTACTAACTTTCAAAGGGATTGTTTATAGCACAACCCCTAAAAAGCATTTTTTTTATTTTATGGGGCAAGATTTAAATATACAAATCCATTATCGGTTGTATCAGTTATCCACCCGGATTCTCCAATTTTTTCGGCAGCAATTGGAGCTGACCCACCACTTGCAATACCACCAGAGCCAACGGCAGCAGCGTCACGCATAACAGTTGTCCCGGCAGTCATTGCCGTTTTGATTAACAGCGGGCAAAGCCCCCAAGTCTGCAACCAGAAATACGGGGTTGCAACGGGAACGGCTACTGGAGCAACTCCCACTGATAGCCCCGTCATAACAGTCGGAGCGTCAACTACATCATCATATAGATTTTTTATAATTCCTGCGGCTCCTGTAGAAGAAGCAATCAAAACTTCTAATGGGGTTGTAAAAGTAAATTTTACTTCGGCTCCCGAAGCAGAAGAAGCAGGATGGGATAATATTTTCTTCATTTGCCCAACACCTTGAACTGCACTCCCATCACTAACTATATAATAACCGTCCTTAAACTTATTAGCAGCAATTACTCCACCTGTAGAATTCAATGTTGCATAACCATAATCTGCTCCGGCGGTACTTGCTGTATCAATATCAAGACCATGACCAGCAGTTGAAGAAACAGACCCACCATAAGCGGCAGATTGTATCAAATGTCCTGCAATAAGAGCTGTTCCGGTGCAACATTTTGCATATCTGTAAACTTTGCCATCGTGAGCTCGCCTTGTCCCTAAAGCATAATTTTGTGTAGCACTGACTGCCATTATTGCTTGTGCAGATTTATCGGTTTCCAGACCACCCTCGGTAATTAAATCACAATCTATCCCATCAGCAAAAGCGTCTTTTACTAATCGACTCCAGTCTTGCCCTATGTCAGTGTCTAAGGTACTCAAATTTCTCTTCATTTTTTTTCACCTTCTTTATTCCAACAATTTCAATAATTCGTATTTCTTAATATTGTTTTCAAATTTAATATTTTTCTCTTTTGCTATTTTACGAAGTTCGAAGTAATTCATCTTCTCATAAATTTCGGTAACTTCTACTTCAAGAAATTTATTAGCTTCAAAAGCAAAGTCATCATCTTCGGTTGTGATTTCCGCATTTTTTGTCAGAAAAAACAATTTGCCTTTGACTATTATATCTTTTGAAATTCCAAAGTTATGAATTTTATATAACATCGATTACCTCCTTCTTCGGATTATGAAACTTTTCAAGTTTCGGTTTTAGTTTATCTATATCTTTCAACTCGTTTTCCCAAATCACTAGAGTGTCGAATCCAAATTGTTTAAAGAAATCTATTCGTTCTTGAGGATCATCATCCCGGTGCCAGTATGTTCCGTATAATTCCAACAATTTTTTCTGTCCGTTAACATTCATGAAATCGGGATTTTTGCCTCCGAGAATGAATGAGAAATCTCCAACATATTTGTATTCGTTGGGAAACATTTCTTTCAAGATTTCGCCTAATTTAGTTTCTGGTTTATTGGGTCGCAAGTTTAAAGATTTTTGCAAGTTTTTCCAGTAAGTCATATTTTCTCTACAACGCTTTTGAGCCGCAAATTTATATCTTTCAATAGATTCAGGAGAACGTTTTTTGCCAGTTATAGCTTTTGTCATATTCTCTATGGCTAATTTACTTTGTTTATAGCCCCGAAGAGAATCTCCTGTCCTTTTTCCATTTAAAGCAACTCGTTTATCTGTAAATTTTGTAAGTCCTTTGTTCCAAGGGATTATCCCTTTTTTGAAATTGCCCGACCCCAATCTGAGACCTTTTAGATGTTTTTCTCTTTCATCTTCTGAAATATTTTCCCAATGTTTTTTCATAGAATTGCTCATATTTTTCTTAGTCTCTTCACTGGCTTCTTTGTTTCTCATTCCAAAATTTTCATCTTGCCGAACAATTCTTTGCTTTTCCTGAAATTCTTTCGTAGTCCACAAATATTTTTTGACACAACTTTTGGAACAAAACCGCTGTTTATAGGAATTGCGTACTTCTCCATAAAAGGGTTTTTTACAATATTCACAAATAATTTCTTTTAACATACTTTATCTCCTATTAGCCAGTATGTGTTACATTATACAAAAGACATGCAGCCTCGGGATTTTCAATTTGAACGTCTGCCCTTATGCTATAGAAAATATAAACTGCTTCATCCGCAGGTTCTCTTTTACTTTCTAACTTTAATTCCCTTTGCAATGCAATGATAAAATTGTTTTTATTTGTCAAAATTACATCAGTATAAACTCCCGAAGTAGACCCTTCAGTTCCTAAAGCTCCACTTGACATTGTGGTTGGCATTTGTGGAACATCTACAATCTTAATTTTTCCAAATTTTAAAGGAGCATCTCCTAAAATTGCATTATCTCCAAGTACAGTAGAACGTTTCGCTAAAGCATCAATATAATCGACTGAAACTATATCATTACAGAAAAATCTTAAATTAGATAATCCTGCCCGTTTGTATTTACTTTTGAGACTGGATATCATTTTGCTAAATTTAAATTCCCAATTATAAGCTCCACTTGTAGTTTGTGTAGCAATTCCGCCACAGGTACTAGCAAAATTACCAGTTGACAGTGCATCGAGTAAAGTAGCTGCATTTGGTATACTTCCCGAACTATAAGGAGTAGTATCACATAATCTTGCCCTAAACCCAGTAAATATACTTCTGGCATCAGTTGCAGCATAAGCAGTAGTATTTCCAACATAGAATATCTCGTCCAATTCGTTAGCTACTTTTTTAGCTACTAATTTCATAAGATGATCGGCAAATTTTTCGCCTTCAATTCCATCTTCTAAATCATCATCATAAATGACTACGGCTCCCCTTAGCTTTTTACTTGTCAAAGTTATCTTACCTTCTGAAAATTCTTTGACATAATCAGAACTTGCAAAAGTTGCGGCGGGTTTCAAAAATCTTGTACCACTCTTCCATCCCAAATATCTAATATTCTTTTCATTCTTGTTCATTTTTACTATACGAACATTATCTGCCCAAAAACTTTCATCAACCACATAGTCAATAAATTTGTCAGCTTCCTCTGGTGTTAGAACTATATCAGGCAGTGCTAACATTCCTTTTAAAAATTCTTTCTTATTTAATAAACTCTTATTGTCTAACATTTATTTTCACCTTCTTTGTTTTAAAAATTATTTATTCGTCATCCTCTGGCATAAGGCTTGGCCAGTTGCCTTTTTTTACTTTTTCTTTATCTTTGTCAACTTTTTCTTCTTCAATACTTTTTTTGACACCCTTCACTTCTTCGACTTTTCCCAACCGGGTTACTACATCCTCAACGATTTTGCTATTTTTAGAAATTTCCCCTAAAATAGATTCTTTAAATTCTTTTAAAGATTTTTCAAAACCATTTTCTTCTTTGGGTTCTTCTTTTTTCTCTTCTTTCTTTTCGACTTTTTCCTCAACTTTTTCCTCTGGTTTGTCTTCAACCTTTTTAACTTCGGGTTGATCTTCTTCGGGTAAAATACTCATTAAGCATTCAATAGCCTTTTTGAGATTAGCCAAAGAATCTTTCGACAATTTTGCACCCGATTTTTCTACTTCGGTATCATCTTTCTTTTCTTCTTTTTCGGGATATTTACTAACGGCGAATTTTGCCAGATTTATTACTCCGTCAATTAATTCGTCTGGTAAATCTTCCCTGTATTTCTTGAAAATATCTAAAGCATTTTTTAAAATCTTGATATCTTCCTCTGCAAAAGTTTTGACTTCCGGTTTCATATCTTTTGCAATTTCATCTTTGTATAACGATTTATACAATTTTACTAATTCGTCCATTTTGTTCACCTCTTCTTTTTTTCGATTCTCATTTTTATCATCTTGTCTAAAAGCTATTTTAGCCAAATGATTTTTTTCTTCAAATGATTTATCATTCTTCACTATAAAATATTTGGTTTTGTTTGCCGGGATATTTACCAGCATTCAAAGAGAAACTTCATTAACGTCTATGTCAATTAGTTTTCTCATTTGCATCACCCTCTTTTAGTTTGCATCCAATAAAAAAAACGGATAGCAAACTATACATTTTTTTAATTCATATAGCTTGTATCCGTTTTGAAGCATTTTCGTTATAAAAATCTTCCAGGCATACAACTTTGTGAACTTATCTATTTATTATTTTTCTAAATATATACTATCTTTTTTGATGTGTCAAGTTAAAATGCAAAATAATTGAAAATAATTTTTTATTTACTCTGGGCGAATCCCGCCATTGAAAATCCTGTCAATTCCCCTGATTCTACGGCATTCCAGATATCTTTATTCCCTTTATCTCCGAGAAAAACGCTCATCCACCAGTCACCCTTCCGTAATAAAAATTGCTCATCTTTTCCGCCTTTGTGATGTTCATCCTCTACAAAATAATTTTCGATTATCGGTACATCTCTTGAAACCCCTTTATGCATGATTTTTATATTTTTCTTTTTAATCATATATTTTTTAAGAGCAGCCCACAATTCTTTTTCTGTCGTGTAGTCACCTTGTGCATCTTCTGTGTTTGAATGATAAACCACCCCACCCACTATAAATTCTTTGGAATCAATTTTTTGAAATTCAAAATTTATATCTTTATTTTTTGCAACTTTTTTTTCAGCTTGCTGGGGTTCGGCTGGTTTTTCGTTACCACTTCCCATTGTAGGTTCTTCCGAAGACTGCTGACCCGGACCCGGTCTGGAACTTCTTCTCATTTGTCCACCACATTTTGGGCATTTGATATTTTTGCAGTGAACGACTGTTTGCATTTTGTAGCCGCATTCGATACATTCGCAATTAAACATTTCTGGGTTTTTATCGGCTTTTTCTGCCTCTTTTTTATGATCTTCTATCCACTTATTTGCCTTATCCATTGTCCATTCTTTACTTCTGGCGAATAGATAAGTATGTACCTTTTTTTCATCTCCGCAATATAATGCCTTGATACCCTTTTCTGCTGATATATCGATTGTAGCAGTTACCTTACATTCTGCAACGGGAATCCTTACATAATTTTCAGAAACTTCAGGCTTGCTTATCTCAAAACTATTTTCATCTAAAGTTTCCCCACTGTCTACGATTCTCCCGCTCCACTTTTTTAACGCCTCATCAATTTTTCCCTTATATTCTAAAAGACCTTTTGATAAATTAATTAAATATATTTTATTTGGGGTTAATTCATCTGCTAATTTCATCAATTCCACAAATGATAATTCTCCCGTTACCCCGTCATTTTCGTAATCACTGACTTTAACAATCCAATTAGTCTTGAGAATTGAATCACCCGCCATTTTAGTTAACGGAAAAAGTTCCGGCAATATCGAAACTCTAATATCGCCTTTGGTAATTTTTATTCCCATTAAATCTTTGGCTATTTTTATTGGGGCAACCACCGATTCACCTTTGGTAATCTGTAATGGTTTCATCAGTAAATGTTTATTTGCTATCTCTAATTTATCTAATATTTTTCCCATAGAATAAATGGGCAAATTATATTCTTTCAGTATCTCATAACATTTATCATCTTTTTTAGTTACGATAATATAATCGATGTTTTCCCCTAAATCTTTTTTGCTTAATATCGGATCGATCAGAAAACTATCATTATCGATATTCACCAACAGTGTCCCACCTAAATTTTTGATAAAGAATTTTTTAGTCTTTTCAAGTTCTTTATCGATATTCCTTTTATTAAATTTTAATTCCCGTGTCTCAAATTCCCTTGATAAAACTTTATATCTCTTAAAAAATATTTTCCATTCCACTTTTAACAACGGTTCTCTTTTTTCAAATCCCATATATTTAGCAAATAATTGTAAAAATCGTAATCGTAAAACATATAGATTTGAATTTGCTATTTTTCTTAATCTTGATTTAGTTACTTCTTCTAACCGCATTTTTCAACTTCACCCCTTTTATGTACTTTTATTCCATTCTTTTTGACTACAATATACCTTGCCACTTTTTAAACTATCTAAATTCGCATAAAACATTAGTTCGTAATTTGATATTTTATCGGATTTTTCCCAAATATCCATATTTTTAATTTCTTTATTTTTTTTCTTTTTGGCAAATGGGCAAAAATAATATCTACAAACTATTGGGCGATATTTCCAAATTCTGCACAATCTTGTTTTAGGGTCAAACGCCCTACACCGCCATAAACCATTTTTTTTCTTTACCCAGATTATATCTTTAACATAAAGCCAATCACCCATTTTTAAGGTCAACGGATTAACCCCTTTTCTTCCATGTTTTAATTTAATATCTGCGTCATCACAACAAGTCCTGACACAATCTTTACAGCTAATTTTTTCCAATTAATCACCCCTCTAAAATTTTTATAACATCTTCCAAGCTTCTGACGACAAAATATTCGCCGCCTAATTTTTCAAATTTATCTTTCCATATTTTTTGGTTATCGGATAATTTTCCTATTTCTGATTTTACTTCTAGGGCAAGAGTCTTTGCAAACTCAATATAATAATCTCCATCACAAAATATTTTATTAACCCAAACTAAAATATCCGGGCTTCCTTTTTTGCCAGTTTTTATGTAATGCCCTGATTTTGTTGCAACATTCAGAGAATTACTCCTCTGAAACATTAGTTTACCCATGTTCTCCTGAATTTGCAAATAATCCAAAATTACCCGCTGAATTTCAGATTCTTTTATGTGAATTTTTGCCATCGAAAATCCTTCCCTTTTTTAAGAAATACTATTGGTTAAGAAAAAAGTATTTTAAATATTTTTTTTCTCTTCTTTTATTCTTTATTTTCTTTTTCTTTTTCTTTTTCTTTTTCTTTTTATTACCCTAACCACTTGCAAGTCACTACCAAGCCCCTTATAAGGGACTACCTAACCACTTGGTAACCCCTTCTAAATTTAGTATATAGTAATAGTTTCAAGACAATATTTTTTTTCGTGATATTTTTTTTACGTTTTTTGTTCAAGTTTTTTTCGTCGCCTATTTTTTCGTTATTTTTACACTTTTTTCGTTTTTTTGTAAAAAAGTAAGTCCATTTTTCGGGGATTATTCTTTCTCTTCAAATAAATAGTCGCCAGTTTGACCCTTTATTTTTCGATTATGTTTTTTTTCGTTAAATAAAATATCTTTAGGAATTCCTTTTGGGAATGCCTTACAAGTGAATTTTTTATCATTTATGAAATTTTTACAATTTAGACAACGAGAAAAGATTATCATTATTTAATTACCTTATTCAATATCTCCATATTTTGCAGAGAGTTCTCCAAAATGTTTAAGTATATACCAATTTTCTCTCCCTGTCAGGCCGGTTATTTCACTTTGTAATTTCCATGTTTCAAACATTAACCATTTAGTCCCAGTAGGATTCCCTCTATCATATTTATTACCTGCTCTTTGATGTTGTATCCACTTCTTTTTACTTATTTTTGTTCCCATTATTTAATCACCTCGTCTAAATATTTTTTTACATAAGTAGGTAATCTTTTACCATTGTTCAAAGTATAATCAGCAAATGCTTCAGCAAACGCCTCGCTCTTTGTTGATATTGACCCATATTTAGTTTCGTTGTACCATTTTTTAGCTATTTCTTCCCATCCCTTTGGCGACATTTTATTATAATAAATATGGCCAAATTCATGATATGGAACAGTTTCCCCCGTTGCATTGAAAAACCAATCAAATCCATGTTCCTTCTTATAATAAGCATTTATAGATTTTTTGCGTATTGTTATTTCATTAAAACTTTTATATCCATTTGAAAAGAAAACATTTTGAACGGGTTCTACTGTTTTAAAATTACCACCAAGTGTTTTTATTCCTTTATACTTCTCTATCCCAATTCTATCCATTACTTCTTTCGGATATGTTCCCTCTACATTCAGAGACATCCCATAAAATTCTTTATTTTTTCTTGGAATGCTTCTACTTGTGACATTTTTATATGTACTACTGTTTCCAATATAATCTGGTATAGCATCTTTAGGAACATCATTTAATGCTTTGTTAATTTTATTGGTCTTTTCAAGACTAAACCCCTTATAATTGCTTAAAGTTGCACCTTTATTAATGGCATATTCTTCCGCTTCCCCAATTGTCTTTGCAGGTGTAAAACTTGGCACTTTTGGAGCTTTTGGCCTTACCCCATCCATCACACTTATCCAGGCGCATCTGCAGGATGGGTGATCCGGCATCATTCCGCTTGCTTCCTCCAAGTTAAATCTATGCCCGTTTAAATCATTGCATCTGTCACAAGCGTCTGCATTCGCCGACCACTCAACTCTTTTATATCCTAATTGTTTATACCCCTGCAAAGTTCCCTCATTTTGTGCCCTTGCCGTTTCGGTTCTGGCTATCATATCAGCCCTATATCTATGCAATTTATCGGAATATCTTTTTGACATTTTGTCTAATTTTGCAGTAGTATATTTAGGATATTTTTTTAATAATTTTTCTCGATAGTGGACTACTGCTAAAGACTGTCTTTCAGTCAATCCAACTAAAGGGCGAATCTGTTTGGCAACTTTGCCCATACTTTGCCCTTCTTGGATTCCCGTTTTAATTAAAGTGTTAATCGCCTTTTTGGTATTGCCGTTAACTTCTACGATTAAAGTAGAGCAAATCTCGTTTACCTTATTTACTGCTTCAACATTAACAATATCAAAAGCCCCTTCGATTCCCGCAATCTTAAAAGCTTCGTTTCCCCCAGTTTCAAAAATTTCCATTGTAGTAGGCTTTACCATTCTAATTCCATCTTTTTTAAGTTCACCCCAATCTGTTAAATTAGCAACGATTCGCCCCACTTCGGTTTTTTGGAAAGACTTATTAATATATTTCTGGTTTAAAGCTTTTATGATTTTGGCATTTGTGTGATTCATCCACCTTACAATTACCGGGTACATAGTTTTAAAATTTCTGTCAAGTAATAGATTTTGCTCCCGGCGAATTTTTGTCTCATTCTTCATCGCCTTTGTTAGTCTTTCAAATGCCTCGTCAAAATCATAATATTGCTCTTTTGTTAACATATTTTATCCTTAAAGCTCTTAATATTTCTTCTTTCCATAAATCATATACATAACATAAAAGGCGAAATCTATATATTGATTTATTTGGTATTGATTCATTTACTTTTATGGTTAAAGCAAAAAATGATACTTTTAATAAGTATTTTAATCTCACAATTCTACCTTCTCAAAAGTCTTTTTCAAATCTCCCCGTAAATTATCTACGGCATCAATCAATTTTCCTTTGGCTTTTTCAACCTCTTCTGCTCCAGCTTCTCCCAAAGTATTTGATACATAGAATTTGTCACCTTCAGGGTAACTTTCACCTAAATTTAATTTTTCTCTTGCTTCGTTGGAAGTCATAACTCCGTGTTCGATAAGGGAATTATATCTTGTTACCTCAGCATCCAAATCTCGAACATCAAGGTCGTTAAACTTAAATGTATAAGAAAAACAATCCAGACCTTTTTCTATAAATAATGAATTAACAATATTTTCTAAATATTCCTGTAATGGCTCGACTACCGATTGCTTATAAACTACCGTTGCTTCCCGACTATTCGAACCGCCCAAATTACCTACAACTGCCCTACCCAATCTATATGGAGGCATTGAATGTGCCAGTAATATATCGTCTTCCAATATTACTTGATAAGCTTTAAAAGATCCTTCTTTGGAATCAACCGATAACGGTTTAAAAGTAACTTTCCCGCCTTCGGGGGTAGTTAATACAATTGTCTTGTTCGCATTATCTGAACCCTTAACTTCAGTATTTAAAAACTGGGTAATATATTGAGAAGCTTCTTCATCCCATTCGCCCTCTAATATTACAGCATAAGCAGGGACAGAATAATTTGCGAAAAATGATAAATTATAACTTTTGATATCGAGTAAGCAGACCACCGAAGAAACAGCAGGCAGAACTTTCGGAATAGGATAATAGGAACTTTTACCGTAATCAGTCCCAAAAAATATTAATTCATTCGCTCTTTGCTTAAATCCAAAATTACCTTCTTCTCCTGTTTCGGAATTAACTTGCTTATCATATCCGAAATCCTTAAAGTAAACTTTTTTATTTCCTATTTTTTGGCAATATTTATTTCTGTCTTCATGGATAAATAAATTAGTTCCCCTAATTGCATAGATATCTACAATTTCACCTTTTTGATTTCTTACTACCTCGATTCCCCCAAAACCGACAATCCCCCTTGTCTGCAATAATGATATAAATATTTGTCTTAAACTTTGTTTGGAATTTGGGCGGTTGAGGAAGTTTAGAATTTTTAGTTTTTCTTCTTTATCCTCTTTAAGTTTTTCACCTTCATTGTCAGGATCATCTTTGAGAATTAGTTTCCAGCCAAGCCCCGCAACGTCTTCTGCTGTCTGGCAAACACAAGCAGCGAATATTTCGCAATGTTCGAATAAAGTATAAAGCGATTCAAAGGAATATGAGGGATGGGGAATTAATTCTTGTTGCCCTATCCACCTTTTTTCTTTATTCAATTGCTTTGAAGATTTTTCAAATTCAACTTCTTCGGATTTTATTTTTTTAAAAAATCTCTTACCTTTTGTATCTATATAAACTGTGCCAATCTGTCTTTCGACTGGCTTATCGTTTTCTGTCATCTGTTTCATCTCCTTAAAATATCATCTTTATTATAGTCACAAATCCTACTACAAAACAAATTAAGCCAATAATCGGAATTATAATTGCTATAAATATATTTTTTAAACCTATATTATTTGAAAAATTATAACGCATTTTAATCACTTCTTTATAAATATATATTAATTCCCTAAATAAAACAAATTAAATTGAAAAAAAACTTTAAAAATGAATTTTTCCTTTGGTAGATGGCATAATTAGTTTGATTTCCTTTTCGATATCGACAGGCTTTTTGGGTTGACCCGGATAATAAACGCCTCCCTTTTTGACTCCTCGACCCCCCATATGAGTAAAGATTGCCATTCTTTCGGCATCAAGTAAATGGTCATTAAACTTAACAGGATCTTCCAGAGCATGGCCGTCAGAATCTTCTTTATATTTATATGCCCTTTTTTCTTTAATCAGATTTACACTATCATCTGTAATATTAACCTTTTTGCTCTTGACAATATCGATACCGTCCCGAACAGAATTTTTCCCTTTTTTGGCAGGTTTGGCATTAAACCCCGCATTCTTGAAATCCTTTATTCTATCGGGTTCAGCAGAATCACAATATATAATAAGTGTCTTGTTATATATTAAGGGTTTTGCTTTTTCTATTAATTCGGGATTTGTTAGATGGGTTTGATATAATAATTCCTTTTCAAATATTTCATTATCTTTGACTCTTATTTCCACTAAGCCGGATGGATTGTTATATCCAAAATCCAAACCGTAAAACACCTCATCACAATTTTCAATCTTTGGTAATTTGTATCGGGATATTACTTTCCAATTTTCATATATAATATTTTTTCTTAAACCCCAAAGTCCCTTAGCATAAATATTATAATAATTTTCATCCTGTTCTTTTAGGGCTTCCAATTCTTTAATATATTCTGCATCATTAAAAGGGTTGTCTTTGTAGGTGGTATGTAGGGTCGCTATATCATCGGGACGCTTTTCGAAATATTCCTGATTGATCCAATGATAAGTATCTATCGGATTAAATGTCCCGTATAATTGGTTTATGCTTTCATTTTTTCTTCTTAATATTAAGTTGAGTCTACGAAATCCAGCCAATGAGAAATCGGTAAGCTCTTCCGCCCAGATATAATTTACGTTAAAACTTTTTATCCTCTCTATCCCACCGGCAGAATCCAACAAACTCTTGAAATACATTTCGTTGCCATTAAATTCGAGCTTCATTTCGGATTTATTGAGGTGGAGGGGAAGACCGTATTCGGTAATCAAGTCAATAATTTGTTTATAGGCGGTTATTCTTAGGGATGGCAGGGTCGTTCTGATAACAAGAAAAACCTTATCTTTTTCTTCTTCATAAAATTTCTTAATAAGGTATTGAGCGGTGCTATGTGATTTGCCGGAAGCTGCCGAGCCATATACAAAATTAAACCTTTTTTTGGTAGTAGTATAAAAATTATAAAACTTTTCAATAAATTGTGCTTTCAAATATTATATCAATTCCTTTTCATAAATAGCTTCCGCTACTTTTCCTTCTATTGCTTTACCTCGAACACACAAGGTTTTTTTCTGTTTTCTTAATTCCTGCATAAAATCAAGTAAAGCTCCTTCAAATGTTTTACCACAACCCATGTGTGAATCAATTGCATTTTTAGTAAAAAATTGTTCACAAGTAGCAAAATAATAATTTCCGAACTCACTGTCTTTTTTGATAGTGATTACAAAATTATCCAAGTCATCAATCTTCCACCCGTCTTCGTAGTCAGTTACTTCCCAGCCAAAATAAATTCCATCTTTAAATCCTTTTGTCGATTCTTTGATTGTATAAGAGCCTTTTATTGTGCCATCTAAAAGCATTTTTGTTATCTTGTCACCCAAATCATGGTGAATTTCTCTCAACCTATCATCTTTTATAAATATCTTTTTCATAATATTCCTCCAATATATCTTTGCAAACATAGCGAACCGAGTAGGATTCGAACCCACACTTTTAGTTCTGGAGACTAACGTGCTTGACCGTTGACACTATCGGCTCAGTTGGTTACAGTTTGTCACCGACTCAATTTGGTTACGGGGATTGGAATCGAACCAATATAACAAGATTCAAAGCCTTGCATCTTACCAATAGATTACCCCGCAATTTTGGGGTGACAGAAGGAACTCGAATCCTCTTCGCCTCATTCACAGTGAGGAGCTTTACCTATAAGCTACTGCCACAATTGGTGGAGGTGGGGGAATTCCTTCCCCGTGTAAATATAAATTAAGACTACCATTTTCCGCCATCGCATTAGGGTCGCTACGTTAAGGCAATAGTCAATGTGATAACCTTAACCAGACGGTTGGGACATAGTCATTGACCGACATTAGTAGTTTATCCTAGACTGAGACGATGCCCTTCCACCGATTACCCTCAGTTCCACTTTCAGCATTTCTGCCATAATTTATATCTATCGAATTGCACCCCCATATGGTGGAAGAGGAGGGAATCGAACCCTCCACAGTCTGCTTGCAAAACAGTCTCGCCCCCTTGGAACATGCTCCCCCATAATTATTTTAAATATTCCTTAATATCTTTTTTAAATTTAGCTTTAATTTTTCTTCTTCTTAATCGCCTATATATTCTTTTCAATTCAGCGTTATCTGTAAAGCCCTGATCAGCCCAATCCCAACATTCAACTATATTTTTTTCTTCCTTATTAGCGTTTGTTTGCATATCAATCTTTCTTTAATAACTCCGGGTCGGCTTCCCCTTTATAATTTATATGTGCTTTATAATGTTTTTCAACAATCTTACTAATTTTCTTATCAAGTATATCTATAATATCTTCTTGCTCTATGATAAAAGACAACGTAGAAACGGGGTCAATTGCCCTTAACACAAGTTCAACCCTTACACCGTTAGTGAATGGGTCTTCAATATAGACTTCGTAAAAATATCTTTTACCATCAATACTATCGCCATATTCATATAAGAACATATATTCCCCTTTATTTTTTAAGTCAACTCTTTATGTATAGAATATAGGTTCTCATCCGATATTCTATACATAAATAGTCGATATTATCAGACGTTCTCCCTTTACTTAAATACAAATATATATATAGCAAGTATTAGGGTTTCAAAAAAGGTTACCATAGCCATCATCATTACAGAAGAATATATTGCCTCGCAGAATCTACGCCATCCTTCTATCGGCTTATAGCCGGGGCGGGCTGCTTCACTAGTCCATATCTCAAAAAATTTTGCTATAAAATATAATATTCCTGATATTCCAAATAAAATAAAACAATTGTTTAACATAATATTATTCTCTTCCCCCGCTTTCACAATTAACACAATAGCCCGACCTTGCTCTTGGGAAAAATTCCTTACACGTTATAAGTACCTCATCTTTTATAACCTTACTTTCTTCTTTTGCCTTGCATCCGCATAAACTACCTTGACACTTATCACATAGATTTTCGTCCACTTCAATCTCCCTCATAATATAACATTCTTCCCATTATTTTTAACCCAATATCGTTTTTTTCTTCATCTGTGCCATTTTCCAGCTTATCACACAATTCCTCATATTCTGTATCAAACCTATTTTTAAATTTTTTATCTTTTAATAATTTATCTAAATAAGTCAATTTATCCTCCTAACTTTTCCAGCTCATCTTCTAGGTCTTCAATCTCTTCACTTATACGGTCAATCCCATAATCGTTTTGACCTTCTATTAATCTATTTCTTTGGTTTTCTAAATCTCTAATTCTTTCTTTGATATCTTCGTTTGCCATACTTGCTACTCCTTATAAAATTCCTCTACATCAAGATAGCCGCCCTTATTTATTGCCTTTAACCTTTCAATAACTTTTTTATATACATCGTATGCGTCTTGTTTTGCATAACCAAATTGATCTTCTTCCCGGCAGGTAGACATTTCTTTTTCTAATTCTTTGATTAAGTCCTTTACATCACTATCAGAAAGCATTATTTTTTCTCCTTCTTGAAAAATCCTATATCCTCAAGTTCTTTTTTAGTTGGCTCCCAATCCTTACTCCACTTTATACACCAATCATTGGGAGAAGTTTTTATATGTTTGCCATTTTTAGTATTAACCATACAAAGGGGTCTATAGTAATGTTCGCAATTTCTGCAACAGGGGACATTTTTCATATTCTATTCCTCCTTTTCTTTATCTTCTTTATCCTTATCGGGACTTACTAACTCAAATTTGACATTTACATCTTCAAAGTCAATTTTAGTAACCGGATAACTTCCCGTTAGTTTTGCTTCTTCTTTAGAAACATCAAAAGCCAATCTTGTATCACCATCATTAAAAGCTTTATCTTTTAAGTCTCTCATCTGGCTAATATGATAACTCATTCCATCTTTTTTTAATTTAGCGAAATATTTTTTCCATTCTTCCCTTGCTTCTTTAATATAATTATAGGCCTGTGCTTGTTTCAATCCCCACTCACTTATAATATATTCTATAATATAAGCCATTGGTTTTCTTCTTAATAATAAGCCAACTTGATATACTCTTTCTTGATGTTCTTTATTGTCAACTTTAGCCATTTAACATCACTATCCTTTTTGTTTCATTATATTTTCTATATCCGTATTATTATAAAAATTATTATCTTCTTTTATTTTTTCAATTGTTACCTTAAAGGCACTTCCAATCATAGTCTGCAATTGAACTACTTGCAACATTTCGCTTGCCGGGATATCCAGCTTAATTCTTGCACCATTTCCTTGACCATCAATATTAATAGCTGATTGAATAGGGGGAAGTGAGGCCACAAATTGTATTTTATTTATTTCCATAATATCACCATTCTTTTTCTGGAATGAATTTCTCCTTTAATATTTTATATGTTTTTAGCCAACCGGGAAAACCTTGTAAATTTAGATCATCTATATAAACATCAGCATATACTTTACGGGTATTCCACCACTTAATATCTATTATATTTTCATTGATTGTTTCAAAGTATTTTAATATATCTTCTCTTTTTAGAAAATTTATTACTTCCTCTGTCCACGCTTCACTTCTGCAGGTCCACAATATCAATCGAAAACCACGAGTATATAACTTTTTTAAAATTTCTTTACAATGGGGCATTAATTCATAATTTTCATCGGTAGCTCTTTTTGCTTTTCTTATCACCCCATCAAAATCTATTGCTAAAATAGGTTTACCCCGATAAGCCATTTTTATCTTTCCTTTCGATATTTATTTCTTGAAGATACTATTTTTCGTACTTTTAAGAAATAAAACATTTTAAAGCAATAATTTGACATACTCCAATTTATGCGATAAGTTAACAAAAATATTAATTAAGTGTCCTTACCCTCTTTCATATCATTCCAAACTGACCTTACCATATCAACCATATAATATTGAGTAGTACTTCTTAACATACGTTTTAATTGATGATCTATTTCCATGCTATTTATATATTCATCAAATTTTTCAACTATCCGCTTATGATTTAGAATTTTTCCTATCGCTTTCTTTTTAATTTTATTTTCCATAATACTCTCCTTTTCTTAATTATATAGATTTTTTTTAAAAAAACAAATTATTTTGTTAATTCTTTTTAAACCACCATTTTATGTTTAGGCTTTCTTTTGTTCTTTCTCCCCAGTTCCCAAAATAGAATTCAGTATTCTCATCACAATATTTATTAAGATTTTCAATAATATCTACATCCAAAACACACCCCTGACAAGTTGGTATTTGCTCCCCCTTCTTATCAAAGACCATTATTTGTCCGTTGGTAAAAAAGGAAACTTCCTTTGCTTTCATTTTAATTCTCCTTTCGCTGATTTCCCTTTGTATATTTCGTGTACATCTATCACTCTATAATTAAGCACCTCTTTTTCGACTATCCCACAACATATACAAGCAACTACATCTACAACTTTAGAATGTAATATTTCTCTTGCAGTTCTCTCGACTGGAACATCTACATATGAATTAGATTTTAAATTTCCTATAATCTTGTGTAGATACATTTCGTTTTCTACCCCATATCTTTTTTGTTCTATTTCTACATAATCACCAAATTTCATATTATTTATCCTCCTTCGGGAAATATTTTTCGTGAATATATTCCAATATAGGCAAAACAGATGGAAACCCTTTGTCGTCCAACCAATAGCAATCAGCTTTGTAATCAAACCATATCTTCATTCGTTCCCCCCATATCTGCTCAAACTTTTCGCCACGTTGTAAGAGTTCGATAATATTATTAAATTCTTTTATATCCTCCCCTGTCATACTTACTTTCCATTTATCGCCTTTATGTCCTGTGTATTCTTTTAATATTCCAATTGCTTCTTTTGTTTTCATTCATTTATCCTCCTCTTCCCAAATATGTAATTGCCTTTCATTTGGCAAATCTCCGAAAAATTTATCTATATCAGTTGACTTTTTGATTTCATTCGGATACCACTCTAACAAAATATCAAATTGCTCTTTTTCCATTAGCTCGTCCCACCAATCTTGAATTTCATCCATTTCTCTTTGTTCTTTTTCTCGTTCCCGGTCAAATTGTTCTATATCTGGACCATCCCCAATAGGCATTTATTTCACCCCCTTATATTATTCTATATAATATATTTCCTTTTTATCTTCAAAATTCAATTTATCCCACATATCACGAGCCAAATCTAATCGTTGGTTAACTGTCAAGCTGTTGAACCATTTGTCCATTTCTTTTTCAAGTTCCCTTTTTTCGTCTGCTTCTCTAACACTTCTTACTTCTTGTACAGCAAGTTTAAATCTTTCATCTTCGTTCATTATTCCCTTACCCCCCCAATATCCTTATAAATATTCCTTTTCAAATTATCATCTATATATTCCCAAAAATCATCGTCCAATTCGTCGGGACTAATCGTCATGGAAATTTTCCATTTTTTTGTTTCGCTTAAATTGTAATACCATTTATCAATTTCTTTAATTGAAGTCATAAAATCCTCCTTTCATTCTGGAAATACATATCTTTTCGAATGGCAAATTTTCCTTATTTTTTCTTTTACTTTGACTAATGTCTTTAGTCCCCCGACAAGCTCCCGATAAATAGGATGCCCCTTACTTGCACTTCCCTTTTTATTGTAAAAAGTCATTATTTCTAAAACTCGTTTAACCTCTACTTTTAGCTCATCTTTCAAGTGAATAATCGCCATTCGGTTTGCCAGCCATTTGTTGATCCCCCGCTTTAATAGAATTTCTCTCGTTACTTTTTCGGGAATTCCCAATTTGGCAAAATCTCTGACTAAATATTTAATTTTATTCTGTTTGAAACCATTTATCGATTTTTCGTTTACTTCCATGATTTCCCCTCATCATTCGTGGGATTTCCTGATATACTCGCCTCTAAACATCCCCATCGGTAACGTATATATATCATTTTTCCATTTCTTAATTTTACTTCCCATTGCGAGGGAAACCCTGAACACGTTTTTTCTATTTTTTCTACTTTGTATTTCAATTTGATTTCCCTCCTTAAATTAGCCCGTTTATAAAACAATCCAACTCGTCTTTTTTTGTATCATTGATTATCATACTTGCATATAAGCACGCTACATAACCATACAACCAATCTTTACTGTAACCACTTCCGACTTTGGGATTTCCCGGATAAATATAATATTTTTGTAGGATTTTCTTATAGTCTTTATTTGGGTCATAATATCGTGCTAATATAGAACTTCTTTTCATTTATTCCCTCCCCTTTAGGGAACATAATTTCTCAATATGGTCAACTAATTCATCTAATTCATTTATAACTTCTTTTAGATTTTCCCCGTCTATTTCAAACCATAAGTTAGAACAATCATCATCTTTTCTAATCCACGTTGCTTTAAGCCATCCCCACATTTTCTTATACTTTTCGCCTTGTTGGAGAAGCTCTATTATTTCTCTCCTTTCTATTTTGGCTAATAAACTTCCTTCATTTATTTCTTTTATTAATTGGCTTGTATTCATTTTAATCATCCTTCTCCTTAAATTCCCCTTTTAATTCTAATTGTCTACATACTTCAATATGTTGGTCAAACGCTCCCGTTGGAGTTCCAGCCCCACTATTATCAGCAACCCAATCAGTTCTATGTCTATCTTTATCTAATTTCCAAGCAAATGTTTCATAATACCAAGGAGGTGGGTCTACCATTACAGAACTTATTCGATAACAAGTCGATACAAAGAAATTTCCGTATTTATCTGTAAATAAATAACTTTGCAAAAACTTTTTAGATGTACGATTTTCTAAATCTATCATTGCCTTATTCCTCCCTTTCTTTTAAAATGGCATTTCTTCCTCTTCAATTTTATCAATTTCATTTTGCAAAGATTTGCTAATTTTTTCAAATGCCTTTTTATATTTTTTATTATCTTCGACTTCTATTTCGACATCAAGATTCCCCTTTACCCAATGTTTGGCATAATCAAGATTTTCTGATGGGACGTCCCCTCTCTCGACTTCTACCTCTAACCCAATTTTTTTGCTCGTCCATTTGCCATCAATACAAATCGATCTTAATTCTTCATAATAAACTTTTGAAATTTCCATTTTTATCCTCCTTTAAAATATTTTTTCAAAACATTTATCTAAAAATTCAACTAAAGATAACATCATTGAACCAAATTTCGTTTCCATCATCGCCTTTGCAAGTTCTTGCCACGCTTTTTCCAATCGCCATTTTTGGTAAAAAAGAGTATTTTTATATTGCAAGATATTTTCCTCATTAATATCTAATAAATCATCATATCCTGTATCTTTTATATGTTGCAAAAATTCTTTATCCATTATTTTATTTACTCCTTCCTCTATATGATTATACAATAACATCCATTTTTAAAAAAGGTTAATAAGAATTTATTTTGCCCTTCCGATATATTCTATCAGGATATTTTGTGCCCCGATCAAATCTTCAACCTTACCATTCAAATTCACTATTGCCACAAAACTAAAAATTACCATAAATACTAAAATTATGATTATCATTCTTTTTATTCTGAAATATATTTCATTTCTGCCCATTATTTATAAACTCCTTTGGCAATATCTTCATCGTATCTTTCGACTGCCTTTATATCCTTATAGAAAATTGTGTATTTTTTCCCTTCACTTTTAAATTCCATATAGCTATCCCCTTGATTCGTATTGCTTGGATTTCTGTAAGTAATAATATGCCCGTCATTATAGGTTATTTTCATAAAATCATTTTCGGCTATATCATAAAATAAACCATAAATACCAACAAAAACCAGTAATACTAAACATAATATTAAACCTATGATTAAAACCTTTATAAACCCTTCCATAAATCTGTCAAAAAAATCTTCAAAATCAAAATCAAAATCGTCAAACATTGTTATCCTCCTTTAAAAACTTATTTACTATCCGATCCCTTATTTCAAAAACGTAATGTCCGATTATCTGCGGAATTATCACAATAATAAAACCTAGAAACAAGACAAATTTTTCAAGAATAAATTCAAATATTTTCATATTATCTCCTCTTCCCAATCTTCGTATAATACGGAAATTTTTAACTTGCATTTTGGGCAATATCCATCAAGTAAATTTTTATCATTTTTGTTTCTTTTTAGTCTTACCGAATTTGCACAAAGTGGGCAGGTATATGGAAAATTTTCTTCTGAAGATTCTAAAGTTAACATTTTATATCCCCCAGAATAAATATATTAACCCACAACTCGCTATTAAACCTAAAATTAACCAACCAAATCCTTCGGCAAAAAATCCTCTTAAGTAATCAAAAAAACTTAATTTTATTATTCTATTATCTACTTTTTTGTCCCATTTTAACCCCATTTTATTTCTCCCTTATTTATTTTCTATAAATTGGCTTTCCATTAATTTCTTTTTATAATATTCGGCAAATCCTGCCTTTGCTTTTCTATTAATATCAGGTAATATTATTCCCGCTAAGCTATCTTTTATATATTCCAATTCTTCTTCTTTTATATCTCTATCTATTTCCTTCATTAATTTAGCAATATCTCGTGGAACATTTTCTAACTCATTATTTTCTTTCAAATGTTGGATTGCCTTATCCCATCTTGCTTCTGTCCTGAAACTTTCAATAAGCAATTCTAATTTGCCCTTTGAAGTTTGCTTACTCCAATCTTTCTCATGTTTCTCTTTAAACTTTTCACTAACATATTTACCCATAGAAAGTGGAATAAAAAAACTTCCTCGAGTAGATGGTTCATTATAATTTTTAACTACAATCCCTTCTACTTTTGTATTACCTAAAATGCTATCGGCTTCCAGATACTCTTCTAATTCTTCGGGATTTTTTATTATACAAAGATCAAGCAAATTTGGTCTTTCTACTTCTATTTTGTCTGCCCATTCATATAATATTTGAATATCAGATACCCATTCGCCGTTTATAAGCATTCCAAACAAATAAAGATTATTTAGTGGCACTCTTGAATAAGTTAACGTATTATGATGTGGCTTTTCTAAATATTCACAGTAGAAGTAGATATTCCAAGTTCCGATAAATTTTAAAAAAGAAGTTATCCTGTAAACTTGTTCTTCTGCCTTCTTAAACATTTTGGGTACGTCTGCATCGGTTAAATCTTGTCCATGACTTCTCATTGCGGTTAAACCATTTTCATCAACACCAAAAGCAAACTGACTACCATCTACCTTTTCAGTAATTTCTACCTTACCTTTAAATAAATTCTGTATCATGCTATCCCCAATATGAAATATTTTGGGAAATGCTTTTATTGTTTCCATTTTATCTCCTCCTTAATTTTATAATCTATATGAATAGATTCCGAATATTCTTCAAGTCTTTTTTTAAGTAAATTTATGCAGGAATTTACCACATCTTTATCTTCAGATTCAAAATCGATTGTGATGGTTTTTTTAATGGGTGGGAAATATTTCCGTTTAAGCCATTTTATTAAATCAATTATGTCGTTGCCGTTTGTGCAAAAATTTGCTTCTATCGTTTGCCTATCATTAATATATTGCTCTATATCTTCGACTATTGTTTCATATTTTCCCCCTTGTAATAAAAGCTTAACAACCTCTTTTCTTTTATTTCCAAAAGTCTCCCTCTCGAAAACCCCTTCAATACATTTACTTTTGTATGCCGCGTAATCTACATAATTAATATCTTCGTTCATAAATTCTATTGCTTCTTTCGTTTTCATTGACTCTCCTCCTTATAAAATTTTATAAAATTTATTAATACTCAAATATTTTTCCACAAATTTATGTTTTGAATCAAATCCATATTTACTAAGTGGAAAAATCAAATCTACAAGATAATGTGCAAATTCATGAATCAATATTGGAAAATATGAGTGCCATTTGTCTTGCTTTACTATTTTTATATATTTTTTCTTATTGGTAATTTTTCCATTTTTATCTTCCTTATAATCTATACAAAACCGCCCTAACCACATTTTGTCCATAGCGGTAGTAGAATCCATATCCCCTTCTATAACTCCGTTTAAAAATAATTGATGGGCATTGCCTTCTACGAATTTTAATTTCATTTTACCTCCTCGTTAAAATCCCAAACTTTTTCGGTTTTTAATATCTTATAATCTACCTTCCCACATTTCGGGCATTTTTCAACCCCAATTGGAAAACCTAATTTTTCTAATTCTTCGATAATTATATATTTTTCTTTGCAATTATTGCATTTAACGTGCTTTATCATTTTTTATCCCCTCTAAAATCACCGCTTCATTATTTCTTTTGTTTAATGCTACAATTTGCAAATCACTTAACACGCTTGAAGTTTCAACTTTTATATTTTTTATCGAATACGGTTCTTCTCCTTGCCAATGTTCATCGTAAGCTTTATTTAATTTGTCAATTATTACATCTTTATCATATTTCGGGAAATAGCTTTTACGCCTCCCCAATTTATCAAACCGGGCAAGTTGTACTAATTGATAAAACCAAGGGTGTTCAATTAATTCTTTACATTTTTTCAATCTCATCATTTGTCCCAAAACATAGCTCCATATTCGCATATGATTTTCAATGAGCCAAGCCGTTTTATGACTTATTAATCCTTCAAGCATTTTAACTGATTCTGAATCGTGCCCTAATCTGATATTGATTTTCCCTACATCGTGAAGCAGTGCTGCTAATAAAACATCAATATCGTTTGTTTCTCTTATTGCGTAATTAAAAGTTTGTAATGAATGGTTTAATAAATCAAATTCAGGATGCCATTTTGGGTCTTGTTTGATTCCTTCACATTTGTCTAATATATCGAATATTGGTTTCATAAATTCTTTAGTAAAATATTTTACTTGTTCATCGGCATTGATTTTCATAATTTATTTCCTTTTTATATTCTTTTTCCGTTTTTTCATTATATCCATATAATTTAGTTAAAAAAATAAGTTCTTTTTCTCCACAGCGGGGACATTGCCCGGTAGCTTTAGACTTGCCATAAGTTATATCTTCATATCTATACCCACACTTTCCACAATAACAATAATATACAATTACTTTTCTCCCCTTAGTTACTCCCATATAAAAAATTCCCTTTCTTTAATTCTTCTTTAAATTTTTTAAGCTTATCCGAAATTGTTACTGCTTCTTTGCCCCTAAGAAAAATTGAACCGAACGAATTTTCGCTATTAATAATTTTTAAAGTTAAAAGCATTTCAATATCTTTTTGTTTAATATCTAACTTTTTGGCAATATCAGGAATTGCGTAAAGTTTGTTGGAATATATCATTTATCTACCTGCTCTATTTTTAATTCTATTTTAGTATTTTTTATTGCAAGAAATATATTACTTATTTGTAGAAGTAATTCTTTTATCTCTTCAGATTTTTTAATTATATCGTCCATGTCATTTTTAATTTTAGTCAGACCTGTTGTTTTTATATTAACCGTAGCTTTACCTAATTTCATTTCAATCCCCCTTTATATTAATTTAAATAATAAAAAAAGCCAAAATCCCCCAATTATCCAAGCCAAAAAATAAGTTAATAGTTTTTCAATATGATTCATGTTACTATTTTTAATATTAATTGTTCCAACCATACACTCTATAAGTGAATAAACCAGAAAAAATATCCACACACATTTTAAATATATCATTTTAAACTCCTTTCAACTATAAAAATTCATTATAAATTTCCATAAATAACTTATTGTCTATTGTTCGAATTATAAAATTATCCCAATATTTCCTATTAACTTTCTCGGGATAATCGCTTTTTTCGGCTAACAGTTTAACCTCTTCGATCAGTGTTTCCAATAATGGAGCAACTTCCTTTTTATAATTCAATTTTCCAATTTTTATATTTTTTATAAAATCAGCTTTTTTAAGCGGAAAGGTTATTTTGCCTTCGGTATATAATTCTTTTAGTTGGTAAGCGGCTCGGATTGCGTGTGATACACTTTTCCAGTCTATATTTTCATTACGTTCAGCTTGTCTTGCCCTTGCTCCGTAAGCTTTATAAAATTTATCTATTACATCATACAAATATTCTAAACTTGCGGTTTCTTGAACCTTTTTCCCGCAAACCTGATAAACTCTATTTCCATTTGGATCTATTCCGCTTTTATAAATATGTTCTCCTTCTGGTAATTCGTCCCAAACTTCTTTGACTTTAAAATATCTATTCAATGGAAGTCTCGGAGTATTTCTATAGAAAATATTAATAAAATCCAAAACTTTTTTGGCATCAGATAATCGACTACCTTTTATTCCATACTTGGAAGCCTGTCTTAACGCATATCCGAGAAACGCCTGCATATTTTTAGTAATAAATCTTTTTCTTTCTTTTACAATTTTTTTCCAAATATCCGAAGTTTCGAGTATCATATTGTCTGGAGCATACAGCATATCGCAGGCTACCGTCTGTCCTTCACAAGCCAATTTTAAAAAATAATGAAGTGAATATATTTCGGTATCGGTATCTTCGGAAGTATTTTTACCTTCGCCGATTTTAGTATTTTCTGAATAACATTTAGGGATTTTGCCTAATAATATTTGCTCTTTTGAAGGCATAAAAATTCCCTTTCTATCAATATCCGAATCTTTTGTATCCGTTCCATATAAATGGCTACCAAATTTTATAAGTACAATAGTTTTTAAATTATTTTCCATTATTAATCTCCTTTAAAATGCTACCAAAGCCAAACATACCGCAATTATCGGAAGGCAAATTGCCAACCCAAAATCACTCATATCTACTTCCCTTAACCGAATTACTTCAATAAACATAAAATGTAGAAAAAAAGTTAATATTATAATTGCGAGAATTTTCAATATAATCATATTATTTCCCCTTTAATTCAAATAGATGAAATACTAAACCGCCATTTTCTATTTGAAAAGTCCCGATATATTCTTTGATTTTATGATAATCTTCGGTTAAATCGTGTCCAGTCCCGCTTACCCTAAATTCCCTTTTTTTAATAGGGGCTTCTAAATCTACAAGTGCCCATAATTGAGGTTTACTAAATTGTGTTTGAACGACAAGAATCTCAGCATTTCTCGGCAATTCTAAAGTAAAATGGTCTTGAATCGGAATTTCATATTTATAAATCGTTTTCATCTTATTTCCCCCTATATCTTTTTATATTATAATTTTAATATATTTATTAATAAAAGTCAAGGTTTTTAAGGAATCATTTCAATATTTTTTCTTTTCTTTTAGAAAAAGGATAAGATGTTGAGCCATACCTTATTACATTATCTATTTCCTTTAAAAGCTTGTTAACCAAACTATCAAAGATATCTTTTTCGAGATATCTTCTTCCGTTTTTTGAATAATACAATTGTTTATCAAGTATATAATCTTCAAGTATACTTCGAAAAACTTTATTTAATCCCCACATTATACTCATATCTTTTAAATTCATTATTTCCCCCTTAATATTTTTCTAAATTCTTCCACTAATTCTTGTTTTTCTTCTTTTGTCCACTTCTTAATTTGGTTAGATTTTCGCTCAAGCTCGAGATAGAGTTTTTCCCCGATATAGTTTTTTATCCAGATTTCCGAAAATTCCTTTGACTGGTGAGCCGAATAAGTATCGAAAGTATGGTGGTTACTACAAAGATAAATTCCTATTCGCAAATCCCAACGAGTGCTTCTATTCCTTCTGCTGAATATATGATGAGGGCTACAGTTGTAGTCGCTCCCGCAATATTCGCATACATGATTTGCCCTTTTTGCGATTATTTGTGACCACAGCTTGTCTAATAATCTATCGATATAATCCACTTATGTTTCTACCCAAAAATCCCCAGGCAAAGGTATCGACTTTTTTATTTGTGAATTCATCGTATTAAATAGAAATTTTTGAAAATCTATTATTTTATTTATTGTATCTTGTTGAATTCCGATAATATCTATTGTCTGGTTAAGCTGAATCATATTCATATAACACATTGCGAATAATAATACTATCGCAACCCAAATTAGTATTTCCCTAATTTTCATTATGCTCCTTTTTTAATCAGGCGTTTCTATTTCTTCTTTTTTAACCGAATCTAAAAACTGGACGCTTTTAGCATTGACTTCAAAGGAAGTCCTTTTATTGCCTTCTTTATCTTGCCAATTATTAGACCTTAATTCCCCATTTACGGCTACCCTTCTACCCTTTTTTAGAAATTCTGCGACATTTTCCGCTTGTTTTCCCCAAGTCGTTACGTTCAGAAAAAGTACATCTTCTACATCCGTGCCTTCCTGATTTCTGTAAGTTCTATTTATGGCAATACTAAATCTGCAAGTTCCCGTACCACCGGGTGTATATCTTAACTCCGGGTCTTTCGTTAATCTGCCAATTCCCGTAAATATATTTAAATCTCCAAAACTCATAATTTTTCTCCTTTCTATTTTTATTTATTATTTAATTTTAATTTTTACTTTAAATTGCTTGACTAATAATAATTACCAAAATAATAATACCTACAAAACTACCGATAGTAAAAAATCGTTTTGCTTCCCTACCCTCACGTTGTGCATCAATATAATCTTTCCTTAAAGCAATTTTAGATTCTTTTACCCATTTATCCAATCCTACTTGAGAATATGGATATACCAAATGAAAAGTTATAGTTGCCCCATAAGAAGCCCAACTATCATCTATTTCAAATTCACATTCTTTAGCTTCTTTGTCTATACTACATTTTATTATAAAACGTGATTTTTCATTAAATTTTATTTTATCCATTTTTTTTCTTCCTTGTTCACAATATATTCTCGATTTCCTTTAGAACCTAAATTTGTAATCTCTGAAATTTTATCGCTTATTTTTTTTGGTTTGTAGTTTACAATATCTAATTTATATGCCTTACTTTCAAAATCTATCTTTTCTCCATATCGATGAATTGTAATTGTTGGCAAGCTATCCACCCTAATATTGATATTAATTTCAAATATTCCACCAATTTCTTCAGTAATATCTTTATCATCAATGAAAATTTTTGTATCCCAGCCTGCTTTGTTGGTAATTATTTTTATAGGTTTTGTCATTTCACCCTCCTTTATTTATACATTATTGCCAAAATTATAATCACGATAGCTATCCCCAATTCTGTTAGCCAAAATTCCTTTGCACTCATATCATTTATTCGATTTTCATTGCATATCATAAACATTCCAGAAAAACATATAAAAAGAAATATCATTGAAAATATTTTAGCTAATATATACATTCTAAACTTTTACTATCTTCTAAAATTTACCCCATTTAACAATACTTTTTTGAGAATTTTCCCAAAACTACAACAATATTTTACACCCCCTCAAAATATAGGTTACTTTATACCAACCAAAACGGAGATCTAAATTTCCCCTATAGTTTGCCTTGAAATTTTCATTTTTGCTT
>Ga0307928_10000576_pt1 | contig 27582 bp, 63 predicted proteins | sample AceLakmetagen232_FD_201815 | JGI IMG/M metagenome (GOLD analysis project Ga0307928, IMG submission 201815) | Saline water microbial communities from Ace Lake, Antarctica - #232 | ecosystem: Environmental > Aquatic > Non-marine Saline and Alkaline > Saline | place: Antarctica: Ace Lake... | reverse complement strand
AATAACTGCTCTGACGGAAGTAGCGGCTATGATTGAGTGACTGGTTTAATGAATTAATGGGCAAAATGAAAAATATATTTAAAAAGTTTTTTAAAAAGAAGAAGAATAAATACGGCACTGTCTCTTCACCGAATAATACTTTGGTGAAGAGCAGTACCAGTATTAAACGTATAAATGGAGATTCAATACAGTTAAAGGAGACTATATGATGAAGGTATTTATTGCTAATGATAAACACGAGGCTCTAAAAAAGATAGGCTTTCACCAGCAAGTGGAAGACTATTCTCTCTGTGGAGTGAATGGGGTAGTAGTAGAAGATAAATCTTTCTACCTATTCGCCAGTATGCATCTGGACAGCAACACAGACTTCCGCTTAGAGGATACAGTTAATGATAATATTAAAAAACTTATTATTAATGTCGTTCTTGACGAAGATGACGAAGAAGCTGAAGAACCCGAATACAATGCTGAGCAGAATAAAAAAGAAGCTATTAATAAGGCTATGGCTGCTTTCTGGGGTGAAATGGATATGGAGGAATTCGACGCGGACTCCGAGGATATCTGTGAACTGCTTAAAGAATTTCAGAACAGGGTAGTAGAAGACTTGTCTGAATGGCTTTAGATTTTAAAACTTAAGAGGTAGTTAACTACCTCTTTTTTTTAATTATTGGGAGTATAGTTTAAGATAATCGTGTGCTTGTTTAACTAGTTCTTTATTCTCTATAACAATATAAATATGCCATAAACCCAGATACTTTTCAAGTGAAAAACTAATTAAATAATAGGCGTTTTTTGGCATAATATACTGTTAGTTAAATAGCAACCTTATAACCTGCAGGAGTTTTTTATGATTACTAATATTATGTTAGTGGGTATCGTGGTAGGAATCTTTGCTTTAGGCTTTGGTATTTATCTCGGTAGTATAAAACTGGGGGCAGCGCTTGTACAACGCATGCCTGTGTCTGAAAAATGTTCGAGAACAGCTGAGAAAATATTTTCGGCTATAAAATTTTAAAAAGGAGATATTAAGGTTGTGGAACGAAGTTTCCGATGTGTCATCATTGCTTCTGTAGTAGTGGCAGTAGCAATAATAGGAGTGTGTTCAGGACAAGCGTACAAGGCGTACAGGGAGTATAAAGAGAAAGAAGTAAAGTAAACACAAAACTGGAAGGTTAATATGAAGAAAGATGAAATGATTAAAGCAAGTATTGATGCATTCGGAAAACAGTTTCGCGCTGAGATCTACTGGCAGTGGCGCAACAAGTATAAAGACTGTAAAGTCACGCAAGAAGATATAGCTCCTGGAAAAGTTAAACTGACTTATCCTTGCGGGCACACTACTGAATTTAAATTAACAGATCAGGAAATGGGCAAGATGAAACTTGCTAACTATCATTATCCTTTTTGCCCTGACTGTAGGATTGTCAGCTACAAAGCTGCTAACAAAGAAAGAGAGAAAAAGAATAAAGGGTTGCAGGCTCTCGGACTTGTTACTATGGAATTCCCCAGTAAATAAAGTATTTTTTTAAGGGAGAGTAGTACTCTCCCTCACTTTTCAAAACTTAAAATAGGAAGGGCATGCATAAACAGTTTAAAGTATCCAGGGAGGATTTTAAATACTTCATACAGGAATGTAAACTATGTCTCAGTTTACTGGGCATACATAGAGCACCTGTTACGTTTGCATTTGAATTGCCTCCCCAGGCAGACGAATATCATCTGGGAGGCTCTATACAGTATGAAGACTCTCAGAAAATATTAATCTACCTCAATCCAGTATGGCCTCGAGAGGTTAATAGAGATAAGCTGAAGTATTTAGCTGCTCACGAAGCAGTGGAGATTTTGCTTATTGATAAATTTTTAGAATTCTGTGAAGAGTGTGCTACTAAAGGTAATGTAAATTACAAAAAGTGGGAAGAACTCGTTCACAACGCGTTGAATCGGCTTTTGATGTTGTATGATCCTGATTTATTGACGGATATTGCTGAAGGCCCAGTTTTTGAAAAAAAAGGAAATGAATAAAAAACTGTAAACTCTTTATTCATGTTATATTAATTAGTTAAACCGGATCTGATAAGGGGCATTCTCTTATCAGATCAATTTAATTAATTAAAAAGTACAGAAGCGGAATACGCAGCGCTAGCTTGACAAAAAGCTGCAGAGTATATAAAGTAAAGAGATGTATAGAAAAGAATAATTAATGAACTTTTAAATGTCATATACCTAAAAAATGGGAGAGTATTATGAATATAAAACTTTTTTGTATAGTCCCGTATATTGTATTTAATTTTAAATTTATTTATTTATTATTCCCGGTTTCCCACGTGGGAGACCATAAGTTTTAGCATAGGGGTGCAGTATTATGTTATATCAGGATTTAAATTGTTTGCTGGCTGACTTGGCTGGAGTTTCAGAATCCGCTATCTGTAAAGATACAGATATAGGAGTTCTGAATTTAAAGGAAAAAGATTACGAGAAAATGGCGTCGGCTTTAGGTAAAGAGATGTTAAAAGATCCTGATCCTGATTATGTAAAATGCCTGCAGTCTGTAGGTGATTTGTTAGGTTATGTTAACGGAGAATAAAATGGCAGATAAAGTAAGAAGAGATGAGAGGACAGTAGGTAAGAGTACTAAACCTAAAGGAAGCCGTGACGGCTGCCGAGGTCCTGGTAAACCTGCTGATAAACAGTATTAATAAAAAGTTATACATAAAAGTACAGGGACTTCTTCGGAAGTCCTTTGTTTTTTGGGAGTAGTTATGGAAAGATTATTTAATCGTTACGGTATATATACTAAGCAGGCTTCTGAATTGTCACAGGAAGTCAGAGAACTTGCAAAAACATTTATAGAAAAGAATGCCCCTATGTATGATATTATAGATTTACAGCTGGTAATGGGAGATGCTGTAGACTATGAAGCATCCTTCTATAGAATGATGAAAGGAACTGAACAAAGGGTTTTGGAAAAGGAGGCAGTTAAAAAGAAAAAGGAAGAAGTAGATGCGAAAATTATTGATAAACTACCAAAAAATAAATAACACGGAAGTCCGTATACAGGTAAGAGCACAGAGCCATTACAACAAGTGTTTTGTAGATACTGACGTAGTAACGAAAAATAAGGGAAGTATTTCTCAAAGCTTTTATTCTAAAGTAAATAATTATGTAAAAGCTTTAGTTTCAGATGAAGAGAGAGTACGTATAACTCAACTCAAGGTGTATGTAAGAGGAAGTAAAAATAAGGAAGATAAAAAAACTTTAGTTCTAAGAACGGATCAATTTGATGAATTTGCGGGATTAGTATTGGCTTATAATCAGGCACACAACAATAACAAAGAAAAATTGGAGATGGATGATTGTTTCTTCGAAACAACAGTAGAGCATGTTTTTTAATTTTCTATTGAGAGTAGAAAAGTGGTAGTATGCTATGTATATTATATAAAAGGAGCTTTATATGCTGGATTCGGAAACAGCTAAGAAGATATCAGAAATATTTGAAGAGGCAAACAGTATAGAGAGCCCTAAACAGGATATCACTCTTTCCACGGAAGCCTCAAAGCAAATAGCAGACAATATGTCAAATGTCCCTACACCTCTTCTGTGTGTAATGCATACGTTCATGTGTATGGAGCTTAAAAAAAGAAATATTCATTACAATGAATAAATATAAAATAAAGATACAAGTAGAAGGACCCTGTTCCAAATGCGGCGCAGGAGCTTCTATTTTTGTTGATGTTCAAGTAGATGAAAACTATAATTCTATTGAACTTAAAAGCTTACTTTCAAAAAAACAGGAAGACATAATTAAGGAAATATCCTCTATATTATGTGATGAATGTTTCATGTCAAATAAATTTGGACTCCCACCCAACTTAGTCCAAGAGATCATAACATCGTCTTCGTCCGAAGGCGAATAGTATATATCCCACAACCTAAAAGAAGGAGAACTCTATGATACATAGAGCAGTCGTGATGGAGCTATTTGGCGTAAAATTGCCAGTAGTTGAACTTTCCAGCGGAAAAAAGTATGTGCCCCAGGTATATGCTGACCAGGCTTTCAACAAAGTCGGTTACTTTAACAGTAAACGAGAAGTCAGAACGAATCCTGATTTTGACAACCAGGTACTGATAGTTAAAGTAGGACATCGCAAAGCGAGAAAATTTGTCTGCATGGAAGTTAAAAGTTTGGAATGTGTAATTAACAGATGTTCCAAAGCCATTAACACCCAAATTAGCCGTGCACAAAAAGTTATCGAGCAGCAGAATGGAACGGTCCAGCCTGAACTCTTTGATGATTCTAAAAAACAACTGACTATCGTCGAACACGCAAAGGAATTGCTACGTCAGATAGTGGAGCAGCAGCTGGAGATCGGAAGTCTCAAGGCTAAGTTACAAGCTATTGAAACAAAGAATCAACCGGAGTTCGAAGCGCAGAAGCGTATTATCCGAGATCTCATAGAATCTTACGGTTCCAACCTGTCACGCCGCATCGGCGAGAAGATTGGTAAAGTCATTCAGAAACTGTACAGAGAATCTTATGATAGGATGGAAGGATTAACCAGAATTAATTTGACCAATAAGAAAGTTGAATTAGAGTGTACGGAATTAGAAGCAGCAGGTCGTCTGGGTTTGCTGGGTCTGCTGGAAAGATGTGTCTACGAAACGTTGAAGGCGAATCCTATTCCTTCAGCAAATTTTGCACTGGATTCAGAATAAATTATATTCTGAATTTCGATAATGTAAACTGGAGGGTAATACCTCCAGTTTTTTTTATTTTAGGAACAATTTAAATGAAAATATTATTATTATCAGACCTGCACCGTACAGGAGTAGATCACTGTCAGAACAGAGCTATAGATGTACTGATGGAAAAGCATAAGCCCGATGTCGTAGTTATATCAGGGGACGTATATGAATCAGGAGTCCAGTTAAATCCATTTAAAGACCTCTCCAGGCGATTTTATGATACTACCGTGGTCTTCGTCCTAGGTAACCATGAATTTTTTAATAACACCCCTGCAAACACTTTAAAATACTATGCTGCTAAATACAGGCCTGAGAAATACGATGTACATTGTCTGGATACGATAGGACATTATGATATGAAAAACGTCAGATTTTTAGGCAATGTCCTGTGGTATGATGGAAGTATGTCTACAATTCCCGGACAGGATTTGTATGACTGGAGTAACGGAGTCTGGATGGATAAATGTATAAGCGGGGGAAAATTCAAATATAAAGAGGAATGTCTTAAATGCCGGGAGCAGATAGAGGATTCTATAAAGAGTACTCCTGAGGGCATGATAAAGATAATGGTAACACATTGCGTACCGCATAAAAATATGAATGGGCATATGTCTAAGATAAGGAGCCCCTTTAATGCATACAGCGGTGTAGCCGGATACCTGGAGGAGTTAAACGAGAAAGGTCTGTATATTGATTATTCTGTAAGCGGACATACACATTGGAGAATAATAGGTAAACGTATATGCAATGTAGACTGCATTAATGTAGGGAGTGATTACGGTGAAGTGGAATATTATGTATTGGATATATAAAAAGGAGGGCATATGCCTGTAATGGTACCTATTATAGTTGGTTTTGTATCTGCTCTGATTACAGCAATATATTCTATAAAGTATCTATTAAACGAAGAATTTGTTGAATATGTAGCCACCATGTCGATACTGTTCCTGAGTCTCCTTCTTCTAATGTGGCCTGTATGGGCTATAGTTCTGTCTGATTCTCAGGAAGTGACTACGAAGATGAAGGTATATACAGTAAAGGATAAGGATCTGATAAAACAGAACTTCGTTATAATCAAGGCGTCTAGACATGAGGTCAAGGAGCTGCTTGGTGAAGATACGTATGATTCTAAAAAATATGATCTATACCGGATAAAGCAGAGTGAGAGATGGTCGTTGGGGCTCGATATCGACATATTTTGCCCCCTATATATAAAAAAGGAGAAGCCCGATGAAGGTAAAAAGGTTGCTGGTCTCGTATCAGAAAAAGTACTTTAAATATTACATACGGGCGGAAGTAATATCGGATCCAAAGAATCCTATGGATATAAGCAGATCACACAGACTCCCTAAAGGAGGACGTATAACGAGTCACTTTCTTATACTTGAGTTAAATAAGAAAGTGATGGAACTTGAAATAAACACAAGTTATCCCTCGACTAATAATATAAAAGATTACAAAAGAATAGAGCTGTCGTCGGACGGAAAAGTATTGGAAGTATCTTCGAGATCCTTTAAAGATATTGTAAAGCTGTTAAAAGCATACAATGAGATGCATACTAACAACACTCTGGAACAAGCAGATTACCTTGTACCTGACAAGACACTGAGGAAGTTATATAGAAAACAATTTAAACAAAGCTGCCTGCCTCGTGACAGTTCAAGGGGAATCAGGCTGTTGACATGGGATGTATTTTAAATGGAAACTTTTTTTTCAGCTGATACGCATTTTCAGCACCCCGCAGTACTTACGCATTGTGCCAGACCCTGGGATACCGTTGAGGAAATGGATCAGGCACTTATAGATAATTGGAATGGAGTAGTACAGAAGAAGGACCTGGTATATTTACTGGGGGATTTTGCGTGGAGAGATCATAGGAGATTCCTGCAGGCACTGAAAGGAAAGAAAATACTGATTAAAGGAAACCATGACAAGATGCCCCAGGTATCTTATGATCAGTTTACAGAAGTTGTTTCTCTTAAGGAACTGAAGATAGATAAGAAGTTGATAACACTTTGTCACTATCCTATGTTCAGCTGGCGTAACAGTTGTCATGGAAGCTGGCATGCTTACGGGCATGTGCATAACAGTCCTTTCAGGCATCCTTTCCTTGCATTGAATGTAGGAGTGGATGTAAATGAATATAAGCCGGTAGCATGGCCTGATCTTAAAGCCAGCTTTGAGAAAAAAGCGGAAGCAATGGAAGAAAACGATCACCATGGAGGTAATCCTTCGCAGACAGTAAAGAACCTGCTTCGGGATATACTTGACGAATGCCGTAAGGATGAAATAAGTCTGCAGCGTGAAAAACTGCAGGAGATGTATGAATTATTACGTAACTATTAAAAGGAGATAAAATGATAACTAAAGCGGTTAAATACGATTCCAAAAACAACTGTGTGTATCTTCAGGACTATGAGGTGGGCTTATGGTGATACAACTAGTAGTATTTATAATTATGATGTCAGATACTCAAATCGTAAAAAACATATAATTAATATAGATGAACGTCTGTGCGACGCAGTGGATTCGTTATACAATGAGATAGAAGGAGAGGATCTTATGGAAATACTTGAAAGTATAATAAAGGAATTTGACAAGTATGCAAATTATATTGAGGACAGTCTACTTGTGAAAGCAGAGGCGGTAAAGTTCAGAAACAAGCACGAAGACATTCTGAACGGATACAATAAAATATGTTTTAACCGCATAGCTCCAACTTCCGGTTCGTTTTGGGAAAGAGCGGCAGTAGGAGATTGGTAATGGCACCTTATTCAGCACTTAGCAGTACAATAGCAACAGTAGATTTCAGTGCCTTTGATGGATACGGATGTACACTCCGGGTAGAACACAGAGTTAATATGGATGAGCGTCTGTACAAAGCAATAGAAGTGAGATACAGACGAATAGACGGTGAGGATCTTCTGGAGCGGCTTGAACATATAGTAGAAGACGCCTGTACATATACAATTAACATAAAAGAAAACATGTCTCTTAAGGCAGAAGCGGTAAAGTTCAGAAACAAGCACGAAGATATTCTGAACGATAAAAATAAATTCCGTCTTGACCTTATCAGGAAGATTAGTAATGACACCTTACACATTCAGTAGTACAGGAGTAGATACCAACAAATTCTTTAAAGCCTATGAAAGATCGTCGTGTCGTAAAGAATATGTAGCTTGTATAGATAGTAGTCTGTACAACGCAACAGAACCGATGTGTAAAAATATAAACAGCGATGTTCTTCTGAAAAAGCTTGAAGATATAATAAAGAGTCCCGATGCATATGTATGCAGTAAACAGGAAGGGATACATTTGAGAAGGAAGGCTGTAAAGTTCAGAAACAAGTACGAAGATATTCTGAAAGGTGAAAATAAAATCTGTCTTTTTATAAAATAAATTAATGAATATTAAAAACCGTCACAAAACAAGGCATTTATACCTTGTTTCGTTTTTTGGCTTTAGTCTCGTTTTATACCTTAAATAATAGAACGTAAAATAACTTAGCCTCAAAAAAATAATAGCATAATAAAGGGTTAGTACAAAGAGGAGTTTTTTAAATGGGAATAGAAGAAGATAAGAAGAAAGAAGCATTGTGGAGAATGATACAGGATAATAACACATATAAGGAATGCCTGGAAGAGATAGCATTGAGTAAGTGTGTATGCGAGCATGTTAATAAAGTAAGAGAAGTATTAGGGCTTGATGAAGAGACAATAACAATGATACATAGTAAATGTCAGCATGTAATGATGCCTGTGTATACAACAACAATGGAGAAAAGCTTGTTTAAGTCTAAGATGATGGAAAGCTTTGAGTTCGTATTGTGTACAAGATGCGGAGTACGCTTTGATAGAGAGGGTAAAGAAACTGTATTGGAGGAAATATAATGAGGAAGGTAACACTGGGATATTATGTTAATAACAGAGTTGTATATTTCTATGTATTGTATCCGTCTGTAAGAAAAGTTGAAAAGTTTAATCCTCTTGCAGGCAGTAAAAGAATTAATACATTCGAATATAAAAAGGAAAACTGCAGACACAAGGTAATACTGAAATGTGTAGCAACTAGCTGGCATGTTTTTAATGCACCCCGAAAAGAGCCTTTTATTGAACTGACACTGTCAAGAAAAAATTACTATCTTAATAAAGTAGGGGAAGATAAGTTCCGTATATTAGTAGAAGGTATAATGGCATACAATACATTGTACAATAATAATTCAGAACTGGAAGAAGATATGTATATTAAACGGTTTGAAGGTAAAACTTCTTTAAGAGAGTATGCAAACAAAAATGGTGTCAGCTATGCTTAATATTAAAAAAGAGGATACACGATGAAGGAAGTAAAGATAGATGCCTTTAAGATTGTTATGACTGATTTTGAAAAATTAGTTGTAGACGAAACGATAGGTATGAGTGAGAATCTGGATATGGAAACATACTGGAGTAGAGAAGATCTGATGATATCTGCTGTTCAGGCAATAGAAAGTATAGAAGGTACGGGTGATGAATTGATGGAGATTATGGAGGGAGAAACCTTCGAATGGCGTAAAGTACCCTGCAAAGATGTACAGAAGATATTGATGGAGTTTAACAATCTGGTTGCTAAACTTCCTGAAAACAGTCTGGTAACATTGCCTGAATTTGAAGTATCTCCGGTGCTTCCTTAAGATGATGACTAAACACTTACATGTAAAATATATAATGCAGGACGAGAAATCAGGAATGCTGCAGATAGTATCCCAGACACACAGAGGAAGATATTTTAATGACAGAATATCAGTATACAACAGCAGCGTATATACTAATACCTGTGCAGACGGAGGTACATATAAATTAACATCAAGCGAATATCCTACGTGGATTGAGGATAGAATGAAACTGTATGTAAGAGGTACAAATCCACGGAGGGACCGGCTTATTATAGCTGTACCGAAGTATATGACGCAGGTTCTGAATACTATATTAGCATACAACCAGAAGCACACTAAGAATAAATTGGATATAGAAGATGTAGCGGAAGAGCTTAAGGATTACGAAGGCTTCGAAGTTATTTCTGCTACATCTGTATTAGAAGAGGAAGAAGAAGGATTCGATAACGAAGAAGACGAAGAAGACGAATAGTCTAACATGTTAGACTTTTCAATAAAAGGGGTATACTACGTATACTCCTTTATTTTAGCTATATTCTTGGCATAATATATTAACAGACACATAGGAGGTATGATAAAGACAGTATCCGGATAAAGGATTTTTTAATAGCACCAAATATGAATAGATAAATAAGGAAGGAGATATGTATGAAGATGAAGAAACTGAGCTTCGATAAGTTCGAGAGCATGGTCTCTTATTTCAAAAAGAAGTTAGAGGAGAACAGGCATGCGGCACTGATGATTTATCATCAGATAGGGCAACAGGTAAATATAATACGGGACACGGCTACATACGGAGATCAAACTGTAGAGGTATTAGCCAGTAAGCTGGGTATAGGTAAAAGTCTGTTGTATCGTTTTGGACAGTTTGCAATTGTCTACACAGAATCAGAGGTTGAAGGTATTAAAGACAAGAACCATATAGGATGGGGTGTAGTTAATAAACTTATTTCTATCAAGAATAAACAGGATCGCACTGTTTTTGAAGAAAAGCTGTGTGAGGGAATTATCAAACCTTCCAGACTAGCTTATGCAGTAAGCAAGCATCAGGCGGCAAACAGGGAAAAACCTAAAGAAGATTTGTCTCCGGAATTCAGGAGTAATATACCTAAGACTCCCTGGGGTTTTAAGGAAGGATTTGTTGTAGATGCTAATGGCGACTCTTTTGATGTACGTGATTATGAAGAATATATAGTAGTCTGTGTCAATCAAGCTACTAAATTGTCCTTAATGTAAAAAGGCATAATAAAGGGTACTACGTACCCTTTATTTTTAGCTATTTCTTGGCATTATATAGTGTAGATTGTTAACTTGATAAAGGAGGATTGAAGATGCTGACAATAGAAAAACTGAAAGCGATGAAGCAAAATGCAATATTTGCCTGCGGAGAAGGATTCATTATTCATCCCTGGTTTAATCAGGCAAAAAACCTGTACGATGAATTCGGTATGCCGGACAGTAGAGGACGACATGCAAAAGTACACTGGGTTGGTATCAGAGGAATATCCCACGACTGGACAATTTATCACTCGCTGGATGCAAATTTTGAACATGCTTCTGATCTGGATGGAGAAAGTCATCTGCAGGTATCCAACGAAAGGATTGCAAGAGGTGGATCAAAACTCTGGAGAGAGGAGGATATTAAAAAGTTTGTCCTGTGCGACGAAGAAGCTTATGAAATGTACAGGCATCGTTAAAGTTAGGTATTAAAACAGGAGCAGGAAATGAAAAATGAAAAAACAGAAGACAGATATTATTGCCGTACGTGTGAAACGTGGTTTGATAACAATATAGACGGTTGTCCTGAGTGTGGATCTACTAGGATAATAGATACCGGGGAGATAGAAAATGAATAAAGCGTTGAAAGAAATAAGAGAAAAAACACGTAATATCAGTATTGATATGAATATTAAACGGACAGACAAAGAACGTATAGCAGCAATACTGCATGATACGAGTGAGCTATTTTCTAAAATACATAAAATAGCAGACAAAGCTTTAAAAAAAGAAGAAATGAGCTGGTTAAAAAAAAGAAGAAAACTGAGACTGGTAGAAGATATCGCTAGAGACGAAGCCAAAGTAAAACTTTACAAAGGCTTCTGCTCTGGGGAACATACCAGTTTTGAGAGAGATGAGTTGGTCAGAGCATTTGAAAACTTAGCCGCACTGAAGGTACGGTATGAGTTTTTATATTCTTAAAAAATATGGAGGGTGAACAATGAATAAATTAAAGAGAGCTAAGAAAGATTTCAATTATGGTGGAGGTACTGGCCAATTTATCTTTGAAGGCAAGTGGTTTAGTGTAAAGGTATGGACTCTGACTTATGGTGTGAAGACTGAGATAATTTATAAGGAGGAAAACTGTTTTCCTCTAGGATTTGAATTTGATGGTAGGCATCACTTTAACTCTAACGACCAGTGTATTGAGCAGTTAACAGGGGCAGAGTTAATTGCTATAATGACTTTAAATAGAGATCAAGCTTTTAAAGCGGGTGTTAGAAGTAAAGTAGCAGAGTTTAGGAAGTGTTTAGATTTATAACCCTAAATAAATACTAAAGGGGGAGAAATGAATATCGAGGAAATAAATAAGTTAGACGAATATGAAGGAACAGAACGCAAGTGTAAACACTTCTTTCAAAGAGAAAAGAAGATACCTAGCAACCCTGGAATAGTCGGGGTAATATTAATGCTCTTGTTGAGTTTTGGTATTTTAGTCTGTGTAATTGCATTGTTATTTAGAATTAACTAAAGAGGTGATAGAATGTTAAATCAAGCTGCAGAAGGAGCTTTGGGTGATGAAGATAAAAAGGACTGTAAAGAGACTGTAGAGGAAATAAATAATCTAAAAGTAAAAAAAGAAGAGTTGACGAAAGATATAGATACTCTAAAAAAGATAGAAAAGATGTGCGACAACCTTGAAGAGATGCACAAAACATATGTAATTAAAAGCGTAAAGGAAAAAGAAGAGTTACGTCTTCTTGCTGAAACAGCATGCTCCGAAACAAGGAAGCTTGTTGCGCAGAACGAAGAACTTAAGAGGTTTGTAAAACACAAAGATATCTGTTTAATACAAACACATAAATGTTTTGCTGACAAATGCACATGCGGGCTTAAGAAACTAATAGGGAGCTAAAGAATGAAAACCTATAAAACAAATAGAGACTTTTCATTATTGTACCAAGGAAATAGTATGAGGTCTTAACAAAAAGGAAAGTGAATTATGAAAACATTAATTATGATTATTTTACTGGCCGGCACTCAGTTATTTGCGGATAACTCGAGAGCCCCCTCGGCATTAAACACAGAAAACGAAATCGCAATTCTTAAAAAAGAGATTAGAAATCTTCGCATCGAGAATGCTAGCTTAAAGACAAAGCTAGTTCGTTTGGAAGTAAAAGGAAGGCCTAAATCCTCTATAAATAACATCAAATTAAAAATAACAATTGAGAAAGAGAAATTAAAGATAGCAGTCAAAGAGAAAGAAAAAGTCGAAAGGACAATAAAGGCTGACTTTGCGTTTAAACGCAGAAACAATAGACGGGAATATAATTTGATCAGGTATGACCTGAAAAAACTTGAAAGCAAAATAAAGAGATATGAGAAGTCAATCAAGATACTTATCATTAAGTATAAAAGTATCAAATCAGGTAGTGTTTAAAGAATAAGGAGACAGGATGGGAAACACGGGACCAAGAGTAAACAACAGAGGTAAACTGTTCAAAAAAAAATCTATGAAGAGGGAGCCTTATAAGGGGAAAGATCCTGTTATGCTAAGAGCGGTGCAGGAAATGAAAAAGAGACCTGTTGATAACTGGGAGTGTTGGAGAAATATAGAAGATAAATATAGCTGAATTTACGGGAGTGTAGCTAATTGGAGAGCTGTGGTTTTCTAAGCCATGTAAGGTACCGCACGAAAGTGTTACGCAGGTTCGAATCCTGTCACTCCCGTCATTTTTTAAGTTAGGGGAGTATAATGTAATAGGTAGCAAGTATGTGAGTAGTCCCGAAATAGACGGCTAATGGGTGTTTGAAGGCCACACCCCTATGAGGAACAAGACAAGCTTTAACTGTGCAGGTTCGAGACCTGCTGCTCCCACCATTTAAATAAAAAGGAGATTGCACATGCCGAAGAAAGCAGGAACCAAAGGAAATGCCCAGACATTAGATGTTAAATCTATCATACACAGTCTGAATCTTATGGCTAAGGCTAAAGGGCTGACAGCCGGCAAGTGTGCAGAGATGATGAGAATAACCCCGAGGCATTTCCGCAGGATTAAAAAAGGTGAATCCGTTACCCTGGAGACTCTCAATGGGTATGCTAATATATTCGGGTTGGAGCTGAGGTGTCAATTATATAAAAAGATATGAAGGAGGAGAAATGAGTGTATGGACACATGTATGTGGTAGTATTAGGTTTGACGGAATCGCAGGATTAACCCCTGAGCCGGATTGCGGTATACCTTATACATTTGATGATGACGAGGTACAGTGGAGTAAATGTAATATTCCTTGCGGAAGTGAAGGAAGTCTGACTATTTCAGTATGGAATAATCCGTACGAATCTTCCCTGGCATCGAAGACTATTTCAATCTTCGGAGATCTGAGGGAATATGAAAACGAACAGGAGATTATTGACTACTTCGAAAGAATAACAAAAGGTCAAATGATCAGACAGGCTTTTTATACATTCCATGTAGAAGGAAAGGAAGCAAGGAATTTTGTCTATAAAGATGAAGGCTTTGTCGAAGTAAAGTAAGATTAATACCTAAAAAAGGAGAACGATGAAATCTGTTATATTTGAATTGTCGGGAAAGGATATCAGCGGAGAACTGGTAAAAGAAAATCCAGAGACAGTGTTAGTTCGTGTTTCGTGTAAGAAAGAGTTGAGCGGTCAGAAAGTTATCAAGCGTCATAGACGTAGACATAGCGTAGTAATGTAAATTATTATAAAGGGTATACATAGTATACCCTTTATTTTTAGCTATTTCTTGGCATTATATACTGAAGGCTATTTAGCCTTCAGCTTTATTCCATCTGAAGCTCAAATCAAAAATAATAAAAGTAACAAAAACATTGAGTGAACCGATGCAATTGAAAGTAACACATCAAGTGAGTGAATCATTATAGCAGAAAGAAACATCATATAGGAGTGAATCATATCAGCAGAAAGAAACATCATATAGGAGTGAATCATATCAGCAGAAAGAAACATCATATAGGAGTGAATCAGAATAGGTAACGGTAGCATTGAAAGCGAGTGAACCATTTCCTCGGAAAGAAACACATATAAGGAGTGAATCAGTGAAGGTAAAAAGTAACATAAGTAATGAGTGAATCATTTCTTTTGAAAGAAGCATGGGCAGAGAGTGAACCAAACTTGTTGAAAGTAACACGCATAATGAGTGAATCAACAGTAAAGAAAGAATCGTGAGTAATGAGTGAATCATAATCGCAGAAAGAAACACCAACAAAGAGTGAATCATGGGAGCCGAAAGTAACACCTCCATAGAGTGAATCATAATCGCAGAAAGAAACACCAACAAAGAGTGAATCAAACAAAGGTAAAGTAACACGATAATTGAGTGAATCACGATAAATAAAAGTATCTTGAAAAATGAGTGAATCAAACTACTTGAAAGTAACACGCATAATGAGTGAATCAAATAAACAGAAAGTGACAAAGAAAAGGAGTGAATCACAACAATAAAAAGAAACATTGGTAAGGAGTGAACCATTGGAGTTGAAAGAATCATTACTTTAGAGTGAACCCTCAGTTCAGAAAGTAACATAAATGATGAGTGAACCAGAGAATTAGAAAGAAACATAAGTGAAGAGTGAACCACCTGTGTTGAAAGTAACATATAGAATGAGTGAACCAGAGATAGGAAAAGTAACACAAGCTGGGAGTGAACCATTAATGCAGAAAGTAACATAAAAGGCGAGTGAATCTTTAATGCAGAAAGTAACAAGAGCCGTGAGTGAACCAGAGAATTAGAAAGAAACATTAAGAGCGAGTGAACCATTATGCGCAAAAGTAACCTGAAAGAAGAGTGAATCAGTAGATGAGAAAGAAACATCAAAATTGAGTGAACCAGTTTAGTAGAAGGAATCGTTAAAGTAGAGTGAACCACTAAATTTGAAAGTAACAAGTATAATGAGTGAACCACATGTTTGGAAAGTAACATTGGAAATGAGTGAATCAAAAGTAAAGAAAGTAGTAACGTAGAGGAGTAAACTAAACCCGGGCAGAAAACTGCCCACAAAAACAGGAGCATCAGATGGAAACGATGTTAGACAAGTTGACGAAGGAAATGAAAGGAAAAGCTCTGAAGCTGACAAGAGATGAGGCAAGGTTCGTGGTGGATAACTATTATGTTATCCAGGATTACAGGACTGCCACTTCACATCAGCTTCATGCTGTGGAAAGGAAAGTGGATGATCAGCCGATTGAATTCCTTAAGTGGATATGCTTGAGCATGCAAAGCATGGAAGGGCAGCTTCGGAGAGCTTTAAAAACTTATGCGGCAACAAAGATTGAAGGTAAATGGGCTATGTCCATTACAGGTATCGGACCGGTAATAGCATCCGGACTTTTGGCGCATATTGATATCAACCTGTGTCCGACCGTAGGACATATCTGGAATTTTGCAGGACTTAATCCAGATGTCCGATGGCTTGGAAGTGCAGCTGCTGCAATTATGACGAAAGCGGGTTTCAATCCGGAAGGAAAAAACAGTACTAAAGCTCTTGATGTAAAGGATGCGGAAAAACTTATAACACATCTTGCTTCGTTGATAGGTATACCGCCGGAAAGACTGCTCAAGCAGGCACTGCAGTATGACCAAAACAAAGAAGGCACTAAGGAAGCGAAAAAACTTAAGCTTACTGCGAAGAATATATACCGCGCAGCATCCCGCAGACCGTGGAATGCACAGCTTAAGACATTGTGCTGGAAGATAGGCGAATCGTTTAATAAGACTAAGAATAAAGAATCTGATATTTACGGTAAGATTCTTCAGGCCCGGAGAGATAAAGAAGATAAGATGAATAATGCAGGTGCTTTCAAAGAGATAGCACTGGCTAAGGCTAAAAAGGTAGGTAAGACTACAGATGCCTATGCTTCCTACAGTATAGGAAAGTTGCCTCTGGGACATCTGCACGCGAGGTCCAAGCGTTATGCGGTTAAGATTTTCTTATCCCATTATCACCATGCAGCCTATCTGGCTAACAAAGGTGAAGCTCCTCCGAAACCGTTCGCAATTGAACACCTGGGACATGCACATATGATCGAGGTTCCCAACCTTGGTATTATAGGCAAAGTCTAGTAAAATAATAAAGGGTACTACGTACCCTTTATTTTTAGTTGTTTTTTGGCATTATATACTAGTCACCGGTTAGATGTTAAAACTTTTTAAGTTTTTAGATAAAAAGATAGAAGGAGGTTAAGAATGGAAGAGGACGAAATACAGGAAATAGGAGAAGCGATAGCGAATGAAGAGGAAAGAATTAATTCGCAAGAAGAGAACGCAGTACAGAGAGCACTTGAGGCAAGGATTGTTAACCATCATATTCAAGAGGCAGAGGCGGAAAGAATAAGATTATTTCAAGGAGACGTAAATCTGCCCGAGCAACCTGTACAAGTAGAAGTTAATACACAGCAGGAAGTACTTGAAAACATGGTAACACTATCACCAGAAAACTGGAGTTTACTCATAGATCTGCCTAGTATAATACGGCATATGAGTAATGCTGTTGAAACACCTACAGGTAAGTGGGTGGTGAAATGCAGCAGCTGTGAAAAGATATTCGATATAAATGCAATCAGTATTGAGCAGTTATCTTCTGTATGTGTAAATATAGAAGACGACGAATTTTCGGAGAACAAAGTATTTGTATGTCCTGAATGTGTACAGGTAACTTCTATAAAAGTGGTACGTACTTTAACAGCAGACATGGCGGAAGATTGGCATGCAAAATATTATCCGGTTTACGGATGGGAAGTACGATGTGATAACTGTGAGGAGTTTTGCAGTGAGATGTATCCTAATATAGGAGTAAATGCTGTAGCACATAAGAGAACGGGAGTGAAGGGTGATGCTATATATCATGTCTGCAATGACTGCGGGCATGAAACATTTTTATTTCAGGTTATTGGAATAAAGCTGGATATAGATAATATGAAACCTGTGGGTACATATATAGTAGAAGATTATCAGAACGGTGATAAGGAAGCAGTTTTGGTACCTAAGAATATGAAAGCTATTAAAGCTGTAAGATACTGTATTAAGAATACTGTCGGAGGTATTCGTGAAGGTGATAATAATATGCTGGTATATTGCAATACACTGGTTGGTCTATTAGAGGCTGGCAGGAATTTATGTGTTCCGGAAGAGCTTATGACTAAAAGTGATTATTTCAAAGAGATAGTTATTTTTAAAAATAGGCTAGGTAATTATCAACAGAGAGATTTTCTACGTGTTTACGTAGGTACTCTAACGTAAGAAGCGAATTTGTGTAAGAACCCAAACAATTTTAAATCCAAAAAAGGAGAAACAGTAAAATGGCAGAAAGTAAAGAGCAGGTAATTACCGATAAAGTCGGTATAGCAGACGAAAGCATTGAAGCAGTAGCATTGGAAGGATCTAAAGTAAGGATCTATCTTAAATCAGGAAGCGTAATCGAGAATATATTGTTAGACGACATACACGCTCAGGTGCGTTTTGAATCCTGTCTTGCAGCATTGAAGCTTGGAGAAGGATATAAGAACGTTACAGAAATTGATGATATAGAAGAATATCTAAAAGAAATGGCAAAGGTTTCCGAATCGTCATCGTCTGAAGATAAAAAATGATCTTCTTTTTTGGGTAGGAGGGTTAAGGAGCTCGAGCTCCTTCCCTCTTTTTTTGTTTTTCGTTACTTGATTATTAAAAGGGTAAACGTATATTAGCATTGTCAACCAGGAGACGACAATATGAATGGAAAAAGTACAGACGAAAAACGCCTTTATCTTATTTATTGCTATCCCCTTTTACTTCGAACTATTGCTGATATTTTTGCCTACAACTAAACTACTAAAAAATCCTGGGATTAAAAGGGAGAGGAAAGATGAAATATCTTGAAACTATATTGGGATTATACGGAGGAATTCCCGAACATATCTCAAGAGGGAGTCATAAACCTAAAAAGAAAAAAGACATGTTTATAGTGGAAACTAAAATGGGAAACGACTGGGAAAATTGTTGGACTATCAATGATATTCCGGAAGAATTCGCAACCAGACCAATAGCTCAATCTGCTATAGATGAATTCTTTGCTGACATAAAAGCAGAAAAGATGGAAGGATATTCAAGAGAAGATTATAGAATCAGTAAACTAAATAAGAGAGAATAGAAATGAAAAAGATGGAATTATCAATGAATGATTTAGTAATGATCTCATCAACACTGCAGGACTCAACTTCTATAAAGGGTGGAGCTTTATTTAGATACACAAAAGAATACAGGATTGAAGTCGGGAATAGAATACAGGCTTATCTAGCACAAACAACAGCAACGCTGCAAATTGAAGACAATAAGGAATAAGGTAAACACTAGGAGTTAAAAATGTTTTCGAAAAAAGAGAAGATTAAAATAGCAAAAGAAATAGAAGAACTGTTGCTTAGTTTTTATCATCCTGAAATGCCTGCAGAAAAACCAATGTTTAGATTACATGTTGACGGTAAGGAAGATTGGTCGTTTGCTGATATCGAACCGAATTGGTTGTTCGAGGAGAAAGGTGTGGAAAACCCTAATGGATGGAATGAAGTAGCCAGAGAAAAGATGAAATAAACAAAGGTGTGAAATGAAAAAGATCAACTTAGAGACGTTAGTTAATATTATAACAGATGCCCGTCTTCATCCGGAAATTGACTGTCGTGAATATTACGAACGGATGTTGGATACGCCTGATGTAAAGGTAACTAAGGAAGAATTATACGAGCATGCCAGAAAGGTTACCGCACATTTATATTCTGAAGTAGAGTGTGTGAGTGTATACGGGAAAAACAAGAATTGACAAGAGTATCTAAAATACGGAGGTGTCTATGTCGATGATGAAACAAATAAGTGCCCACGACGCAGAGATACTTAGAACTGAATTTTATTGGTCTGAAGAAAGATTTAAAGACTGCAATTGTGATAAAGTGTGTGAGTGTAAGAGAGAATATGATAAATCAATATATATGCAAAGAGGTTATAAATTCTGTCCTTGGTGTGGTGGAAAGATAAAGGAGACTAAAGATGAAAAAAAAGATCAGGATTAGAGATATCATACATGACATCATCTATGGAATAAGGTATAGCTATAAGATGAGATATTATGCGAAACAAGCCGAGATATTAGGAGAGCAGGAGAAATATGAAGAAAGCCTTGAAGCGAATGATAAGCTGAGAGAATTGCTTGAGGGATTCAGACTTAACTAAAAAGGAACAGGAGATAACAAATAATGATAGACATGAAATGGATTGCAGGAGGCGCTGCCGTTGGTGCTATCGCTTCCTGTTGGGGATATATAAAGAGCGGATTCAATTACTTCAGGTCGCTCTTCCTTATAACTAGGGAAGTAGAGGGCTGGGGAGATACCAGTCTTGAACTGTATTCGTACATTGTTAAGAACTTTTATGTGCCTAGATTAGGCAACAGACACTACAAGTTTGACACATATACAGACAATGACAGAAGGACTCATCTGGTAGTTGCGGAGAACCTTCTACAGAACAGACACCTGCTGGCTTTCCGGAAGGGTATACCTATGTGGTTTGCCATAGCAGGTAATTCGTTCAGTGTATCTTACTTCCGAGGGTCGTTCAATCTTCAGAAGTTCTTTGATACTCTTCGGGGTAATCTCACTGAGCGTATAGAAGCTGAGATAAGCAACCAGGCTTCTTATGAAGAAGTGTATACCCGTTTTTGTATAGATGACGTATGGGGTAGCCTGGCTGATGACGGCGGGGGAGCTACGACCCGGGAGTCAGAAAGTAATGAAGCTTCTCCTGTGGAAGAATCAATTTCTTCGGATTTCCAGGTATCTGAGGCGCATATAAAAAGTGGAAGCGTTAAGCTTATAAGCTCAGACATACACCCCACCTCACGTAATCCTGAGAATATAAAAAAGGACAGGAAAGCGTGGCTGGATAAAATGTATCTGGAGACTGCGCAGGAAGCGTTGGTTAATGAGATAAACTTCTGGTTGTCCAACAAGAGCTGGTACGAGGGGCATAAGATACCGTGGAAGAGGGGTTTGTTGTTAGTAGGCCCTCCCGGTACAGGCAAGAGCTCACTGGTATTTGCGGTAGGCAGATACTTCAATTTACCTATCCAGGTAATGCACCTTAATACTATGAACAGCAAAGACCTGGTCAAGCAATGGGGTGGTTGGAGCGGCGGCGGTATAAAGCTTATCGAGGATATTGACGGTGTCTTTGATCTTCGTAAGACTATCCACGAGAGTAAGCACAGATCCTTCCTGACGTTTGACAGCCTGCTCAATGTACTTGACGGCGTGGATCAGCATCAGGGTATCCTTACCATCATAACCACCAACCATCCGGAGAAACTTGATCCGGCACTTGGAGGCGGTCTTAATGGTAACGGTATGTCAACCAGGCCGGGTAGAGTAGATAAGATTATTAAGTTCGGTCTGCTTGAGGAAGAGGGCCGGCGGTTTATAGCCAATAAGATACTGGATGATGTGCCCCGCAATAAGGTAGATGAGTTTATGCTGGACATATGTAACAAACCTATGTCAGGTGCTGTAGTGCAGGAACTCTGTACTAAATACGCGCTCGAGCATAAATGGAGGAGCAAAAGAAAATGAAAGCAATAATTAAATCGTTAGTAATAGGCGTAATACTCATATTCCTATTACACGTAGCAAAGGATTAATAAGAATTGCTCGACGGATTCAGGCTTAACTAAAAAGGAGGAAAAAGATGCTTAAGGAGGAAAAAGTAGACATGCTCAATTGGTATAGAATTGATGGAAATTGGCATCATTGTATAACTTTTCCTAATGGCGAACGGTATGTCGACTGTCAAATCCAGACGGAGCATCAACGGGAAGTTGACATCATGTATAACGAAGGAATCGGTACAGAGGACACAACTTAAAAATGAAATATATATTTAATGGAATGGTTGTGGCAGGAGGTGCTTTATTAAGTACCGTTATTGATGATCCCTTAGAGTGTATTATAGGATTGATATCTTTTTCACTGATTTATTGGGGATGTGTCTTTAGGGTGGAATTAATGCACCGTATCAAGGAAGATGTAAAAGATAAGCCGTCGTGGGATTTATCAAAACACACAGTATCACAATATTATACTCAAGATAACCATAACAGTATTCATACTGTTAAGCTTTCGTGGTGGTGTAGATTCAAGCGTAGGTTAGTTTTACGTAAATGTAGAAAAATATTAAAGAAGTATGAAGTAGAACAAACAGAGGAGAATAACAGATGAAAAATTTAATAATATTGGCATTAGTTCTGACGATTCATTTATTTGAAGGTAAAGATTATACTATGGAAGTGGTAACAGAAACTCTGAACAACAGACGGACTGTTCAGTCTATTACCCTTTTTCCTAAGTCAAAGTTTTCTACCGCAAGGCAGAAGGAACTTTTAAAGTATATCAACAGAGACTGTGCTCTTATAGTCACTGAAAATAAGATACACTGGGAGAAAAATAAATGAAGATTATCTACCATGATGATCCAGACGGGTGGTGTGCTGCGGCAGTTGCGTATAGAGCGCTGGCCAGCAGCAAGCCTATTGCTATTCGTATGAATCACGGGAAAGAAATGCCCTGGAAGCATATTGAAAAAGATGAAGATGTTTATATGCTTGACTTCAGTCTCCCTATGCCTGACATGGAGAGACTGAATGAGATTTCAAATCTTATATGGATTGATCATCATATCAGTTCGATTACGGATTGTGAAGAATACGGGTTGTCAATAAAAGGGCATAGAAAAATAGGGGAAGCCGGATGTGAATTAACATGGAAATGGTTTTATTCTACAAGGAAAATGCCGGATGCGGTAAGGTGGATTGGACGGTATGATGTATGGGATCATAAGAATGAACCTTGTGCAAGACCTTTCCAGTACGGAATAAAAATACACGAGCATTCAAAAAACCCTGAATCTGATTTCTGGGTAGATGTTATACACGATCATGAGTTTGCTATGCGTGTGCTTGAAGATGGCGGCAACATACAGAAATATCAGAATAACTTGAATAAGTCTATATGCGAAAGAGGTGCCTTTGAAACTGAATTCGAAGGACATAAGTGTATTGCCTGTGTTTCTCCTTACGCCAACAGCATGCTTTTTGATTCCGTATGGGATGATAAGAAATACGCAATGATGCTGAGTTTCTATTGGTCTAACAACGGTCATTGGGTAGTTTCTTTTTATACTGAACGTGATGATATTGATTGTAGTATCTATGCCAAAAAGTATGGGGGAGGCGGGCATAAAGGAGCTGCGGGAATTCAATGCAAGGAGTTACCTTTTAAACTCTGCGGAGGAAAGTAGAGGGAGTGTTAAATAAAGGGTGACGTAGTGCCCTTTATTTTTAGCTGTTTTTTGGCATTATACACTGAAGGCTATTTAATTTTAAAAGGAGACAGGAGTATGAAATATTGTAAAACTATTACGGTCACTGCTGAAGCGTATCAACTTTCTAAAGAGAAATTCGAAGATGCTCCTCAGTGGGTACAGAAGTATATTTTTTTAGAGATGAGTGCTGTGGCGCCGCATTTAACTTTCGGTAACTGGGTTGTCAAAGAAGATACGTATACACCCGCTTACATAATGAGTAACGAAGACTTTACTAATATGTGGAAAATTAAAGAGAAGGAGAAATAAGTGGAATAATATGAGCATTAAATTAGATAAGTTCCGAGTCGGTAAGGCAAAAGACAGAAGAAGAAAATTAACCGATGAACAAAAAGAGGAAATAAAAACAATATATGCTCGTGGAGGTATTGGGCAGAGACCTCTTGCAAGGATGTTCGGAGTATCGAAGAGGACAGTTCAGTTCACAGTTTTCCCAGAAAAGAAGCTGGCTAATCTTGAGCTAAGGAAACTCAACGGAGGTTCCGGGCAATATTATACGAAAGAAGATCATGCAAAGGCTATGAAAAGTCATAGGCATTATAAAAGAAGTTTGATGAACAAGGAGGAGATAAGAAATGATTGAGACGATACTTTTGATTATAGGGTTGATAGCATTCTCGATACTGCTTATTACGCCGTTTGCTTTGTGTCTGATAGATAGGATATTTAAAACAACATACTCCTGCTGTACGTTCGGCTGGCATAATGGTAAGAACCAATCAGAGCTGGAACATTTGACTGAGGAAGGATCTGACGGATGCTCGCTTCATGCCAAGTGCAGTAAGTGCGGGAAGGAAGTAATGCAGGACAGCCAGGGTAATTGGTTTTAAACTGGTCTGTTCTTTTAAAATTTGTGGGGCTGAACAGGTTTCGATTGTTTATGTAGAACTATAATTGCATGTGGTAGTTAGTCTGCGGCTACCTTAAAACGGACTAAAAGAATAATTGCAAAAACAACTATTCCATTTGCAGGTCTCCTGCAAGCTGCGGCTTAAATAAGCCGTCCGTCTCTAATTAGATAGTCATAAGAGGATGAGGCGTAAAATATGACCGTAGGACGGAAGAGGTACCGAAGTCTCTTCCAGTCTGAAAACAGTTCCGGTAGAGAAGCAGAGGGATCTTATGACTCTGTGGATCGAGATAAATTGAATCTTAAGAAAATAAACATGTAGACGTTATAGGAAAATATAGATAAGAAGAGGGTTCGATTCCCTCCAGCTCCACCATATTCAAAGCTTGACAGCTCCACTAAGCTGTGGAATAAGCGGAGGTTCGAATCCTCCTCATTTATTTAAAAACTGCTGATGCAGTTATTGTTTACCCAGGCTACGCACATACTACGTAGCCTGGGGTTTTTAACAAAGGAGAAAGGATGAAAGGTAAAGATTTAAAAGAACTAGTTAATGCAATTCCGGAAGAATTTGATGATGCAGATGTTGTGATAGATACGGAAGCAAGATGTTTTGAATGCCATATTGTTGATGTGAAAAACATGACTTATCAAGATTTAAGGGAACATGAAATGGGAAAGATGATAACATTTTATCCGGATTATAGTCTAACAGTTTATAGGAGGAAAGAATGAGCGATACATATATTCTGAAAGGACATGAAACTGTTCTGTGCGACAGTTTACTGGAATGGGGTAAAAAGTTTACACAAACTGATCGCCATGTAGCAGTAGACGAACAGGGTGAAGTGCAAGTGAGTACTGTATTTCTAGGCTTGGATCATCAGTACGGTGAGGGCCCTCCTCTTTTATTCGAAACAATGGTTTTCGGTGGTTCACAGAATGGAGAATGTTATCGTTACACTACATGGAAAGAAGCAGAAGAAGGACATAAAAAAGTCTGTAAAGAAATTTTTAAGAAAAAAAGCAGTGTGAAGATTTTTGATAGAGAAATTAATCCGAAAACATTAACTTGAGGCGTAGGGAGAAACAACATGAAGAAGGTGTGGTTTAAAGAAGGCAAAGTCGATGTGTGCTATGCTTGTGAACCTCCTTATAAGAAAGAGAATATTATCCACGAAGGAGTTCCTTCTGAAATATGGAAAAAACTGGAAACATTTAATAATGAAAATTAAAATAAAGGAAGATGTAGTATGAAAAAGATTATGAGTGTTGTGTTTTGTATGGGTTTATTAATTAGTATGATAGGCTGCGGAAGTCCCGAAAAGTGTGAAGAGGTTTTAGTCGTGTGTACAGCTATAGCTGACAATAGGCTTAAATACGGAAGACCAGGGTGCTTTGCAAAACCGAATCCTGAAAAGTGTCTGACTAGAATGGAAGATAGACATCGAAGAGACTTAGAAAAATGCGAAAAAATATATAATGACTGTATGGAACCCTACGAATAAATCGTGAAGTATTCAGAGTTGAGCTTTGATGAACTAAAAAAATATTTTAAGGAGGAAAGGATATGAAATTGAAACATGTTATGATAGGTCTGTCGGTATTTGCTATTTTCGCAGTGTCTTTTAACATTTTCGCTGAGGAAAAAGCTGATAGCAAGAAAATGAGTAATTCTGATAAGGCTAAGATGATTTTGGAAAAGTCGGAAAAAGTGATGGCACAAGATCATACAGAGGTTCTTCGATCCAGCGATAGTAAATTGCTTATTCGTAGAAAACGCTCGGAAGACGGTGTGTTGTATACTAGATATGATTCTTATGATTTTGTAAAAGGTCGTGAAGTACTTCACGAAACAAACCTAAGTATAGGAGCCCGGAAGTGGTCTTTAATAGAAAACTATGCTTTGAGAGAACCGACGATGACTCCGCTTCCTAAATCGGAGTTAGAAAAAATAAGTAAAGTCACTTACACTTATAAGTGTAAAAAGATGGTTGTAGACGGTACACAATGTTATGTTGTATCGGAAATTGCAAAAAATATAAAAGATATGCCGTTACCTAAACTGGCTCAGACAATAATCCGGAAGAAGGATTATGTTAGAATAGAGGTAAGAGATTACGATAAAAACGGTAAAATGACTACCAGTATGAAATATCGTGAGATTGTTTTTAAACCCCTGGATGATAAGATTTTTGAAGTACCCAAGGATAAAACAATCAAAACGTTTGAAAGTCATGCCGCTTATAGAGCTTTTATTTTTGGATTATATGCTGTTCAGGCCAGGAGGTGATGAGGGGGGGGGATTTTTTAGGAAAAGTGATTTTGATGAATAGGTTGGAATTTCTGCCCTAAGTGCGGTGGAACAATAAAGGGAGTAGAATGAAAAAAAGAGTAAGTTATGAAGTTGAAGTACGCACACTTGGAAGTGAAACTATAATTGGTGGGACAATGAAAGACTGCCACTGCGATAAGGATTCTGATACGGGATCACGTTCAGTCGAACGAAGAAAAACAATCCAACTCAAGCAAAAGGTGGATGAGCTGGAAACGGCAATGTGCGTACGAGGTGGCGATCTTTTAGAAATGCAACGAATAGCCCGAAAAGAGCAAAGCAAAAAAGAAGAACTCCGCAAGGCGTTGGAAAAATATGGACTGCATGATTATGATTGCCCTGTAAACAGAATGAATGGTGAAAAATGTAAATGCGGTTTAGATGAAGCGTTAAAGGAAGTGTCAAAAGACTTACATTACGGAGGAAAAGGATGCCGGAGAGGATATACTTTATGCTTAGAAAATTCAGATACAATGTCTCTGCTAGAATGGACAAATAATAAAGAAAACGTTACATGCGCAAAATGTATTGAAGCCTTAAAGGAAACATGAGAATGAATAAGCCTATTTATTATATGAAACGTATGGACAGCGTAAACAATGGCTCTGGCAATGGCTCTGGCTCTGGCTATGGCAATGGCTATGGCGATGGCTCTGGCGATGGCTCTGGCTCTGGCTCTGGCGATGGCTATGGCTATGGCAATGGCTATGGCTCTGGCAATGGCTCTGGCAATGGCTATGGCAATGGCGATGGCGATGGCAATGGCGATGGCTATGGCTATAGCAATGGCGATGGCGATGGCTCTGGCTATGGCTATGGCAATGGCAATGGCTATGGCTCTGGATGAAACAAACAGGAGAATGGTTAAATATAGACAATCATTTTCCTGACATCAGGGAAACGATAAATCGAACATAAAAACAGGAGAAGAAATGACACAGAAAATCGTAGTTGATGGAATCGAGTATGTACCGGCAGGAACAGAAAATAACAAAGCTGAAAAAGTAGATGGGTTGGAGTATGTAATTGTCCGTACTTATTCCGCTGGAGTTTTTGCAGGCTATCTAGCAAAACGTAAAGGCAAAGAAGTTACCGTAAGAAATGCTAGAAGGCTATGGGAATGGTATGGAGCGGCTTCACTAAGCGAGTTGTCACAGCATGGAGTTAAAAAACCTGAAAAATGTAAGTTCCCATGCGAAATGCCAACTGTGGAATTGACAGAAGCCATCGAAATAATACCGTGTTCCGAAAAAGCTAAAAAGAGTATTTACGAGGTTAAAGTATGGACAGCGTAAACAATGGCTCTGGCTATGGCTCTGGCTCTGGCGATGGCAATGGCGAT
>Ga0307928_10000575_pt1 | contig 27582 bp, 28 predicted proteins | sample AceLakmetagen232_FD_201815 | JGI IMG/M metagenome (GOLD analysis project Ga0307928, IMG submission 201815) | Saline water microbial communities from Ace Lake, Antarctica - #232 | ecosystem: Environmental > Aquatic > Non-marine Saline and Alkaline > Saline | place: Antarctica: Ace Lake... | reverse complement strand
ATGGCCCAGGTGAACGACACGGACCCGACCAAGATTCGTAACTACCTGGCCGTGTTGAAGTACAACGGCACGTCCTGGATACTCTGGCCCGCTTTGATGCGTGCCGAAGATACCCGGGGAGGCTGACATGAGCGAGAGGAAGACAGACGGGTGGAACACGATTGCGGGTATCGCCATCATCACTCTGGCGCTCCTGGCGCTAGTGCTGATTGTAAGCGGGTGCGCGGATGACCTGGAAGTGCCCACCGTGCAGGGGACCGTCATCGTCCATTGTGCCTTCAGCGTTTACCAGGACATCGCCACCGTGACCGTCAACGGCGAATCTGTCACGCTTCACCCTGGGTGGGATTGCGTGTGGGACCTGGACCCCGGCAACTACATCGTTGTGGCCTCCGTTCAGAGCGACACGCTGACGCTCCCCGTGACGGTGCTGGAGGGAGAGATCGTTCAGGCCGCGCTATACGACAACCCCGACCCAAGTATCCCTAGACTGGAACTGGTGCCATGACCCTGACCACCGACCTGACCGACAACATCCTACCCATCGGGGACGGCATCCTGGCCCACCCGTCCAAGGGCGGCACTTGGCGTCTAGTGACCACCGAGAAGGCCGATGATGGACGCTCAGCCATCCACATCATCGAGGATGTTAGGTGGTTCGCTGCGGTGCCCGCTGACGGCGACGATCCTGCCGTAGAGGCTCAGTGGACGGCTAAGGGCGAGGTTGAGGCTATCGCCGTGACGATCCGCGAGGTTGAGGTACATGGCGAAGACGGCAAGCCCAAGATGGAGGACCAGCTGTCAAGGCCAGATAACGCCGCGTGGCCACATTGGGGATTTGTGGGCAAGGACCCCGCGTTGCTGAGGCTCTACGCCAAGCTGCTTGTGGCCAGGGCCGACGCCCTAGAAACCATAGAGGAGTAACCGATGGCTGTCAGCCCATTCGCAACCGAACTAGCCAGGATCAAAGCCCTGAAGGCGCAGCCTACCGCTGCCCTGGCCGCCGGCAGCGCCGGCAATCCCTACGGCACCTCCGGCCTGAAGCGGTTCGATAACCCGCACTTCAACTGGATGCTACAGCAGCTCCAGGGCGCCGGCGACCAGTCCAAACAAGACATCGACACGGGTTTTTCCAACGCCCTAAACCGTGGCCAAATGCAGACGCGACAGCGCGGCCTCGGCGGCACCACGATCATGCCGTTAATGCGGCTCTCGGCAGAGCGGCAGAAGGCATCTGCGAAGGCCCGCGTCGATGCGCAGTTTGCGTCGCAGAAGGCTGGGATGGGGATGAACTTCTTGCAGTATCTGGCCGGGCAGAGGCAGCAGCAGGCTGCCAATGACGCGCAGTCGTCGGCCGGTTGGGGGAATCTTCTCAGTACCGGCTTGTCGTTCGCGTCATTGTTTGTCTAGATCCCACCGGGACGATCGCGGCTGGAGTGAAAGCCGTAGGAGCATAGCTATGGCAATGAACTGGGGATCATTCGCGGGCGGCACGGCCCAGGGCCTACAGCCCGGGTTCCAGGCGCTGGCCGCGAGGATGGCACAATCCCGCGCTAGCACCGAGAGGCAGGGCAACCGCGAGTTCCTGGCCCAACAGGGCGTTGACGCCGAGGCCGCGCGCCGCTCGCGCATCGAAATGGAGTTTGGGCTCCGCGGGGATCTCGAAGAGGGCCGGCAGCAGGGCATCCAGGAAACCAACTTCCAGGATCTCCGCAACAGGATGGCTGCCCAGGGGAACCCGCTGGGCGCGGCCCCGACTCTCGACGCGGGGCTCGCGCAGATTGAGGGGGGCGAGGACGCGCAGGGTCAGGGTCAGCTTCTGAACGACCGCCAGGCCCGGGGCCTGAGCGCCATTGGCCGTCGCCGGGACATGCTCCGTGAGGCAAATCTCGGTGGCGAAGAGATGGCCTTCGCCGAGGCCGCCCTGGAGCGCGAGTCGCAGGAGATCATGCAGCTCTCCCCGGAAGAGATGGCCCTCGAACAGAACGACCAGGCTGCGCAGCAGCAGGCAGAACAGCAGGCAGAACAGCAGGCCGCCGGGTTCGTCGATCCGGGTACCGGGTTCAGAATGGTGTTCGATAGCGGTGGCGACGTGGTTTCCCACCCCGCCGAGGTAGCTCAGCAGGAGCGCATGACTGAGTGGCGCAGCGCTGTCGCGGACACGCGCGAGCAACGCGGCGATTACGCGAGAAGCCTGCTCGGGCTGACGGACGGTGATGGTGCGCCCCGGTTCACTCCTGCGGAAGCCCAGGCGGCAGCCGCCCAGATGTTCCAAGATCCTGTGGAGCCGACGTTCGGGCAGCAAGGGGAGACGCCTACGGTAGACGCGCAGCCACAAGAGGAAGGTGTTGATGAGTTCACTGCCGAGGCGATGAGGCGCGTAGAAGCCAGGAACGCTAATGTGGCCGCCGGGGTTGAGCCCCCAGTTCAGGATAGGTGGCAACCAGGATCGACGCCTACTCCGCAGGCACAGGATCAGCCACACACAGGACGCATCCAGATGGTTGACTCGCAGGTCAGATCCGGCAACTCGACCGAGGCGGCGCGGTCGGCCATATCCGGACAGATCGAGCGCATCCAGAGTGGCGAAGCCACAATCGAATCCATCGGCGGAACGATGATGATGAACGGGTACTCCAGGCAGGAGGCTAGCGAATACATGGATAGGGTCGAATCGGCAATGCAGGGGGTCGCGACGCTTGAGAGTATTCCCGTGGTTGCCAGCAAGATCGTCAAGGGGGAAATGACTATCGACGACGTTCCTGTCGACAACATCCCGGAGCATCAGCGGCAGAGGTATCTCCAGCAGGTACAGCAAGAGGTTGACCTAATCATGGCTGACAGGGGGAGCTAGTGCCACAAGAGAAACGACGCCCCACGCCCGAAGAACTTTACATGGCGGGAGCCATCCGCGACCAGGGGTTTGACCCGTTCGAGGCTGGAAGGCGTGAGCGCGCGCGTGAGCATCGTCGTATCGTGAACATGGCCGACACGCTTGGGGAAGGTGGCATCCTCCAGGACGTTGCGCTTGGCCTCGGGAGGTTCGGGTCCAACATCGTCTCGACTGCCGGGCACATCCTTCCAATCTCTGGTGCGTCGGACGCTGCCAACAGGATCAATCGGCAGTCGTCGGAGATTGAGCAAGCCGCTAGGCTGAGAGACGAACAGCAAGGGAGAGAGTGGGGGAGCGCACTTCGCGGAGCAGTCAGCACGATTCCCGAGATGGCCCTTGCGATGGAGATTGGTGGCGGGCTCGCAGCGAGGGCTCCTGGCCTCTCTGGGGCAATCGGATCAGCTAGGGCCCCTGTTGGGATTCGCGGGATTACCGGTCCGCTGGCTGCCACTAGGGCGGCGGCGACACCGGTGCTGAGAGGCGCTGCCGCTGTGGCTGCCGGAGAGCGAAGGATTCAGTACGCCGCGATTCTGACCGCAGCGGGGGCTAACGTCGCCAGCTCCTCCTACACGGAGGCGATAGATGCTGGCCACCCAAACCCGAGGATGCACGCCCTGTCCCAGGGGGCACTCGAAGTCGGCGTCACGATGGCCATGAACCGCATGGTCGGCATGGGGCTCGAAGGGCTAATGACCCGCCAGGTCATCTCCCGCGCCGCGACGACCGGAATCCGCAGGGCGATGGCCACCGCTGGCGCGAGCCTCCGGGCCATCGGGCCTGAGTTGATGGAGGAAAACGTCGTCGAGTTTTCGCAGGCGTTGGGCGCCGCTCTCGACGGCGTTGACCCGGGGGCACTAGACGCTGACCGCCTCGCGGCGCTGTTCGAGGAAACGACCAAGACGACGCTGCTGACGGTGGGGATTCACGGCGGGGCGCGAGTGGGCGCGGACGCCGTCACGGACTTCCGCGACGTGCGACAGGCCAACGTCGCGTTGACCCAACTACTCAGCGAGCGCGAGGCCCGCAGGGCGGAGCCGTTGGCCGACGTGGCAGCGCGGGTGGACCCCCAGAACATCGAAGAGGCCGCTGTCGCGATCCAGGAAGCGCGGGGACGGCGCGTGCAACGGGCGCATCGAGACGTCGAGTCGAGAACGGCTGTCGCGACCAGCCACCGAGAAGACTTCAGCGAAATGCTGGCGGACGCGAACCGCCCAATGCTCCGCGCGATGCACCGCGCCGCAACGGGTAGGCGCGGGACCTTTATGACGGACAGCCGATTGCGGTCGAGCCTGTCCAGGCGGATGGACCGCGAGCAAAACCCGGGGTTCTTCCGAAGGGTCCGGAACGCGGTCCTCGATTTCACCTCCGCCCCGGAGCGCCTGGCGACAGCCCAGCAAGAGGTCGCGGCCGAGCCGGCCCCGGAGAACGTGGCGCAACGGGCCGCCGAAGTGATTGCCCCGATCCGGGATATCCTGGAACAGTCCTACGACCGCGAGACGGTCGGGCGCGACTTCGACGATATCGAAACCGCTGTCACGAACATGGTCCACGCGGGGACGAACCCGGAGGCGATCAGGGCCGTCCTCAGCTTCGCGTGGCGGAGGGGGAAGACGAACCCGGTCGACGACGTCCGCACGCTGACGCTTCGACAGATCAACAACATTATCCGCGACACCAAGACCGGGCTCGGGGAGACGGTCACCGTCACCGAGGTCCGCAACGCCATCGATGCTTTCGACCTTCGGCTCGGCCCGAGCGAGGTGTCCGTCGGAGACTTCCAGGCAACGAAGGGGCCGCGAGCGCGGTTGACTCCGCTGCCGAGCCGGCGCACCACCGCCGAGTCGTACCTGGACGCCTCCGTCGAGCGCCGCCGCCAAGGCGATTCTGCCGGCGAGGCAGACCTGTTGACCCAGTGGGCCGTCGTGGACCTATGGCGCAGGGCCAAAGGGAAGGGCGACACCAAGACCCTCAACGAGCGCCAGGTGAGCAACGCCAGGCGGGAGCTGACCCGCTGGGAGATCGACCGCGAGGGGCTGGCCTTCCCGACGAAGGCGGAAGAGAAGCGGTACACGACGCCACTGTGGCCAGCCGCCTGGGGCAACGTCAGGATGGCGCCCGGCATCCCCACCGACAACCACCTGTTCACGGTCGAGCGCACCGAGGATGGCTGGACAATCACGCGCGAGAACCTGGAGGCTGTCGACGCCGCGCGAGTGACGGACTTCGCGACGCCTCCCCCGACCGGGGATGCCGGCGCAGCCGTTGCGGCGGAGGCTGCGCCAGGGCCAGCGCCTGCGGCAGCACAGGCCGAGGACGCCCCGACCACCGAGGTTCTCGAAGAGGAATGGAAGCGCGGGCTTCGCGTCCAGCTTGCCGAGGGGCGACCATTGGTGTTGACCCCGGCGGCCGCCATAGAGCGCCAGGCCGGGCAGGTTTCCCAGCGAGCTGTTGCAGAGGTGGTCCAGGCGAGACCCCGGCCGGCCTACCGGCACATGACCGAAGAGGAAGGTCGGGCTCTATGGGAAGAGCATCGCGAAGCCTCAGAACGGATGGCCGGTCGAGCCGCGAGGAAAGCGAACCTGCCCACTCAGGCGGTTTTCGACATCGAAGACATCGCCTCCAACGCGATGGTGTCCGCTCTTCGCACCTTCGACCCCGCCGGAGGCGCCGAGTTCAGGACCCACCTGTTTTCCCACGTAAAGGGCCAGGTGACGGTAGTACAGAAGGCCCATGCGCGACGTGGGGGAACCGTCCCGGTAGAATCTATCCCCGAGCCGGCAGCGGTACAGCGGGCGCCTGTCGAGTTCATCATGGAGGATGAGCGCAGGGCGGCACTGGACAGCGTCTACGCGAACATGACCGGCGACCAGCAGGACGCTCTTAGGATGAAGGGCGAAGAGGGGATGTCTATTCCCGCTATTGCTAGGTCACTTGGCACCGAGATGCCCGAAACCAGGAGAATCATCAAGCAGGCCACGGCGATTGCCAAGAGGAATCTTGGGGACGACTTCGAGGTGAAATACTTCGGGGCCAAACACAACCCGGTGATGAAGGTCAACATGGAGAGCGCCCCCGCCGATGAGGGGCCTCCGGTCAACCCGAACGATATCAAGGACGCCATCGGGAAGCTGTTCGGCGTGAGGCAGGCCAGGGCTGGCAGGCACCCGAAAGGCGAGGGCTCACACTACAACAAGTTCACGCAGACCATCCACGCAACGGGACGTAACGAGGTTATCCTGGCTGTACGCACCCACGAACTAGGTCACCACATCTGGAACACCAGCGTTGACCTAGACTCTATGCCAAACGACGTGAAGCTGGAACTGATCGACCTAGACTACACCGAGGCGTTGGACATACAGGAAGGCTTCGCTGAGTTCGTCAGGCTATACGCCACGGGCACCGACTACACGGTTGCACCAGCGAAGAGGACCAACCCTCTCATCGCCAAGGCGCCTAACACGCTGGCGTGGTGGAACGACGTTGTCTCTGCGAACCAGAAGGTCGGCGACAACCTGAACCGAATCACAGAGATGATCGGCCAGTGGCAGATAAAGTCACCTCTAGGCCGTGGCCTTGCTGGGCAGGCTCACATCGGCAGCACGCCTAAGAACTTCGCCCAGACCAACTATGAGCGGTTCACCGGATACGTCAGGAAGACGTGGCGCAGGTTCTACCAGCACAAGGTGGACGACCTTCTCGGGCTTGAGAAGTTCCATGAGAGTGTGCAAAAGTACGCCAGTGTGCATCGCAAACTAGGGGCGAACCACGCTCTAAGGGCAGTCACGGACGGCGTCTTCGACCTGATCACAGGCAAGAAGATCGGACCAGCACTAACAGATGTGTATGAGGCAGGGAGTATAGAGCAGGGTGAGGACCAGGCGATGTTCAACGTCTACGCCGAGGCGCGTCAGACGATAGAGATACACGCCAAGAAGCCTGAGATGGAAACTAACATGCTGATAGACGATGCGACCACCATCGTTAATGAGGCACCAGCGCGTTACGACGAAGCCCTGATAAAGATGGTCGAGTTCAGTGACGCGATGCTTGAGATGATGTTCCTGGCTGGGACGCAGACGCAAGAGTCTGTCGATAGGATGAGGGCTGCATGGTCAGTGTACGTGCCACTGTCAAGGATCTTGGATGATAGCGTCATGCCGAGGCCGTCGTCGCAGGGGTTGCAAGACGCACTACCTCAGAACATGAAGCGTCGGTTCGGTTCAACGAAGACGGTAGTGGCACCTATGGAGCAACTGATTGCTAACACGGTGGCCTCGTATGAGGCGGCCATCAAGCAGCAGTTGGGCACCATGATGGCTGACTTCTCGGATAAGAACCCTCACTTGGAACTGATCAGGCGTCTCGACCCTGAGATACAGAAGAACGCTGTGCAGACTGCCGCTGACGTTGAGGCTGGCATAAGCGAACCAGGACTCATAGAGCGTGGATTCATCCTGAATGAGACTGCTGAACTTGAGGAGCAGATCATAGGGATGTACTCGCCATTGCAGTTTAAGGGCGACAACACGACGCTGACCATCAGGCGGAACGGCGTACCAGTCCTGTACAAGATCGAAGACGTTGAGGTGTACCTGACCCTGGAGGCACTAGACCACAACCATGCTGGTGCCGCCCTTCAACTCGCGTCTGATATCAACCACTACCTGAAGCTAGGGGCCACTGGACTCAACCCGGCGTTCATCGTTGGCAACATCGTGAGGGATGCCTATGCTGCGGCTATTCAGCGCGAGTACGCCTCGCTTGTGAAGGGTGGCATTGATGCAGGTAAACTTGGCGCCGTGTACTTGGCCCACAAGGCTGGGATCGTCGAAGACCCGCTCATCAAGTATTTCATCGAGATGGGTGGCGAGATGTCTTCGATCATGGGGAGTGACCCCAAGTCGATCAAGCACGTCACTCAGGAGATGCTAGACGTTGCATCAGGTAGGCCGAACAGGACCGCCTTCAATCGCAACGCTCTCAAGTTTGTCTGGGACAAGGGGCTTGGCGGTCTAGAGAACACGACGTTCGCATCAGACGCGGCGCCAAGGCTCTCTGAGTTCAAGGCCGCGCTGGTAAGCAACGGTGGGATGGATGCCATCCTAAAGGGCGAGCGTGCGTCGATGGATCAACTCACGGAGGCGATGTACGCAGCGAAGGATGTGACCATCAACTTCCAGCGGGCCGGGATAGATGGCCGGAAGATCAACATGGCGATTGCATTCTTCAACCCAACCGTCCAGGGTGTAGACAAGATGGCTAGGACCGTGAAGAAGTCGTTCACTGACCCGAAGACTAGGCGTAGGTTGGTCGTCACGTTAGGGATCACAGCAGCAGCGACACTTGCGCTAGCTCTCGCCAACCGAGACGAAGACAAGTATGAGGAGCTTACTCTAGCAGAGAAGTTGAAGTTCTGGCACTTCTACCGTGATGGCGAACGATACCTCAGAATCCCGAGGCCACATGAGTGGGGCGTGCTGGCTCAACTCATCGACATCATGATTAACGGGGACAAGTTCAAGGAGAGCGGGTTGGAGGTCGCTGGTCGCGTTGCCATGAGCGTGGTACCTCCGGTGACGCCAGCGTTGACCCCAGTGGCCGAGGCCGCGTTCAACTACGACACCTTCCGCGAGAGCGAGATCGCTAACGATAGGGTTCTCCCTGCGGACCAGTCGAACTACAGGACGATGAGCCCGTTTAAGTGGTTGGGCAAGCAATTGGGGATGTCGCCAGCACGCCTACAGCATGTCGCAGACGAAAGCCTCGGCGGGATGTTGACCAGGATATCCAACATGGGCGGAAGGACGATAGGAACTGCTGTCCAAAGCCTGTTCGACTCAAGCGTAGAGGTGGAGAGTAGCGACCCTCTTGGCGTCATGTTCAACACCATCATCCCTAGACGTGACCACTACCGCAGTTACGGTGAGATGAAGGCCAGGCACAAGCGTGAGGAACAGGTGGTGGCCAGTGCAAACCTACACGGCACAGCAACGGCAGAGCAATGGGCACAGAGCAGGCATACCCAGGAGTGCCTAACCTTCGTGTACGGGATGTACAAGTTGATCCACGGTGACGACACCACACCAGAGATAGCGGACGACGCAGCCCTGGAGATGGAACACCTTATCGTCGGGCTATCCCGCTACTCTAACGGCTACGAGGAGTTGGCTGACTTCCGCAACCCGTGGTCGCACACCACCGAGATGCCACTTGGCGTGGTGAAGCTGAAGAACGACCTGTTCTCAGGGTTAGTCTACCGCGCGTGCGCTAACAGGCCAAAGCTAGATGAGGAACACCCTGACCGACTCCCTGACCACGAGAAGCAACAGCTTTACCTTTGGCGAATAATCAACGATAATCTGACGGCAGCCCAGGCGGAGGAATACCTTCGCCAGAACGAGATGACCCCGCTCACGCGCGGGCGTCGCCTAGCTCGCCTCGGCGAGCGTTACCAAGGAAGGCAATCCGATGCCCGACAATCCGCTCTCGCAGAGTGAGGTACAGGAACTGGTCTTCGACGTCCTGATCGACCTGAAGAAAGAGCTTCTGGGGAAGCTGGAGACCCTGGCCTCGACGATCACCGCCGCGGGGTCCGGGGTCATCGTGAAGAAGACTGGCGATGGTGTGTTCTCGTTTCGCACCGCCGAGTACCGGTACGTCATCGACAAGACCACGGACCGGACCACCCTCACTAAGCAGCCCCTCGTCCCCGAAATCACCCCGGAGTAACAACCCCATGCCGCCCGACACTCCTGCCGCGCCGCCTAAAAGTACCGGGGACGTCCCTTCGCAGGAGGTCCACGACGCCGTACCGAAGAAGGTCCTCGACAAGCTCCGCAAGAAGCCGGGGAAGTGGTCGAGGTGGCGCTTCGGCTACCGGTGCTGTTATCTCCCGAATGGGAAATTCCTCTGGGAGAAGCGGGGGGCAAGCGGGGTGATCCACTTCGGGCGCTTGCGCGGCGCCTTCCGGCTCACTCTCGGCACGGTCCCCGTCATAGTGCTGGTGTGGCTGATCGTCCTCTACATCCAGCGATCCCCGTCGGTCGTGGCCCCGGTCACCCCTCCAGCCACCGTTGGTCCCCTGTTCGCGGACTTCCGCCTGGCCATCCCGGAGCCCCGGGTGATCCTGGACCGCAGGGGGTTGGAGTTCATCAAGGCCTACCAACTCTCGGAGCTCTACTACCGGAGTCTCGACCGACCCGACATGCTCCAGTGGGCCGAGGAACTGGTGGGGCCGCGCACCGTCACGCTCGACGATTGGCTCTCACGGGGGGACGACGATGAAACAGCAACTCGATAGCGAGAAGTGGCGCTGGTATCACGCCCTGATTATCACGCTGGCCATGGCCGGAATCGTGATGATGCTGGCGCTGGCCTGCGGGTGCGCGGCTGTCGTCGAGGTGGTGCAAGCACCGGTCCCCACGCCGTGCACCGAGGTAGTGCACGCGCCATCTGCCGCCCCCACCTACGACATGACCCCAGAGGAGCAGCAGGCCATCCTTGACTCGCTACAGACCCTCTACGGGGACGTAACCGACGCCCTTACCTACATCGGCGGATACTTGGCCGGGGACGCGGACGCCCGCACGCTGGCCGCCGCCTACCAAACGCTGGGCGATAGCTCTACCTGGCTTGGGTCCTTCGGGCCTCGCCTGGCACAGATTTTCGGCGGGGATTTTGACGTCGCGGAGACCGACCTTAGTACGGACGGGAACGCCTCCGGGGCGCCGCAGGGACACCCTGCCCCCGCCGACCAACCACCCCCCACCCCCGAGAACCCGGACGCCCTCGCGGTCATCAACCGCGCCGAGGTTGCCCTGGAGCAATTGCCATGACACAGACACCACCACGCCGACGTCCCAGGGTTGATGCCGCTATCGACTACGGGTTTGCCGCTTTGATCGGCGTCCTCCTGTTCGTGATGATCCTACTGATTGCCGGGTGCGCCGTGTCCTCGGATGACCTAGCGCAACTGGACACGGCCATTCAGGAGATGGAGGTGGAGCAACGCGCCTTCCGGTCTGAGGCTGCCGAGGGCGCCCGAGACACCGTCGAGGAGGCCAGGGCCACCGGGCAGAGTGCGGCCAATACTGCCGAACGCGCCGCCGTGGTTGCCGAATCCGCAGAGGTAGCCGCCGCCCTGGTGGGTCAGATCGCCACCGAGGCCCCCGGGGTTGTCCGGGACGCAATGGAGACAGGTGACCCCGACGCCATCGTGGGAGCCATCGAGGCCACGTCCCGCCGCCTGCTGATCGCCAGGGACGCCCAGGCCGAGGTTGCAGCCGGTGCGCGAGCGGTCGCGGCTGGGACGTCCCAGGTGGCCGAGGATAGCCTCGGGCTCGCCGACCGGGTCCAGGCCAGGACGAACGCCCTGGGAGAAGCAGGGGACGCCGTGGAGGCCGCCTCCGTCGTAGTGCGCGGCGAGTACGACGTGCTCCAGCGCAAGGTCGAGCAACAGGACTACGCGGTCGCCGTGGTCACCGGGCTCATCAACCAGCAGGCGGGAGTAGACTTGCAGTGGCCCAAGTACACCAAGGCCCCGGAGCCAGATGGGCCGGATTACGGAGAGGCAGCCGGCACCGCCAGCAAGATTGGCGGCGGGCTACTCGCCATGTGGCTACTGGCTCGTGGCGGGAAAAAAGCCGGCACCGCGATGGTGCGCGGAGCAAACACCGTGTGGGGAGGCGTGGCACCCCTGATCCAGGCGAAGACTAAGGCCGACGCGGATGCGAGGGCCGGAGACTCCTCGAAGCCAATCGCATAGAGCGCCGGTCAGCAACCAATTCGACCGAACCAGGGGACGTTTTCCGCGTCCCCTGGTTTTTTTATGTAGACATACAGGGATACCGTGGTAGACTGCCTGTAGATCATTCGTCCATACCCCCTCGCGAAGGAACTTCCGATGTCCAACGACACGACCACGATCAGAATCTCAACCCGCATGGCGGAAAGGCTCGACCGGATCACAAAGCAGAACAAGGCCCGGTCGGTCGGCCCGATCAACCGGAGCGTGCTGGTCAACCACATGCTGATCTGCGGGCTTCTGGGCGCCGAGCGGACGCTGATCCAGGAGTCCGGGGAGCGGTGTGTGTGCCTTCGGCAGGGCGGCGGGTTCCCGAAGGAGAAAGAGAAGCCCCGGGCCTCCTGGGAGGCGCAGGCCGGTTGCCTCCGGTGCAAGGGGACTGGAATCGTGGCCGACCCGCACGCGGAGGGCCTGATCGAGATCGTGGACTAGCCATCGGCCGCGAAGCTTTCGCCCCGCCACCACCACGGAGATAAGTTATGGGACACATCGTTGAAAAGGACTGGACGACAAAGGCAGGACTGCGCGCGGCGGTGCTGATAATAACCGACGGGAAGGAGGGCAGCGAACGCAAGCGGAACCGTTGCGGATACGTTGCGGTGCCGGCCGGGCACCCGATCCACCGGGTCGGCCACAGGGACCCGTGTCCAGCGCTCCGCGAAGCGTGGGAAAAGACGAAGGAGGGGCCCATCGAAAAGCGTGGCATCTTCCAATTGTTCTTCGCGTCCGATGATAAGGACCCGCGCCCCGACTGCGTGTTCGATGTTCACGGCGGATTGACCTACAGTTCGCTGGAAGGAGGCTACCCAGTCGCCGGAGAGGGTGACAGCTGGTGGTTCGGATTCGATTGCGGCCATGATGGGGATGGGGTGATAGAGCGAGGACCGTACGACAGTTTTATGAGTTGTGACGGCGTCAAAAGTCTCGAATACGTCGAAGGCGAGTGCGAGCGCCTCGCCGAGCAGTTTTCGGGCCTAGTGGCCCTAACGCGCCGCGCCCAACCACCCACCACCCCAACGCTTTCCCGCCGAGGACCCACCATACCTGACGACCTGAAAATCGAATACCCCCACGGCGCACCGCTGCCGAAAAAACCGCTCAGCGTGTCGGCGCAGAAAAACTACGAGAAGTGCCCATACTCCTACTGGGCGAACCGGGCCAATATGCCAGGCGGGGAGAGGCCCGCAGCGGAGCTAGGGTCGGCCGTCCACTCCGCTTGCGAAGCGGCCGGTCTGTACTGCATCGCCGAGGAGATTGTCCAGGTGCCGCTCGAAAACGTCGCCGCACTGGTCGCGGTGATGCAGGACAGCGACGGGCACAAGTCGCTCGACGAAGAGCGTCAGCTCGACGCAGTCGATATGGTGGAGCGGTATTGCCGCACCGCGACGTTCTCGCCCGATCTGGAGATCAGCATCGAGAAGGAATTCGTCCTGAAGCAGGACGGCACCCTCTCCGAGGACGGGTGGGGCGGCAAGGATGGAAATCCCGACGACCTGGCTCGCGGGAAAATCGACCTGATACTCTACGACCCGGGGTTGAAGCACCTCCTGGTCGAGGACCTGAAGTCGTCCGGCGTCAAGGGCCGGATTGACAGGATCAATAGGAAGACCCACAATAAGCCCGGGAAGGTCGACGCCGACCGGCGCAAGTGGCCGAAGGACACCCAGCTTCGCTACTACCTATACGCAGTGATGCTGATGTACCCGGAGGCCGAAACCATCGTCCTCGGGCACCGGTACCTCCGGGTCCACAACGAGCCCGAGACGAACGCGCTTCTCCCGTCGCGGGTCATCACGGACAGCCTGTCGTGCAAGAAGGTGAGGGAGTTTTCCAACATCATCCTCGAAGAGATCCGGTCCTGGTACCGGGAGATCGCCGAGGCGTGCGAGATAGGGAGATTTCCGGCCACCGAGAGCCCGCTGTGTGGATGGTGCGAGTACAGCCCGAAGGTCGGGTCCGGCATCTGCCCGTTCTTCCAGGCCGAGGACATCGCCGTGCGCAAGACGCTCCACCCGGCGGAGCCGCGCCTTGTTGAAGACGTGGTCGTCGTCCCAGTCGCCGAGGGCCTGCGAGAAGACGTGGCTGGGCTGAAACCGGCTGCGCCGCCCGAGCCCGTGGCGTCCCCGGAGCATGTGCCGGGCACCGCCAACACCCAGAAGAAGGAGTCGCCCATGACCACCACTCCGCCGGCCAAGGCCAAGATCCAGCCGGTCCAGCGCCCGGCTATCGTCCTGCGACCCCCGAAACGGACATCGTGGGGGGCGGTCCCTCCCGAAAGGCCAGTCCACCTGTTGATCTCTGGTCCGTCCGGTACCGGGAAAACGCGCTCGGTGCTTCACGCCTTCGCGAAGAAAACCAGCGGGCCACCGCGCCTGGCGATGATGGACATCGAGGACGGGACCAAGCACTACGCCGATGAGTTTTCGTTCATCCGTTCCCAGGACGAAAGCGGCCGCGTCACCACCGACACCCAGGAGATCGTCGAGATCGTCGAGGGCGCAATCAACAACCTGCCGGAGGGGTGCGATACCCTAGGGATCGACTCGCTGACGTTCTGGATCGAGAGCCTGGAGAAGATGTGGACGACCCGGTACAAGCAGAGGCGCAAGCAGAACGCGGACGGGCAATTCGCCGAGTGGTACGAGTTCCAAGTCAAAGACTACAAGCCCATGCGGCTGCAACAGGCGGAGCTTTTTGCCGCGATTCGTGACTGCCCGCACAACGTAGTCGCGACTGCCCACACGAAGGCCGCGTACTCGAAAACGTCCGGAAAGATGATGGACCGGATCGGGGATCGGGGGGACGGGGGACACAAGGCGGAGCACTGGTTCGACACGGTTATTCAGGTCATCCAGGACGAACGCGACCCGTCGAAACTGACGGCCTTCACCTGGAAGGACCGGACCAATTGCTTCCCCGACAAGAAAGACGGGGAGTGGCCGTGGACGGAAACTTCGATCCGGGATTTCCTGGCGAAGCGCAAGCCTGCGGCGGCCCCGAAGCCGGCTCCCAAGGCGACCGTTCCCCTGAAGACTGTGGATACGCCCAAGGTTATCCTCGACAAGGAACCGCTGTTGCCCGGTGTTGCCGGCGACACCAAGACCCAGTCGAACAAGGCTGCGGGCGCCGGCGAGACTCGGAAGGCCGAAGGCGACGCGGCCGAAAAAGAGACCCCTGTTCTCATCACCACGGCCCAAAAGCACCGCCTTGTAGCCTTGAAGGCTGAAACGGACCCGGAGCGCTACGAAGCCCTCCGTAAGGAATGCGTTCCGCCCGGGGAAAACATCATGGAGCTTCCGGCCGCCAAGGTGCAGAAGCTCATTGACGCCTTAGACACAAGCCACCTCGAAGACTTGGAGGCTAACGACCGCCGACAAGCCGTCAAGGACTTCGGCCTGGACGGAGACGACGACCCGCCCTTCTAGTCCGCGACAGCGACGCGAGTGCCATCACGCCCTGCCCCCTTCACCCACTGCCAGAGAGAATGACCCATGTCAGACGACCTCACTTTCGACGAAGCGCCCATCACCCAGGAAGAGCTAGACTCCATCGATGATGATCTTTGCCCGGAGGGCATCGGCCTGTTTAGGATCGCCGAGGTAAGGGCCTTTAAGAAGGACTTCAACCCCAGCAAGAGCGGGAAGACGCCCGGGTACTCCGGAGTCAACTTGCTCCTGCGGCTAGAGATGATCGAGCCTAGTCCGGGCGAGGAAATCGTCGTCTGGGTCAGGATGTACAACAAGGCCGAGGGGCGCTGGGCGCTGAAAACGCGCATGTGCATCCTGCGAAACATTGGGTTCACCGCCGAGCAAATCGGCAGCGGGTTCGACTGGAACAATCTGGTTGACCAGATCGTCTCGGTGAACGTCGTGCACAAAACTGTCGTGAACCAGCAGACCGACATCGCGAAGCGCAAGTCTGAGCCCGCTGACTCATTCAACCCGATCCAGCACCGCAGTTTCTTCGACAACGACCAGATCGACCAGGGTACCGCCCTGGCCCCCGAGGAAGACCCCGACGACGGCATCCCGCCCATTGTGCCGCCCGCCACCGACGCTGACGCGGATGCGCTGGCAGCGTTCAACCCGGACAGCACGGCGACCTCTGGCGACGAAGAGCCCAGCTTCGACATCTAGGCCGGAGCCCCACGCCATGGCGCGCCGAAAACTGATCCCCGACCCACTGACCGTCATCGCGGACACCCGCGAGCAGCTCCCCTACGCCTTCAACGGCCTGTCGGGGAGGGGCGGCCAGTCTATCGAGGTGGTCAGGCGCAAGCTGAACGTGGGCGACTACAGCGTAGCTGGGTGCGAGGAAAACTGTGCCATCGAGAGGAAAATCCTCTCCGACCTATACGGTTCACTCGGCAAAGGGCGGGCCCGCTTCCAGCAGGAATGGGAGCGGGCCCGCGATGCCGGGTACAAATATCTCGGGCTCGTAATCGAGACCGATCTGCTGTCCATACTTAAACCGCCCGACCACTCGCAACGGATGACTCCACTTAGCGTGATACGAACGATCACCTCTTGGAGCGTCAAATACAGGATCTGCGTGTGGACGGTTGGCCCTCGCCGGGCTGCGGAGACGCTAACACTCCGCCTGCTAGAGTTCTGCTATGCCTACTACCGGAGACGCGACGGGGACGGAAACGATTGAGGGGCGGCTTTGCCACCCGCCACGATATTTCAAGGACGGATTCCTGATTGGGAAGCTGGAAGGCCCGGACCAAGACTTCACGATCAAGGGCAATTTCATCGAGCCCGCTTTCGGCGAGCGGTACACGATGACCGGGCGCTGGGAGACGCACGACAAGCACGGCCGGCAGTTCTCGGTGGAGAGCTACACGCTGCATCTGCCATCGACCGAAGACGGCATCATGCGGTTCCTGACGCAGTCCCTCAACGGGATTGGTCCGGTGACGGCCGAGGCGATGACGGATGCGTTCGAGAGGAAGACCCTGTCGATCATCCGCGAGGACCCGATCCGCGTCGCGGCCGAGATCAAGGGTGTCACCGAGAAGATGGCGCGCGAGTGGGCCACGGCCCTCGCCGAGATGGCCGAGATGGCCGAGGTTCAGGTCCAGATCGAAACGATGCTGGCCGGGCACCTCGGGCCCCGGGCCATCAAGAAGATCCTCCAGCGGTACCGCCTGGAGGCCCCGACGGTCATCAAGGCAAACCCTTACCGCCTGATCGAGATCGCAGGCATCGGGTTCCCCACCGCCGACCAGATAGCAGTCGGCCGGCTCGGTTACCCTCGCCGGGGAGGCGCGCGCCAGCTCGCCGCAACGATGCACGCTATGGACGTTTTCGCCAATGACGGGCACACCACGACGACGCGGGTCGGCCTGTCGGCCAAGGTCGGGTCGCTACTCGGCACCGGGGACGGCCCTGGTGAAGGCGGCCTGGAGCCGCTGGTTCACCTCGGGAAGCAGGATATCCAGACCCCGAGGCTGTACTCGGCCGAGATGGGGATCGCTCGGCGGCTCGCGGATCTCATGGGTGGGTACGGGGAGGACACACCGCTCTATACCGGCCACATCGAGGACAAGCTGGCCGACGACCAGATCCCAGCGGCCCAGATCATCGCGGAGTCGCCGGTGAGCATCCTGACGGGCCCGCCCGGGACCGGGAAGACCTACCTGCTCGCCCGACTGGTCGAGGCCCAGCGGTACCCGCCGATGCTCGCTGCCCCGACAGGGAAGGCCGCGAAACGGATGGGCGAGGCCCTTGACCGCCTCGGCGCAGCCAGGACGATCCACTCCCTCCTGGGAGGCCGGCCCAAGGACGGTGGCGGATGGATCTGGACGAAGACCCGGAACAACCCGCTGGATACGTACTGGCTGATCCTCGACGAGGTCTCGATGGTGGACACGGCCCTGCTGTCCGTCGCGCTGGACGCGGTCCCCGACGGGGCCCGAGTCACCCTGGTTGGGGACCCGAATCAGCTTCCCAGCGTCGGCGCTGGTGCGGTGCTTCGCGACCTGTTGGCCTCCGGCAGGATTCCGCACGCGGAGCTGAAGACGATCAAGCGCAACTCGGGGCGGATCGTCGCCGGGTGCCACTCCCTCATCGCGGGGCAGATGCCGGCCACTGCCACGATGGCCGAGGCGTTCCCCGCCGGGGGCGACCCCAACTCCGACCTGAACCTGATCGGGGTGAATACCAAAAACATCCAGGCCACCATTCCGAAGCTGCTGGACTATCTCCAGCAAACCCACGGGTTCGATCCCCTCGCGGACGTGCAGGTCATGTCGCCCCTCAACGACAAGGGCGAAGCGTCCTGCAAGCCCCTCAACGAGCTACTCCAGCGGAAATACGTCCAGTCCGCGAAGTTCGCCGGCTTCGACTTCGGCCTCGGCGACAAGGTCATCTGCCGAAAAAACGGGACCGTCAAGATGCGTGACGGCGACGATACCACTGTCGTGAACGGCGACTTTGGTCGCGTCACCGGGCTCGACACTGTCTCGAAGGCGCTGATCGTCCAGCACTTTTTCCCCGACCGGTTCTGCCTCTACAAGGTCCACGAAGCAAGGAACGCGCTGCGGTTAGCCTACGCGGTGACGGTCCACAAAATGCAGGGCTCATCCGCCCCGGTAGTGATTATCCCCTGCCATCGAAGCGCCGCAGGCAGTCCGGTTTGGACCCGGGAGTTGATCTACACGGCGATCAGCCGTGCCGAGAAATACTGTTTCCTGGTTGGGACCCCGGGGCTGATTGAAAAGGCGATAGGGCGCCGGCAGATCGAGTTGAGACGGTCGGATTTGGTTTCGAAATTGCACCGGATGATACCGGGGGAGGGGAACGATAATGCCTAGCAACGCCGTCGTAACAGCAGGGTTTTGCCCGCTCTGTGGGTACAAAGACGAAGTCTTTCGATTCATCGTCGAAGACGGTGTCGTGACCAATAAAATCCGCTGTCCGATATGCCTGCGGCGCCAGGAGATTGCGCATAACGTGCCGATACTGATCCCTGATCCGGAGATGATTCGGGCGCTTTACGAACTGACGATTACCGAAAGCCCGTAACCGCCAACACTGTCCACCTGTGCCACAAAAACAAAGAGTAAGCCGAATCCGCGAAGCGCGAGAGATCGTGCAGGCCCGCCTAAAGCCTGCCGATCTCCTAGCGTTCGCCAATATCTCCCCGAAGGGGAGGCGGTATCCGTGCCCTGCCGGGGTCCACGATCCAAGCTCGCAAGAGAAGGCGCCGGACCTAAGCCTGAACGGGGATGACCTATGGAAGTGCTTCTCTTGTGGGGCCAAGGGCAACGTGTTCGACCTAGCCATCCACCTGGGGCTCGCTACTGACTTTGCGGGTGCCGTCGTGGTCTGCGCCAAGGTCTGCGGAGTAGCCCTCCCGAAGGTCGGAGCCAGCCGGTACAAAACCGCCGCCCCCGGCGGCGGGAAGATCAGCGAGGCCCGGATCGTCGAGATCCGCCAGCACTTCACCCGTGCAGTGCGCAAAGAGACGGGCCCTGACTGTTTCGGGTACCGAATCCTGGGAGGCAGGTGTATCGGCCGGGACACCCTCGGCGCCGCAGGCGTTGGATGGATCCAGGATCCCCACCGCCTGGCGGCGAGCCTGGTCGAGCGGTTCGGGGAGGCCGATTGCTTCGCTTCTGGGCTTTGGAGCAAAGCCCGCGCCAAGGGGAACCTGCCGCGTCCCATGTTCAGGCGACACCGGATCGTGATACCGGCAACCCCGGAGGGGAACGTGCTGGCGCTGCGGTCCCACCTCGACTCGGCGAAGCCGAAGGAATTATCCGTTGGGACGTCCGCCTACGGCGTCCATACGCTCGACAGCCCGGACCTGGCCCCCGGAGGGGTCGTGCTGATCGTCGAGGGGACCATCGACTACCTCACCGGGGCCGCCTGCGGCGTGCCCACCCTCGGGTGCCCCGGAGCCGAACAGTGGCGGACCGCGACAACACCCGCTATCCTGGAAGCCCTCGCAGGGCATCCCGTCGCGGTCATGTTCGATCCGGACACGCCGGGGCGCCGCGGGGGTGCCAAGCTCGCGCTCCACCTGCAAGCCAACGATATCAACGCAATCCAGATCGAGGCCGACGTCGATCTGAACGACCTTGCTGCCTCGGGACGCCTCGGGGACGGCAGCACTCTCGCCGCGTTCCTCCGGTCGATGTTCGTCGCCCAACCCCGTTGACTGTGCCACCATGCCAACACCCAGTAACCCTTTCGTCGTCCTCGACTCCGCCGAAATCCTGGAGAAGTTGAAGCCCCGGTTCCCTGACGGGGCGGGCAACGATCTGCCAACCCACAACCCCATGCCGGGGGCCCCTTCGGGGCCTTTAGAGTCAGAGCCCCCGGCCGGGGCTGGCGTCGCAGACCTGGCGAACTGGGCCGAGGAAGAGACATCCGCCGGCAAGTCAGAGGTTCACGCCCTCCCCATCGAAGAGATCGCCTCCGCGCTCTACGCTCGCACCGGCGGATGGCCCCGCGTTATCGGCGATTCCCTCTTCGCCCCGGCGCCCACGTCCACGGTGTCCCAAGACGGAGGCGGCGCCGTGAACTACCTGACCACCCATCACACGCTCTTCGCCTGGGCACGCGCAGCGCGGGGGATCTCTGACGTGCGCTGGCGGGGCGGGGAGGACTCGGCCCAGAACGTCCCGGTCACTCAGAAGGAGTTCCACGAGCACCTACGGATGACAGGCCAGCGGTACGACGCCGTCGAGGGGTACCCCCACCTCCCGCCAGTCGATGGGGTGTACTACCTGCCCACACCTGCGGTGCCCAAGTCCGGGCGGGGGGCGCTAAATGCGCTGGTGGAGTTTTACCTCCCCGCGAGCGAGCGTGACGAAGCGGTGCTCCGGGCCCTGATTCGCACGCTGATCTGGGGAGGGCCGGGCGGTACCCGCCCGATGTTCCTGATCTACAGCGGGGCTCGACAGGGCGGCGGGAAAACGCGCCTGGTCGAGACGCTATCCTCTCTGGTCGGCGGGTGCGCGAAGGTATCCCCCGGGAACAAACGCGAGCCCCTGGCAGGGCAACTGCTCGCGCAAGCGGCTCGCCGGCTCCGCGTGGCATTGCTCGACAACGTGACCGGCGCCCAGCGGTCCCCCGAGATCGCGGACCTGCTCACGTCGCGCCGGATTTACGGAGACTCCAAATACGAGCGGATCAGCAGCCGTCCCAACGTCGTGACGTGGGCGATGACCACCAACGAGCCTTCCCTCTCGACCGACCTGGCCGACAGGGCCATTGTGCTGCACCTCGATATGCCCGGTCCCCCGGACCCCGGCGAGAAGGATTGGGACGCCCGGATCACAGATTTCATTGAGGCGCACCGTTGGGAGATTTTGGCCGACGTCGCCGCGGAGTTACGATCCCCCGGAGGGGGCATAATCGTGAAATCCCGGTGGGAAGCCTGGGCCTCGCGCTGCCTGTCGAAGGGACCGCTTGCGCACCTGGCGGATCAGGTCCTCGACGACAGGCTCGTAGGCATCGCAGACGCGAATGCTGATGCGTCCGAGGTTGACGAACTAGGTTCGCTGCTATGGCAGATCGAGCAAGGTATAATCTACACGGACGGTTTGCCGAGACGGTGCCCCGGGCAAGGCGAAATCAGAACGGGCCGGACGTTCACGTCCCCGGAGATCGCGGCCGCGTGGGAGGGTGCCACCGGCGAGAAGATCAGCTCGGTCCGGCTCGGGATGAAGTTGAGCTCAGCTATCGACAGCGGCCGATGCAAGTGGCTATCGCGCGCACAAAGGACGCGCAGCGGCAAGGGGTACACTATCGACCGGGATGCGTTAGATGATGCGTTTGGGGTGCCACCGGCGTTTGGCGAGTAAGCTACCGCTGTCCCGAAACAAGCGAAGCCCCGAGATCTCCTGTAAATCCCGGGGCTTGTTTGTGGCTGGGCGAGGAGCCTCGAAGCCCGCCACAAGCGATCGCCTCGATCGCTAGTCCCCTTTGCGCCTGGCGGCACGCCAGGTCCTGGGACGCCAAAAGTATACCCTGCGGGGCCCGGAAAGCAAAACACTTTCCCCGAAACCATTACAGCCCGGGACCTTTTGACGGGTACCGGGCTGATAGATGGCGCTGCGGGCGTTGTCGAGGAAGGCGAGAGGAGGAGGTGACGCCGCAGGCGACACCCTCCCTCGAATTCCGGAGACACGACGAGCAGTGTGGCCCTTTCGGATTCCCGGCGGGACGCCGGGGAGGGCCAGGGGGTGGGGAGCAGGCCCCGGGGTCGAACCGGGACACCCCGGAGGGTGCGCGCCACGGGCAAACCGCCCGTTCGTCTTACCTGTCAATTCTGTCCCAGGGTGGTGTCCCCCGGGTATCAGACGTCGCGTGTGTTAGCACGCGACCGCACGAGCGCAGCGAGAGCTGCCCGGTGGCCCTGTGCCCGACGGAACATCAGGCGGCCTAGTGAATGTGATTTCGGACTTCCTGACGACTGGGTCAGCCGTCCCGATGATCTTGGTTTTCAGCGCCAGGCGACCGTCCGGGAGAACGATGACGGCGTTGGGCACGTAGGTGCATGGGTACAGCGCCCTGATCCCTCGCCCGAGGTTCCGAACCACCAGGCGGCGATCTGGCGGGAACTTCTGCCCCCAGCACACCTCGATAGTCTCCCTGCCGCGAGCCGTAAATTGTACCTCTCCTACCGGCCCGCCATGCAGGGTGCCAATCAGTTCCCACTCCAGCGGCCCGCGCACCCTCTCGATCGCGCACATTATCGAGCGCACTGAGATATGGGGCCGCAGGTGGACGCTGCCGCCCTGGTGGAGCGCGCGGGTCCCTGCGAAGCATTGGCTGGTTTCGATCATATTGCGCGGGCAGGAATCGAACCTGCGACTGCCAAGGATGCCGTAGCATTGCCCAAGCGCTCTACCACTGAGACTACCGCACATTTAGAAGGTGCCGGGGCTTTCCCCCGGCCGGTACACGATTGTCGCTCCTGTTCTTCGCTCCGAAAGAGCTAAGTCGGTGGGGAGATGGGCTCGAACCATCACCTACCGGGCGAACCCGGTTGCTCTGTCCCGCTTAAGCTACCCCCACCGGGAACAGTCTACCACAGTATCCTAAACTGTCTACGCCTTTTATCTGATTTTTTTCACCGGATATCCTATTGCGCTCCGCGGGCTCGGCAGGCAGTATATCAGTGGTGTTAGGTGATGAGCAAAGGCAACCAGGGTGACAGGGCAAACCCCGCGCGTCGAGAGAACCGGCCCCGGAGGCACAGCGGGGCCGGTTCACGTTTCTGAGTTACTCTCCCTCGATGGGCTCGCGCAGCGCATGAGGGAACAACTTCTGGATGAGCCAAAGCGGCCTCCGGCGGGTACCGGACTTGACCAACTTCCCGCCGCGCTTCACGGCGAGGGCGGTCATTTCCTCTTTCTCGATCCTGGCTTTCTGCCTGGCCTGCTGTTTCGCCTCGCGGGCAACGCGGTTCGCACGTCGATCTATGCGGCGGCGCAGGACGCGCAGTAGGTCGTAGTTGGCGGAGTCTTTAGCGACGGTCGCCGCGTGGGTAAGCTCCTGCACGCTCGCGCCGCGGACTTCCCTTTGGAATGCCGGCCCCTTCGGGGATAGCGCTAGCAAGCGCTCGACGGTGTGAGGGTTCACCCCCTCCGGGGGTTTCGGGTCGCTACTCATCGTCTTCCCCTTCCGATCCCCCGGAGGGGACGGCTATCACCAAAACGTCCATCTGTACCGCCTGGTACAGGCGCCGGAGGTTCCGAAGATTCGGCGGGCGCGCGCCGTTCTTCCAGGCCGATAGCTGGCTCGGGGGGAACCCGGCCGCTATCGCGAGATCGGATTGGGTCATACCCGCTGCGCGGGCCTCGGAGATGACGTTTTCGATGCTGGCGGGTTTGGGTTTCATGGTGTGTTAGCCTCCAGGTCGCACACCGGGGGTAGCCACCTCTTCATAACGGTATTCCACCGCTGCGCAGGGTCGATAGGTACCGCAGGGCGATTGCCGAGCTGGAACATCGCGGGCCTGCCGGCGCCCGAATGCTGCATTTCCAAAATCACATCACCACGCAGGACTGGGATGCCACCGTGCAAGACGGTTTCCTCCAGGCTCGCAATATATTTTTCGATGGGTTTCACGTGGGCCTCTCTAGTAAAGCCCCGGGACCATTCCCGGGGGATATAACGGCTCGCTGCGCGGCTAGTTCTGGTCCTGCGGAGGCATATCGTCGCACCGAGCACGCGCAGCGGCGAAAGCCGCCGCGATCCCGTCCCAATGCTCAGACTCGGCCATCACTTCGTAGTTGGAGATGCTCGCCATCGCCCTGCGGGCGGGTTCGGTCAGCCGACCCCACGCGTCCTTGGCGAACGCCTCCGCCGCGCGGCGGGTCTGGAACGGGCGGTAACTGTCAACGGTCATCCCCGAGGGGACGTGTGTGACGCGCCAGGTCTTCCCGACCCCTCCCCTGGCCTTGGGCGAGCGGTGGATGGCCAGCGTCCCCATGGTACGCGGGGCGAGGATAGCCGATATTTCGATGGGGCCCTCGTCGGTGATGATGATGATGATGGTCGCGGTCGGCATGAGTGGTGCTTTCTTTTGGCCGGGGGGAAGAAAAAGAGTCTAAGGGCAATCTCAGGGGAATGACAAAGGGGGCGGAATATGCTAGGGCCCCGCCGGCGGGCTATCGCGAAGCGCGCAGGGCCATGACGGCGGCGGAGGATGCGACCCATCCCGCGTGAAGGCCCCACACCATCGGGTCGATACTGGGCAGCACCCCGCGCTCCAGGGTGGACTTGATCCCCTCGGGGGTGAAGCCGAGGGCGTGTAGGGCGGTGCGGTTGGTGTCCCGTAGGCCGCTCTGGGCCTGGATGGCTCCGTTAATCGTGGCTTGGTTCATCGTTCTGGCTCCTGTTGAGGGGCGGGAGGGGGGCGGGAATCGTACCGATGACCGCGCCGGGTTCCGCGAGCCGGGGCGCGGCTGGGGTGCTAGGCGTCGTCCTCGACAGGGCGGACCAGGCGGACGGCGGCAACCCGCCCGTCGTCGCTGTCCCCGTCCTCGACGGGCAGCCATGCCCGCTCGCTGCCCCCCTGCCTGGCCATATCCACCAGGACCCGCTCACCGGGGCGGTCCACGCCGACCACCAGCATTTTTGAAGTGTCGCGCTGGTGCTTGTTGGTGCCGGGCACCCAGGCGAATGCCAGGGTACAGGCGAGGGTCTGCTGGTCTACGGTGATGTCGGACAGGTCGATGTTTTCGTAGGTCTTCATGGCTGTCTCCGGTGGGTGGGCGAGGGGGCGGGCGGGTGGGTGGTCACGAACCTGATTTCGCTACCTCGCCGCGTCCCGGTAGTCGGCGTGCGCGATCCCCACCGCCAGCGACAGGGACTCCAGCGCCCGGTCCCGAGCCTTCCGGTGTTCCCCCAGGCGGAAGTGGCATTCAGCGTCCGCCAGGTACACGCCGGCGGCCTTGTGGCCCTCGGCGTGGCGGTGGGCGCGGCCGATGGCCTGGGCGGCCTGCTGGACGGTGACGGGGATCATGGCGGGCAGTCGGTAAGGCATGGCTGTCTCCGGTGGGTGGGCGAGGGGGCGAGAGAACCGCGCCGGGTTCCGTGGGCCTGGGCGCGGCTGGGGTGGCCCCGCAGGGCTAGGCCATCGCGTACCGAAAAATCATCGCGTCCATCAGCGACATCCTCAGTCGCTGCGCGACCGGGTCGATCACCCGCTCGGGGGAAATGAACGCGGACCCCGTAGGGTACTTGCGCCAGGCCGCCGGCAGGGCCTCCCCGAAGTGTAGCGAGCAGTCCTCGTCCCGCAGGACGCGCCCCAGGTCGGCGGGGTTCGTCGAGAACGTCGTAACCCAGACGTTGCCGCCGGCCCAGATCGTGTTAGCCATTGTGGCCACAATCTCGCGAAGGCGAGTGTCGAGCCGGTCGGCGCCGGCGGGGGATGGTGTGATGGGCGGGATGGTGGGCAGGGTGAACATGGGCTGGGTGATCCTCTGGGGCGGTGGGTGGGGTGAGTGGCAGGGGATTTTAGTTCCGCGATGGCCTACGCTTGCGGACGTCGAACAGGTACCGATAAGGAGGGGCTTCTAGCTCTGCCTTCACGTCTGCGTACTCAGCAGGGGTGGCTGGGCGGGTCTGGCGGATGACGCCCTGGTAGCAGGCGGAGCCGTGTTGGCCGTGGTGCTCGAACGAGTCACACATCCCCCCGCCCTCATCGTCCAGGGGGAACAGGGCGATCACGTCACAGAGCAGGCTCGGGCTCTGCCAGTGGCGGAAGATGACAACGGTGCGGTTGGTGTCAGTGTCTGGAGGAGTAGGCATGGGACAGGGCTCCTAAGAGGGGGAGGACGGGGCAGGTTGCGGTCTTAGGTGGCTAGCTACCAGCCATAAGAGGATAGACGGGCTGCGAGCCACGCTTCGGCTTTAGTGGGGGTTTCCCCGATACAAACGTGCGCGCCACCGTGCTCCCTGATGTAACCCCGGGCGGGGTCGGGGTCCCAGCAGACAAAACCGTCTTCTTTTTGCTGGGCCAGGCGCGGGTATTCTTCGGCGAATGCGGCCGTTGTATCGTAGGGCGGTATCGTTTGGTGGCTCATAGGTCAGGTCCTCCAGGGGTTCCAGGTCAGCAGGCGGGGCAGGTTGCGGTCACTGCCCTATTATGGGCCCAACTATGATGATTTACCAGATAAAATAAAATATATCTGATAAATCGTACGCCTGCCGGTGGCCCCGCAGGGCAAAGCACACAGCCCCGCAGAGTACCGCGCAGATCCGCGCTGCTGTCTCGGGCCCGGCATTTATCCGCTGCACTGGCCCCGCAGGGCTGTCTACACCAGTAACAAGAGAACTACAGCCGCCACGGGTACGTACCCGCATAGTTATAGCTCACCGCAGGTGGCCCAAATCTACCAAATACCCATGAATACCAGCAGTATGTAGACGCGAAGCGGCGACTAGTCAGGATGCTGCAACTAGTAGACTCATACATCGGGCACCCAACACTCTGCGAGGCAGGTAGAATAAGGCTCACCGGCAGTTGTGTAGGGTGCCTGTTGTCAGTGTAGGGTTACAGAAGTAGACCCAACACGCGCAAAGCCATATAGATTAAGGCTCACCGCTAGGTGTGTAGGGGTGTAAGCTATAATCTACCTACGCACATGCCTGGGGAGTGACGTATACAATTTGTTGTTTTATGGTGTGATGGTGAAAAGTGCGCGGCCTCGTTTCAGGGGTCCTAGGGCCAAGGGTTACACACCCGACGCAAAACCATCCCGACGCATACTGCGTATGGGTTTGCGCGTGTCACCCTTGATTTCTCAGGGTTACACACCTCAAATGTCTGACTGGATATGCCAAACGTGCAGTAATGTACAAAGTGGTCAGGACCTGCGGTGCCTGGACCCCGTAGGGTTGGGGTTGGCGTCGGCGAGGCAAAGGGTACGTCCGATAAGTTATTGGGTGGGGGTGGGTTGATAGGTATGGTGGATGTAGGGCAGGCGTTAGGGGTGTGTGGGTTGGGATAGGTTAGAGTCTGGGGGAGGGGAGGGGATAGGGTTGGTAGGTGTGTTGGAAATGGTTATTATGGGGTTGGGAGAGTGGGGAGACAACTACAACCGTGGTTAGGTCGCGACGCCTACCGGCCCGTATCCATTGTTTCTACGCCCTCTACTCTATTGCATATGACACCCATGTGACACAACCACGCTATTGTGACCCCCAAATGACACAAACCACGCCATAATGGCGTGGTTGTGACACTCATGTGACATACTGTTGTCGGGCTCGCCTGGCTTACGCCCCAGGCGTCGGTCTCCACTAGGTTATGGGCCCCAGATCCCCGATCTACCGATTAATCTTTTAATTATCTTACTTTTCTTACATATGCCACTATCGATACCAGTGAGTTAGTAACACTCCAACGCCTACCC
>Ga0307928_10000574_pt1 | contig 27645 bp, 27 predicted proteins | sample AceLakmetagen232_FD_201815 | JGI IMG/M metagenome (GOLD analysis project Ga0307928, IMG submission 201815) | Saline water microbial communities from Ace Lake, Antarctica - #232 | ecosystem: Environmental > Aquatic > Non-marine Saline and Alkaline > Saline | place: Antarctica: Ace Lake... | reverse complement strand
CTCCGTACGAGATCGTGACACCGTATCTTACCTCTGATTTGAATAGTATTCAATATGTTCAATCAGACAATGAGTTGTACCTGGTCCATGGCAGCTATGAGCCGAGGAAATTAGAAAGAGTCCAACATGACGAATGGACATTATCTACACTCGATTTTGAGACAGGACCATTCCAGGATGAAAACACTGACATAACCCTAACTATAACACCATCTGCTACAACAGGGTCGATTACGCTTACTGCCAGTGATCTACTTTTCAACGCGGAACATGTTGGCTCGATATGGGAGATAAGACAGCCCAGGGATACTTCTGTTTTTACAGGGTCATTAAGTTCGGATACCAACGGACTGGCAACACCTTTTTTCAGTGGCAATTATTCATTTACGACATCCGGTGATTGGGTTGCTACTACAACACTCCAGAGAAGCACGGACGAAGGCACTACGTGGGAGAACGCATTGTCCCCACTCAATGGGACTAACTTCGACAATCAGGCTGAGAACGAGGAGTCTGGAGCGATTTACAGGGTGCTGATGACAGATCGTGCTGTAGGAAGCGGAACATGCGATTGGACTTTCATTATATCGTCCTGTCTTAACAATGGAATAGCAGAAATAACGGGATATACAAGTGGTACAGTTGCAACCGCTACTGTACTCAAAGATTTTGCGAATACAGATGCTTCGAGTAAATGGGCAGAGGGGTATATCTCTGATTACAGAGGTTGGCCAAAGACTATAGCCTTCCATCAGCAGAGACTTGTTTTTGGCGGCTCCGATTCTTATCCTCAGATATTATGGTTTGGGAAACAAGATCCTGACGATTATACAAACTTCACAGCAGGAACGTTTGATACAGCGGCATTTACAGTAGCTCTTGAAGGACAGAATCCAATTAGGTGGCTATTGTCACAGGATTACTTACTGATAGGCTCTAGCGGCTCATGTGGCAAGTGGGGTGAGCAAGGGAAGGCGGTAACGCCGACATCACCTAATTACCAGACCCAGAGTCATTACGGCTCAGCGGCCTTCCAGGCGATCCTGGGTGGTGATGAAGTTCTATATGTTGAGCGAGGCGGCAGGAATATAAGAAAATTTGGCTATGATTTCCAGTCTGACAAATTCTTATCATCCAACCTAACAATACTTTCACCAGAGATAACAGAGAGTGGGCTCGTTGACCTGGCATTCCAGTTCAGACCTGAACCCATTATGTGGTGTGTTTTGGATAACGGAGATATTGCAACGTTAACATATCAGCAAGATCAGGCTGTCATAGCATGGACTAAGCAGATTACAGATGGTGATTTTGAAAGTGTGGCAACGATACCGAGCTCTACAGGAACAGAAGACGAGGTATGGGTATCGGTTCTTCGCACTATTGACGGTAACGAAGCAAGGTATATTGAGACTTTCCAGCCACGAATATGGGGAAGTGATCCTAATGATGCATGGTTCGTTGATTGTGGTTTATCTTATGATGATACGGCTACTGCTGCTTTCACTGGAGCAGGGCATCTCGAGGGCGAGACGGTATCTATTTACGCTAACAGGCTTATCGAGAGTTCCGAGGTAGTTGTTAGTGGTGGTTTTACAATAGACAACGCTGCAGGGCGAGTCTTGGTTGGTATGCCGTACACTTCTAAGCTTGAGACATTGCCATTAGTTATCGATGCACAAGACAAGCCTATGAACAAAAAGATCAATCGAGTTTGGTTTGATGTATATAAAACCGGAGCTTTGTCTTATGGTAACGGTGCTGACAGTACATTAACGGTATGGAAGTTTGATAACGATCTTGACATTGACCCTAGTGCAACTGCCCAGGATTGGGACATTTATCCCGGTACATCGGAAGTAAAACCATTAGACTCAATGTTTGTTTATGGCAGCAGGAAGAAGCAAACTGTTTATGTAGAGACGGATGCACCTGTACCAATGACAATAAGAAATATTACACCTAGTTATGATATGTTTGGGAATTAATGACCGGTTTAAGAATACTACAACCAGAAGATATATTGGCTATCAAGAACGATGTTATCGAAGATAGACCTATGTGGAAGAGTATTACCTTGGAGATGATAAATACATTACTTGGAACTACTGGATATTCATTTACTTATATTAATAAAGATAAGGTAGTTGCTTGTTGTGGTGCTATAAAAAAAACAGATAGCTGGGAGTTATGGGCTATCTACTCGAATAGGTTTTCTGAATTCGTGAGAGTTCGTGCCGCAATATTATTTTGCAAAAAACTAAGGCATTTGTCTATGAATGAAGAGGCCGGTAGTACGGCTTATTTTAGTATTCCATCTGACCTTAAGAATGGCGATAAGTATGCTAAGTTTCTTGGCGGTAAGTTTCTCAGGACAGAGGACAGTTTGTTGTTTAAAAACATTACTAACAATATTTACGAGGTGGCATAATGGGCGTAGAAGCAATAGTTATTGGTGCGGCAATGGGAGCTGGAACAGCGGCTGCAACAGGTGGTGATATAGGCAAAGGAGCAATGTTCGGTGCTGCTGGTGGAGCTATCGGTGGAGCCGCCGCTGCTGGAACTGCTGGTGGAATGGGTAAAGTCGGTGGTGCTGTTGTTGGCGGGTTGGCTGGTGGTGCAGCAGGTACTGCACTTCTTCCAGGAGAATCTGATATCGAAGGAGCTGCAGTAGCTTCGAGTTCAAATGACAGTAAAACAGCTACTCCAGTTAAACAGTTATCAGAAACGGCTAAAAAAAATAAATCGCGAGCTGCTGCTTTTCAGCCGAGAAGCTTCGCACCTCCGAAGCTGGGACAGAGTGGATTACTTGGAATTAGTGGTTAAGGAATAATATTATGGGAACAGAAGCTTTTTGGATGCCAGCAATGATGGGTACTATGGCCGTCGGCACTGCAATGCAGGTGCAGGCTACTAAGCAGCAGGGTGCAGACACAATGAAATTAGCTGAACAGCGGGCTGCTATTGATATGGCCAACGCTGATGCTGCAGAAAATTCATCTGTTGAGGAAGCTAAAATCAAAGCTGACCAAGGCAGAAGACTCATTGAGACCCAGAAGTCTAATTTCGCTGCAGCTAATGTAAGAATAAACGTAGGCGATCCGCTGGTTATCGAGAAGGAGACGCAAGAGAATATTGCTAGTGATGTAGGATATATCCTTGAAGGTGGCCGGACTCAGGCTGATGCGTATAGATCGAGTGCTGCTTTGGAAATAGCTACCGGTAAAGCCGCTAAGAAGAACTCGAAGTCGACTGCTCTTATTCAGGGCTTATCTGGCTTTGGCACGATTGGTATGATGGGTTACAAATCTGGTTGGGGCAGTAAGACACAAGGCTCTACTGTTCCGATGGACAATCAAGGATTACCACAATATAAGGCATAAAATGAAAAAAATAATTTTAATATCAATGTTGTTATTTGTAAGTATTTTTTTTTCTGGTGATCGGAGCAGATATGATAATACCTCTTATCTCAAAGCTGATGGTATTGTTGTTCTCAATGGATCATGGGACATGGGTAGTCAGAGCCTTACTAATGTAAATATTGATTCTGGTACGATTAACATTACAGCTTTAACAGCAGCAACAGTACCAATAATCATAAAGGCATACGCAAACCAAACGGCACATTTACAGGACTGGACAAACAGTGCAGACACACCTTTGGCTTGGATAACCGCCGAAGGTAAGATACAAAGCGATAAAGGTGCAAGGTTAGACTCTACTGCTTGGATTGACTCTTTAGGTGTTTGGACAGGTGGTGAGTTCACGCCAGAGCATACAAACGGAGTAGGTAACTTTGATTTTACTGGTGGTGCGGCTGAATCTTTATTTACCCGCACAGCAGGAGATGCTTTTACATCAGCAGATGTTGGTAATTTCATAAACATAACAAGTGGAACTTATAAAGGTGCAAAGGCTAATATTGTAGCTTATATTGATGGCGACAATGTTGTTTTGTGGGGGCCCGGTTGGGATGGAGATTTAACAGGGGTTACTTATAAAATATATCCTGCTCCTACTTTCATGGTAGCAGATGAGCATAATATATCTGCCCTTATAAGTACAGGTGGAAACTTCTTTTTAGTTTCTGATTTGACTACTGGCTGGTGTCCAACTTCCGATACTAAGAGTATGTTCAAGGTTAAGACTAAAGCCTCTTGTGCTGATATTGACGCTATGATGATAGAAGTTGATGCTAATAGTTTTGGCAACGTAGACGGTTTACAAATGAAGTACAAAACTGGTGTACTAACAACTGGAAATGCAGACCAAGTATTACAGATTAGTGTGGACGAATCTGGTGCAACTGGTGGCGAGGTTGATTTAATAGCCTTAGAAACAACTGATACTTGTTCTTCGTGTATGAAGCATGGTATCCATGTTGGCGTAGGCTTTGACGAAGCATTGTTGGTTAGTGGCGGTAGTGCTATTGACCCGACTCTTGGCTATACTGTACTCACTGACCATACTGCTACGGATAGGGTAAACGGTGCTGCTGGTGCTGGCGATGCTTTCTTGGAAGCTGGTAATGATGTTACTGTTTTTGATAATGATGATGACTATATCCTAATAGGCCATAGTGCAACCTTTGAGGTATTGCAAGTTATCTTAGATACAGTATCGTCTAAAGACTGCGACATAAGTTTCTTATATTCAACTGGCGATGGTACGTGGTTGACTTTAATAGTAGATGACGCAACGGCAGGATTCACAAAGAATGGTATTATTGACTGGTCAGCTCCTATAGATTGGGATTTGACGACCCACACAACACCTGCTGGAACTGCTATTACAAGTGGTTATTATATAAAGCTCCAAAGGACATACGCCCAAAACATTTCCGTTGAGCCGATAGAGGATTACTTCAAAATATATCTCGACCAAGGTGGCGATACTGGAATGAAGATAACAGGTCAGGGCGTAATCAAGTTACCTTATTTAACAGGAGCACCTTCAACATTAGAAAATGGAATGATGTGGATGGAGTCTACTGGCTTGCATATTTACTATAATTCGACAGAAAAAACAGTAGCAGGAATTTAAGAGTTAGGAAACAATATGGCACAAATACAACTATATCAGCAAAGCGAACTACCTCCTAACAGGATAGGCCAGGTAAAGCCTTCGTTTGCGTTGGCTGACCAATCGAGTAAACAACAAGCAGGTCAGGTTATTGCCGGGATGGCTAACGAAGTATGGTCTCAACTTTTAACTGCGAAAGTTAATAATGAGAAGGCTATATTCTTCGGTGCTGAGAAGACGGCAAGAGCCAACTTTAGTAAGTATGTTACCGATAAGCCTTTTGCCAACAAAGATGATATAAAAGAAGCACAGGGTAAAATGATTTCAGAGATCGAAGCTGCTGGCCAGATGTCAAGACTCCCTGACGTTAAGAATTATGCAAAGGGCTGGATGGCTGAGAACAAAGAAGCATTGCTGGTCAATTCAAGTAACGATATAATACAGATAATAAAGAAAAGGGAGCAGGAGAACTTTAATACATTAATGGATGGCTTCAAAGCTGATCCATCTCCTTCATCTATTGATAGCGGACGAGCGTTATTGAAAAACTCTGCTGGCACGTTAATAGATAATACCCCAATAAAGTTACCAGATGGAACCTTTACTTCTCAATACGAAGAAATGGATAAGGCTTTTGTTCAGTACAAAACTGCTCAATCTGATAAACTGGCGTTAGAACAGGCAAAAACAGAAGTAGAAAAACAGGCTTTCACAATAGCTGCAACAAATGGATATGACGCGGCAGAGGAAATGCTTCGTGATCCTTCAACAAGAGCACAATTACTTGAAATTGGCATGTCGAGAGAAGATGCAAAAAGTCTGATTTCTGATATTAGCGAAAACGTGAAACACAATAAAGTAATAACAGAAGAATCAATAGAAACACAAAGAGAAGTCGATCGAGGTTCAGTGTATGATTTTATCAATACAGGCGTAGCCAAAATGCCCGACGGTACAGATACAACTGATATCAGGAAGTACATAGAAAGCACTTCGCTTGACGAGGACGAGCAGGAAGCGATGTGGCAAAAGTCTATCAAAGAGACCGATCGGAAACTAAAAGGTACTGATTTAAGAACTGACCAGCAAGTACGATCTAAGTTTTACAGAGACATTCCGCTAATGTTATCCGGTGCAGTATCAAGAGACGAATTGCTTGACAGGGCAAACAATGCAAGGTTTGGAACTTTAGAAAAAGGTGGAATTACAGGATTTCCAACAAAGCATCCATCAGTTAAGAATGCTGATGGTTCTAAAAGTAATGTATTACTCAGCGGATTTGAGATAGGCGGCAAGGAATATGTAATACCGACTATGGTTGGTGGTGAGAAATTAACTGATAAGCAAGCTGTAGAAGTTGCTAAGCAAAATGGTCTTAAAAATTACCCTTCGTTTGATACTGTAGAAGAAGCCAACAAGTTTGCAGAAGAAAATCATAATAAGATTGATGCAAACGGAAACATTACTGGGGCAACCAAACTGTCAGAACCGACAATAAGCGACACAGATTACAAGGCAGTAACGACCGCCATTAACGCACAGTACGAACAGGGCTACGGTCAGATGATGGCAAGGGTGAATGATTTCGCTGAAGGCATACTACTCAAAACAGACTCGCTTGGCTTTGTTGAAAACGCACCAGTTAGAGAAAAGCAGCTCGGAGATTTTCAGCAAGCATGGTTTGAGTTAGTAGCTGGCAAAGGGGAAAATCTTAAACTTTCTGAGATTTATCCAGAAGGCAGGAAGCTTGCTGCTACATTCCAGATTTCAGACCTAGAGGCAGCAGCTCGCGAAGACGAGTTTAATAAGGAACTGTATGAAAAAGAAGGAAGAGATGTTGGTGGCGAAAAGAAATCTAAAGTCCTTACCCCAAAGATAGCAAGGCGTTATCTTGATGTTGCAGGTGGTGATCGTGATGAGGCAAAACGGCTGGCTGCCGAGGACGGATATAAAGAATGAGTGTATGGGATAAAGCGGAAAAACTAGATTCAGCCGAAGGCTCCGTTTGGGATCAAGCTATTGCGTTAAAAGAACAACCTGAATTCGAAGAAGCTCCTGATGAGGCATATAAAACAGGTATTGAAATACAGGATATATCTGTTAATCAGGAAATACCTATAAACGATATTGAAGAAAACATTACCGAATTTAAGGCATGGAATAACAATAAATTATTTGATCCATCGGAACCGCCTCAAGTTAAAGTAATACAAAACTTTGATTACACACCAGATATCAAGTTTGACAAAGAGACTGTAAAAAGACAAGGTGAATTAAAAAAACAAAAGATTTCAGTTCTACAAGATTACTTCGGTATTGACCCTGTAACAAGCCAGTTCAGGGAAGTAGAAAAAGAACCCAAGTTAGACTTTTATCCTCCATATATTGCAGACCCAGATGAACCTCCATTAGAAAATAATGTACCAACTATTCAAGATATCATTTCTTCTATGTCAACAGAAGATATAAAATATGTCATTAATACGTCCATTGGAACTAATGCTTTTCCTGACGAACTCAATAAAATGTTAAACCACGAAGAGAGAGTTCGTGAGTATATGGAGAATCTTAAAAGCCATTCAGAGGCAAAACAGACTACAATTATTTCTGGACTAACATTTACGAATTTATTTAATCTTCCAGATTGGACATCGAGAAAAGGAATACATCCAACAGAGAGAATTGGAAAAGGTAGAAAAGGTGATGTCAATATAGCCAACGAAGCAGCGGCGAGAGTTCTGGCTGAAAAGAATGAGATATCAGCAGTAAATGTTGCACGTATTGCTAATCTCGGTGCTAATGTTCTAAGGGTTGCTATTGAGTTCTGGTTAACTCCTGGTGCTGGAACATTGAGTAAAGTACCGACTGCTGTTCGTCCTTTTGTCCAGACTGGAATTAAATTTGCAACACACGAAGCATTGACGGCTCCAAGACAGGGTGAAACTTTAACGCAAAAAGGATTGAGCGTAACAGAATCATTCATGTTAGGCTTTGGGGTAGGGGCATCTGGTAAGTTTATTCCAAAAGCACAATATCGAGTACCAACGATCGTTGGTGGTTTTAGTGCATTGACTTATGCTAAGACTGGAGATATTGAGGCTTCAATAGAAACTGGTTTTACTGTTCTCGGTTTTGAGGCAGTTGGATTAATGCAACAGGCAATGCAATTTACAAAAGCTAAGACCAGAAATATGTTTGCTGATAAAGCTATACAAAAAGCAAGGTTGCATAATTCAGAACTTAATAAATTCTCAAACAAAGAAGTTGCTGATATTCTTGAAAAGCAGGCTCGTAACTTCTCCGACCATACAGGACGTGATATATCACATAAAGTAGCCAGAGAAGAAGCTCAAAGGGCATGGGCACAGGCTAAACAAGGTGATTATACAGCGTGGAAAGCGTTACAGATGGGTAGGCGAGGTAAATTAACAGAACAAACAGAGGGGAAACCACTTACACAACCTGCCGTAGAAGCTACTAAAGAAGCAAAACAGACTGCTCAGGTTGCGACAAAACCAGAATTAGGTACCAAAGTACCACCGAAGGCAAAAGAAGGGCTTACAGAGGGGGCGGAAGAAACCTTTTCTTATCAGGATACGAAAGCAGAGCCTTTGTTGCAATCGTTGGTCGAAGGTGCACCTGCGTTTGAACCAGTAATAGAAGGCTCAGGGGACATACTTCGGGAATTTGCTTTGAACGAGGACAAGGTAGGCATAATACAAGCAAGCGAAGGATATATAAATGAGAAACTCAGGCGAATAGATAGGTGGCTCAAAGGACAAGAGGAAGGAACTGGGTTTGAAGAAGAATCTCACTCTTTTGCAAAAAAGAACGCAACCGAATCACTAAAAAAGATAACAGAGGCTTACGAGAACCAACCAACAAAAACAACTGGAGAAGAAGCAGCAAGGCGACTGTCAGTAGCGATTGCTAAAAATGACATTGAAACAGCAAGGCGATTGTATAATTTCATAAAAACAAATCTCACGAAACTTGTGGAAGAAAATACGACCAAAAATGGCATATCCAAGGCAATACCCCAGCCCGCACAGGCAAAAGAAGGGCTTACAGATGGGAAGGTTGGAGTTAAGGGAGTATTTGACATAGAAAAACCACCAGTCGCAGAGGGACAGTCAATATCAGCCGTAAAAATGGACGATGGTACGATACTATTTGATACCGAGGCAAGAATACACTCAGATATGCTTGAAAGCCTTAATATAGACCCCGCCGACATAGCTGATGGTGGTTTTATAGTTAATGGGAAATATAAATCTGGTTCAGCAGATATACCCAGAATTGCAGAGCAAGCGAAAGCACAAAAGAAAGTAGTAGAAAGATTAGCAAAGGCAGAGCTACAAGGCAGCAAGGCTATGCCCAAACAAGTCGCCGAGGTAGCAGAGAAACTACCAGAAGCTACAATAGCAAAGCCAATAACTGCGAAAGAGCCGGTAAGTATTAAAGGTAAAACTTTCCATCCTGTAACTTTACCAACTGAGAAGATTGGAGTTGACCCAAAAAGATTCCAGTTTAAGCTCGGAGCAAAACTGGCTGGTGGTGTTACCGAGGCATTGCAAGAGGTTGATAAATTTGACCCTGTAAAAGCTGGTCAGGTCTTAGTATGGCAGAATAAGGCAGGTAAATATTTTGTTGTTGACGGCCATCATAGGGTAGCACTTGCCAAAAAGACAGGTGCAGAGAGCCTTAATACATGGGTAATCAAAGAATCTGACGGTTGGACATCAGCAGACGCAAGGGCGACAGGAGCATTAAGGAACCTTGCAGACGGTAAGGGAACTGCTATTGACGCGGCAAAGCTATTCAGAGATTCGGATATAACCATTGAAAAGTTGAAGAAACAGGGAGTACCAACTAATAACGCTATCGTTAAGCAGGGTATGGATATGAAAGACCTGTCTGATTATGTGTTCAGGTTGGTAGTTGACGAGAAACTTCCTGCTAATTTCGCAGCACCAATAGGAAGAAACGTAAAGAGCGATGCACAGCAGAAACAGGTTGCTGATTTAATATTAGAGGGCGAAGTTGATACCGTCCGTCAGGCTGAATTACTGTCAGTAACGATTGATTCTGCTCCCGTACTAACAACATCAGAGCAAACTTTATTCGGCTTAGAGACTACAGAAAAGTCCCTTTTTGCTGAAAGAGCTAAGGTATTGGCAAATGTAGAAAAGAAACTAAAAACTAATAAAAAAGTTTTTGGTGTACTTGCAAAGCAAACTGGTATAATAGAGGCAAAGGGTAATGTTCTTAAAAAGGTTGAGAACCTTGCCGCCAAAGAACAGGCTGAAGAAGTCCTATTTATGCTGGAAAAGCTGGCAAACGCCAAAGGCACAGTAGCGGAGGCTTTAAATGATGCCACAAAAGAATACGCAAAGAACCCAACGAAAGAAAACCTTACGAAAGTCACAAATCGCCTTCTCGAACAGTGGACAGAAGGCCCCGGAAAATTCAGGGTTCCAGACGGTACAGGAGTTCAACAACTACCTCTTAAAGGGACTGGACAAAAGGCAGTAGAAGAACCAGACTTATTCAAATCGAAACAGGGCGGTTTTGTAGATGTAACCCCACTTGCAAAAGTACACGAAACATTTATGTCTATAATTGAGCCGTCTAAGGCTGTCGAGATAGCACAAGGCAAAGACGTTTATGCTGAGGTTATAAAAGGCGTACACAAGGCTGATGTCGCAATGATCGACTTCAACGAGAAGCAATTAGAACACATGGACAGAACGCTTGGCGAATGGGGCAAGGCACTAGGTAAATACTCAAATAAGACACTTGAAAACCTAATGTTATCGAGAGGTAAACCATCATCCAAAGAGGGCATAGAGATACAAGATAAGGCTCTTAGTGATTTAATGAAAGAAGCCCCTGAACTTGTCGGAACTCGAAAAATGATAACAAGAGTGGGTGATTTTAATTATGATTATCTTTCTGAGGTTGTCGGAGATCAAATAGGCTATGTTGAGGATTATTTCTATGGTATATACAAAGACCCGCGATTAGTCGAGAAATTCTTAAAACATTGGAAAACCACAAAGCGATTTACTAAGCAAAAGAAACTACCGACAGTTGCAGACGCAAAAGCTTTTGGTCTTGACTTGCGAGATTCTAACCCCATAAACAATCTGCGAAGCGAGTATATGGCGATTGCTCGACTTGACGGGATGATAAGTATGAAAGAAGCCCTGATGAAGTCTGGTGAGGGCAAGTATATTGATAAGACAGAACTTGCTCCTATCGAATGGGACGAAGTAAAAGACCCTGTATTTAGGGACGTTAGAGTTGCTCCAGAATTAGCGGAGATGATAAACGACCTTATTTCAACTAATAAAATTACCCAACAGCCAGCATTAGATACTCTAAGGCAAATAAACAATTTCTCTCGCACGGTTAAATTTATAGGCAGTGCTTTTCACTTGGGAGTAATATCAAAACAAGCTTTAGCTGATAGTGGTTATTTGGGATTTTTGTATAAAAAAACTGCATTGAGAGGATTTACAACAGGATTCAAACAAAATGACCCAATTTTCAAACAAGAATGGTACAAAAAATATGTCGGACTTGGCGGTGGGCATAGGTATAGTTTGGAATCTGAAGCACAAAGAGCGTTTTCTAATTCGATTGATAAGATAAATGAGGCTTTGGGCGTTCCTGGTGCAGGCAAAGTTATCGAAGGCGCTGTTATGGTAGGTGAACTGCCAGAGTCCTTTGTTAAGTGGATGTTTGAAAGCTATATCCCTAAAGTTAAGGCTATGAAATATCTCGATTTTGTTCGGGAACAAGAGATAAAACTTGGTAGGTCATTAACTGACGCTGAACATATAGAAATCATAAAAGAAGGTCAGAATTTCTATGGTATGATGAATGAAAGATTATTTGGTAGGTCTGGAACAGCAACAACAGCTTTAAGAATACCATTTATGGCTCCGGGTTTTGCTGAAGGTAATTTCCGGTCAAGATACAAGGCTTTACTCCAATGGGGGGTTGGTAGTGGGCATAGTGGCAGTCGGTCGAGGTCGAATGTTGTCAATTCATTCATTATAACAATTGCCGCCGCCACAGTAGGAACTCTTATACTTACAGGGAAATCACCCAAAAAGCCAGAAAGCAAAGCTGATATTAGGGATTTATTCAAAGTCGATACCGGCAAGGTTGACAAAAACGGCAACAGAATAATGATAGATTTGCTTACTTACGATAAAGACTATTGGGATTTCTTTGGCAATCTTGCTACATTGCAACCCGGAAAATGGATTGAGAGCGATACCAAAAGAATTGGCGGTATGAAATCTACAACTTGGGATGTGTTGTCTGACTTCAATCAATTACTAATGGGCAAGGCTGTTTATGATTGGAAAGGCGATAGGATAGTTAATGTTACCGACCCATTCATCGAGAAGACACTTAAAATGAGCCTTCACGAACTCAAAAAAGGTACACCAATAGCCACTAATGTATTTCAGCAAGCCCGGAAAAAGGGGGTATCAATTACTCTATCTGCGGCAATGACATTAGCAGGTGTTAGACTCACAAAATCCGAACAAGATAAAAGAGAAATGGAAGTGCTTAGTCATATATTCTCTCTCCGAGAACAACAAGAAGAATTATATTATTTCCTTGGCGGAACTCCAAATCCACGGGAATCAATCAAAAAATACAATGCTACTGTAATGAGAATACTCGACAACCCAATAACTACTTTGGAAATGAAAGACGAGTACGAATCGAAACTTATTATTGACGAAAAACGCATGACTTCTAATAAGGTTCATGGATACCTGGGTGATAAGGCTCGACTTGCTGAGTATCAGAGAACACCTGAGAAGTACCAAAAAGAAATAAAAGAGTTAAAAAATGACGTCCAAAAATCTGAGAAGTGGCTAAAAAACTTTGAAATCACACCGGAACAATATAAAAAAGAGTTAGTAACTTACGAAATACTACACCGAAAAATCATAAAAGAAATTCAGCCAGAAGATGATATCGATGAACTTAAAAATGATCTGGCAAACTTCTATGCCAATCAGACGTTAGTTAAACGCCGAATACAATCAGGACAAGAAACTAACCAATATAAACGATTATCCCAGAAATACACTAAAATAAGCAGTAATATATCGCTAATCGCTCAAAGGATTTACAATACAGAAAACGAAGAAACGAGAATTAGTTATTTCAATAGAATTAAATCAGTTCTTAAACGAAGCAAATAATTTTTCAGGAGACCATCATGGTTAAAACTAAGAAGGAAGAGACATCGACAGCACTAAGGTGTGCAGGTTTGATTTTAACTTTATTAGTATTGTTTGCTGGGATAGTAGGAACCTGGGCTATTTATGGTAAAGATATAAATACTAACACAAAGAATATTGGCTGTATAAAAGAAGAAGGATCTAAACTTGCAGCCAAAAATCATCTCGATGTGGTTATACTTCGCAATGATGTTACCAGTATCCAAGGTAAAATCGATGACATCGATGAAATGCGGTCAGAACAACAAGCTGGTTTTGATGAAATACTGCGGAGATTGCCAGTTAAATGATAAATGAATCAGAATATATCTATAACGAAATCAACCGCTACGTCCTTTTACTTCGGTCTGAAAACAATGTAGAAAAAAAGCAAGGTTATCTCGACAAAATTACACAGTTAAACGAAGAGCACAAAAGACTCCACGAAACTAAATAGACATCACCCTCCCCCCCCGGGGGCGGTTGGCTTCGGTTGGCCGTCCCCCTCTAATTTAATTAAATAAATTTTCAGTCATAAGTATTTAACGCTGAAAGCTTTATAAGAACCTCTAAAAAAAACTCAAAAAAACCTCAAGATTTTCTTTGACCTATCCGATTATAACATTATAATTCAGGTTGAAAGTTGAAAAAAAAACCTACACAAGGAGTTAGAATAAAATGGAAAAACACATGGTTAATTTCGGAAACAGAACTCTTTGGAAAAAGATAGGGAGAGCTACGAGAAAATACAACAACAAAAACAAGACAAATATCACAATGGCTGAATATATTAGGCAGATCGTAACCAGGGAGTTGAAAAGAAAACGCTAATTTAATTTTTAGAAAGGGAAATGAAATGAGTGAAGCAGTTGAAATGTTTGGTGGTGGCAAAGTAGATATATATGAGCAGATTAGGGATCTGGCTGAGTATGTAGCCAATGAGATGGATGGGGTTGATAAACTTGGTAAGGAGTTGAAAAATCGCAAATCTGTTTTGGATGCAGCTAAAGAAGCGTTGAATCATATGCTTACTGAAGCCGGCATGAAGTCCTGTAAGCTTGAATGCGGTTTAAATCCATCCGTAAAAACAGATGCAAAGTATTACCCAGTCTCCGGCGTTAGTTCTCCAGAATTCTTTGAGTGGTTGAAAGCTAATGAATTAGGTGATATTATCAAACCGACGGTCAACTTCAACACAGCACAGTCAACACTGAGAACATTCGAAGATCAAGGTAACGAGATACCGGAGACAGTTGCCACAAAAGCTCTGTTCTATACAATTCGCATGAATGGCAAAGCAGCTTATTTAGCAGGAAAGGGAAAGTAAGATGGAAATAAAGAATCAGTTAGCAGTATTTGATCCACTGAAAGCAGAAGTAGAAAAGTGGAAAGAAGTAAACGAGTCTATAAGTTTCGAATATGAGACTCCAGAGGGTGAGAAAGCAGCTCGGTCCCATATCTTCAAGCTTCGTGGCACAAAGAGCAAGATAGCTGCCATCCATAAAGAAGCGAAAGCTGAAGCACTGGCTCACTGCCGGGCGGTTGATGGCGAGAAGAACTACTTGATTGAAGAAGTGGACAGTATGATTATGGTACACCAGAAACCTATCAATGCTATTGCTATGCAGAAGAGGTTTGCAGAACAGGCCAAGCTAAACGCTGAGAAGATCGAGAAGGAACGTATTGAGCAGGAACGTTTGGATGCTATCACTAAACAGGAAGAAGAGATAGCTGACAGGTTGGCTGCAATTGCTGAAAAGGAAGCGGTTGCTAAAAAGGCTGAAGAAGACAGGTTGGCTGCTTTAGTGGCTGAAGAGAACAGGATGGCGGCTGATCGTGCTAAGTTCGAAGCAGAGAAGAAAGCTGAAGCAGATGCCAGGAAACGTGAAGCTGAAGCTAAAAGGCAGGCTGAAATAAATGCAGAGTTCGAGAAAAAAGAAGCTCTCGAAAAGGCTGAAGCCGAGAAACAAGCGGCGATCGATGCTGAAAAGGAAAAGGCTCGGAAACTGGAAGCTGAAAGAGTTGCTAAGATTGAAGCTGAAAAGGTCGAACAAAAAAGACTTGCTGACATTGCAGCAAAGAAGATTGCTGATAAGAAATATCGAAAAGCAATCGAGGAATCAATCGCTACTGCGTTTGAGGAAATAGCAATGGCCGATAACACCTTAGATGCAAGTGTAAGCGTCATGGAAGCAATTCGTGACGGTAAGATTAACCACGTAACAATCAACTATTAAGGAATGTTAAAAGTGGACACTAAAGAAAAAATAATAGCATTACTGATAGACACTAAACGTGTGGGTATGGACAAGCTTATCGACTATCTGGAAATCGGGGGCTTCTTCGAGTCTCCGGCATCAACTAGATTCCATGGTTGCTATCAGGGCGGTCTGGCTGACCACTCTCTTAACTTGTTTTATATGTTGGCGGAATATCCTCTGGCTATAAATGAGAGCATAGCGAGAGGACAGAAGCCTTTGCCTATAAACCAGAGCACCTATGTAATAGCTGCTCTGTTACATGATGTTTGCAAGATGGGAGCTTACATCAGAACAAAAGCTGATGATGGATGGACAAATGCCCCAGATAAAGAAAAGGGCCATGCAAAACTATCCATCGAACGAGTAAAGAAGTTCATTGAATTGACACCACTTGAAGAAATGATGATCAGGTTTCATATGGGCGTTTATGGTCTGGATGAGTTCGCTCCTGGTAAAGGTGAGTACAATCTTCGAAGTGACAATCGCTTACCAAAAGAGCAGCGGTACGGCAAGTCATTAGCTAATGCCTGGTATCACAATCCAATATGTAAAGTGATGTATTTCTGTGACGAAATAGAAACACTCAATGATAAAGTAACCAAATAGTTAAATTTATAAATGTAAAGGAGTGACAGAATGAGAAAGAATGAAGTAGCAAAAAAAGAAGAAACATCGTTAGTGCCAAGTGCTGAACTTGAAAACATGTTCGGCGGCCCAGCATCAGAGATGCCTATAAATGTAGCATGGCCTGAAATAAAGATGACTAAAATATCAGACTTTAAGCTGCCGGATGGTACGAAAGTACAGGAACTGATCGGGCATATTGTCTTCATTAAAAGGTCCAGAGCTTTTTGGGAAAATGCTTACACCGGAGAAGACAATCCTCCGAATTGTGCAAGTGATAATTGCGTAAAGCCAAATGATGATATTGAATGCCCAGAGAGTGCGATGTGCGGTGAAAAAATATGTCCACGTGCCACATGGCATAAAGAGCTGGATGAATCCGGCAAAGAAAAGAACAAAATGGATTGCAAGGAATCACTGAATATGATTTTCCTGCCAGAGGGAAAGATGATGCCGAGATTCATGCGAGTGCGATCTTATTCAATGAATCCGAAATCACCAATCGCAGCATTCCTGACAGACTGCCTCGAACCATCCTTTGCTCTTGGTGGAAAATTCCAAACAGTCAAGGTAAAACTGACGCTCGAAGAAATCAAGGTCAATGGTTTTGAAACATCTATGCTACAGGTTTGTAAAGTTGATACTTTAAAAAATGGAGATCCTCTGTTGTTGGAGCTCGGCAAGCTGTATAATAAAGCGGTCGAGGAGTTCGTTATTGTCCATAAGTTGGACGGTACATCTGAGCCAACTGAGACCGTCTCAGACGATATACCTATATAATTTCCCTCTCCCTTAGAGCTGGTCAGCTCGACTGAGATATCAGGATAAGAAGTTGACCAGCTTTTTTGATTGCGGAGTAAACCAATGGTAGGTTCCCTGGTTACAATCCTTTCCAGGTTAATGCAGGTTCGAATCCTGCCTCTGCTAATGATTTCTTGAAAGGAGTCTAAAAATGAAGAATGAATGCACAAATAAAATCTTCGACATATTTATAATAACTCAGCTCTTAGCTTTAATTGTTATCGTAGCTTGGACACCTTTACCAGCAATTCTCCCCACAGAAGCCCCTGCTCCTCCCTCTTTTTCCTCAACACTCCTGGCAGGGGCTTGTTTTGAAATAGTCACGAAAGAAACCAGGGGGACGGAGCCCCCAACTTTTAATGATCTGCTCGATGCTATTGAGTGGGTTGAGTCGGGTGGCGACTCTAATGTTGTTGGCGATAACGGTAATGCGGTTGGAAGTTTTCAGATTTGGAAGATATATGTTCGGGATGTCAATAGAATACTGGGTTACGATAAATATACTTACGAAGATCGATGGGACAAAGACAAGAGTAGGGAGATGGTAACTGTGTATCTTAATAATTATGGTGGTACGTTCGAGGAAATGGCTCGCAAACATAACGGTGGGCCTGGTGGACACAAAAAAGAAGCAACTAAACAGTATTGGATAAAAGTAAGAAATTATCTTGACAACCTCCAGTAAAGGATTATAGTATATGTATGCTATCAGAGTTAATAAGAATACAACCAGCCAAGTACAGATTAGGACGCATTTCGTCCGCTCTGATAGCGACTTGGCTGGTTTTTTTATTGGAGATAAGACAATGAAAGCAATACCAAACTGCCCTGGATATTATGCTAACACCGAGGGTTCTATATTTTCTGATTGCAAACGAATCCCCAATCAACCACAAGGCTTAATTAAACTAAAGCAATCCATGGACTCTTACGGCTATCTCGTTATAACTATAAGAAATAATCCTAAAAAAAGACAAGGAAAAGTCCATAGATTAATAGCCCAAACTTTTTTGCCAAACCCGTTAAGCTATCCATTAGTGAGACATCTTGACGATAACAAGCAAAACAATCATATATCAAATTTGGCATGGGGGACGCCAAGAGATAACTCATCAGATATGATTAAAAATGGTGGTTCATTAAAAGGCACTAAAAACCACGAAGCTAAACTTAATGCTACTCAAGTTCAAGTTATACGATATACTGCAAAAACAGGTAAGATGACACAACAGGCTATAACTGATAACTTTGGAATAACAAAAGGTCACGTTAATAATATCATCGCGAGGAGGGTTTGGAAGCATGTATAAACTTTTTCAACACCAAATTAATGGTATCAGAATCGGTAAAGACACATCAAAAGCCTTCTTTTGGGATTGTGGATGTGGTAAATCTTGTTTAATGCTCAAGATTATTGAGCGTTATAAACAATGCAATGTCGGTCCCGCTTTCGTTGTCTGTCCACTCTCTATCATTGAAGCAGCTTGGATCGAGGATTGTAAGAAATTCACACCAGAGTTGAGTATAGTAAGCCTCTGGTCTAAGAAGCCAGCAGACCGATTAAAAAAGCTCAACTCTGATGCTGATATTTATGTAGCCAACTATGAGACTTTCAAGTCTCTATGGTCAGAAATCCAGGCGAAAGGCTTCAAGGTACTGATAATTGACGAGTCAAGTAAAATGAAGTGTCCAACCAGTCAGATAACCAGATCTATTCTGGCAATGGCAGGAATAAAGACCAGAGCGAAGGCAGGAAAGAAATATCCAGCAGTTACACCAATATTATATAGATATGTAATGTCAGGGACGCCTGCTCCCAATGATAAAAGCGAATATTGGTCACAGGTTAAATTCATCTCAGGTCCGGGCAATGCAGTCTTCAATGACAATTATTATGCCTTCAGGAGTCGTTACTTTTATTCTAAACCTCTCGGCAGAACTGGCATTAATCTTTGGTTTTTCAAACCAGATATGGAGACTGAGTTCAAAGACAAAATTGCCCAGGTAGCTAACGTTGTATCTAAAGAAGACTGCCTAGATCTGCCAGCCCAAGTCCATGAGATACGCGATGTTATACTGTCGGATCCGGAATGCAAGGCGTACAACCAGCTGAAGAATGAACTGGTGCTCCGCTTCCAAGATGAAACAGTTCTGGCATCTAATGCCCTGACTGAGGTTATGAAATTAAGGCAGCTGTCTTCCGGGTTCTGTTACGGTGAAGATGAAACACACATCACCGGGACATCAAAACTCAAAGAGCTCAAAGACCTGCTCGATGAGATTGGAAATCACCAGGTTATTATCTGGGCAAATTTTAAATATGAAATACAAATATTACTTGATGAGCTCAAAGGCAACTCCATGGCTTTGTGGAGTAATACACCTGATAGAGATAGCGTAATTAAAATATTCAAAGACAAAGGGTGCCAGTATCTGATCGCTAATCCTCAGAGTGCAGCTCACGGACTTACCTTCACCAACTGCAACTACGCAGTTTACTTCAGTATGAACTATAGCTATGAGCTTCAAAAGCAGTCGGAAGATCGCATACATAGGATCGGGCAAAGTAATAAGTGTACTTACTATCACCTGATCGCTAAGAACACAGTCGATAAGATGATATACGACACAGTACGCCGTAAGGGCAATATGAATCGGAAAATTTTAGATTACCTAAAAGGAGATAAGTAAAATGAAACGATGGGAAAAAATAAGTTTTTGGTTTTTTAGTATTGTAGCAGTAATATCATTTGTGTTGTTGTTATCAGGCTGCACGACCAAGTTTGTATGGACTGATGATGTGGTAGGTTTCTCAGGCAGTATCTGTTCATGGGGAAAAGTTGATGACTTAACAGTTGATGTTAACGATACGCTGGTAAAGGCAGGTGGCTCGGAATACAGACCAGACGCTAATGCTATTGAGGCTGCAGTAAAGGGTGCTGTCGAAGGATTAAAGAAAATTTAACAAGTAAATATGGGCGAGTGTTTCGGCTGCGGAATGGGTTAGCAGGATAAAAAGTTGCAATATTGAGTATCTCAAAAGCAGTGTTCATATGCAAATCCTGCCTCGCCCGTAATTTTTTAAGGAGAAAAATTATGAGTAAGACAAAAGAAAACAAGTGTAATGGAAGTGAGTATTGCAAATCATTGTCTCGCCACATAAATGGCAAGACCTTGAGAATACAAATTGTTGAGAGAGATTTTAAGACAGTTGGTCAATTAGTGAGTCTGCATGGGACTACTGAAAATGGTGTAATGTTGAATTATTGCCCGTTTTGTGGCGGAAAAATAGAATATATTGCATGACATCAAAAAATTTTAAAGGAGAAATGAAAGATGAAGAAAACAAGCCTAGAAAAAAAATTAAAGACTTTAATAAATTCTGAGAGAAGGGAAAATGATAGCAATACCCCAGACTTTATACTAGCAGAATTAATGGTAAATTGCCTAGATGCTTTTGAGCTTGCAAGCAATGAAAGAGAAGTTTGGTTTAGTGTTGAGTTGGACATATTAAATAACTGGGAAGAACTCATAATGCAAGCTATTGGCAAAGCGTCAATGTGTTGGTCTAATATTGATAAAGCGGGTGTTTTTAATTCCGCAAAAGCTCAACGAATTGGCAAAAAATTATTGCGTGACATTAAAAAAAGGAGAAATGAAAATGGATATAATTGAAAGATTGAAGAAGAATGAGAAGCCGTTTGGTTTGATGGACGAAGATTTGCAGGATTTTACGAGGGAAATTGAGAAAAACAATTTTAAGTATTATCATTATTCAGCAGGTGGTTTTTGTGACTTTGACAATAAAAATATTGGTAATGTGTTTCTTTACAATATCGTTTACCAGTTAAAAGCAGACTACCAGCCTGAACCTGAGATAGTTGAGTGTAAAGTAATTATCGCAGACAATAAAAACTTCGACAACGAGATAGTTTATATCCAACCAGACGGACAGTACATTTTACTACCACTTTGTACTACCGACCCAAGCTGGTACGGCTTTAAGTGGAGTGATGAAACTATAATGAGAGCCGATGTTAATTGTCGTTTCCGTAAATGGCTCAACGGCAAGCTCGAATGGCCTACGCATGTGCTTATGAAGGAGGTTGTATAATGCCTTATGATAATAGATTTAACTGTGTTGAAGAAATGCTTGAGTATATGAAAGGTGAGTGGGAAATAAAAAACACAATAGATAATTATTATTATCCTAAGGTTATAGATTTAGCAACACAAGCTTCCGACCAGAAGAAGCTAATTGAGCAACTGCAAGATGAGAACAAGGAGCTGAGAGATAACATCAAGAGATTATGGTCATTAGTAGGTAAAGCTCATCACTTTCAAAATTTAAACCAAGAAGATGATATGTTTTTAGAGCAAGTCCTAAAAGAAAGCGAGGAATAAGAATGATATTTAAAAATGTATGGATTTATAGCAAACGAGAAAAAAAGATTAGAATGTTCAGGATAACTGGAGGAAAAAGAAAACATCAAATTACGTTTGGATTACAACCTAAATTGTTATCTTGGGAAAAGAAATTGGGAAGTTTGAAGATTTAGGTTTTGGGTGTTGTCTACCATTGGCACTGTGCTTTTGGTGGAATATTTCCAGATTAAGCCAAGAAAGCTGGGTATTAGAATGAAATGGAGAGGTTTTTTAAAGGAATCAAAGTCATACATTAATTATCCTAAATGTGGCAGGTTCTACTTCTGGTTTAATTTTCCAAGAGCTTGGTGGCGTTTCTACAAATTAACGAAAGGTGACAAATGAGTGATAGATATTTACAGATGGAAAATTTAATTATTGAAAGAGGTGAACAAATCAACCAACTGCAAAAAGAGATTGAAGTGGAGAAGAAACTGCGAGAAAGTGATTGTCGCTTTGGTAGTAAATTCAGGAGAACGGCAGAGCAACTACAAGCCAAGAACAAGAAGCTGAGAAAAGCTTATAGTGAAATATTTGAGCAATATGTGCCACTTAAACTGATGGATGAAGCTAACGACAAACTTATATTACTGCTTGAGCCAGACGAGCAGATGGCGAGAGATATGTTGAAAGCTCACCCAATAAAAGAAAGCAAGGAATAAATGAGTAAGAAAATACATATTATGTTGCCGAATGGTTGCGGTACCGCTTGTGGTATTTTTGTACGGTCGGAATCGTCAATACTTTGGACTAATGATTTAGATAAGGTTACTTGTAACAGTTGTCAAAAAACTGAGTATTTTCGGAAGCGGTGGGCAAGAAGAACGAACAAGAGGATTAAGGCACACGGTAACAGGGAATGGTAATTAGATGAGTAAAATTAAAAGAAAGCGAGGAATTAGGATGAATGATGCAGTAAGTGAATTTATAACGGCATTAAATAAGCGTTTCACTAAACACTGTGAGGTTGTAAACCAAAATCGAAGGTATAGAAAAGTTTTAGAGCAATTGGCTCGATTAGGAAATGGTAATACTTATGGTAATAGCATAGGTAATAAGATTGCCATAGAATGTCTCAAAAAAGAAAGCGAGGAATAAAATGAAATTCGATATAAACAAATACGAAGCACTAAGACCAGACTTACAGACAGGTGACGAAGTTATATGTGGTGGTAAAGGGTTCTTCTCAAGGATAATCCAGCTTGCTACTTGGAGTTGGGCATCACACGTTGGTAAGATATATAAAGATGCTTTTGGCTGTATTTGGATATGGCACTCAACATTATTATCCAAGGGCAAGTCGGGACCACAGAGAGAGCAGTTCAGAACATTCCTTAAAAGATACAATGGCAGGGTTGAAGTAAGGCAGCTAAAATTTATTTGCCAAGACCTATGCTGGAGACCATATAGTTTTCAGCACATATATATCAATACAATAATCGAATTCAAAGACAAAGAGTACGAGGATAATAAACTCGAACTGGCCGGATCAGCTATGCCCTGGAATAATAAGCCTAACCTGGCATCGATCTTCTGCTCTGAAATGACTGCTGAGATAGATATGAGAACTGGAGTGCTTGCAACAATTTCGACAATGCCAGCTAATGAATACACTCCTGCTGATTCACTTGAAAACAGAAAGAAGGATTGGAACTTGAAGAATTGGAACTTGAAGGATAACTGGAGATACTTAAAAGCAGTGAGGTTAAAATAAACAATGAACCAACAGGATGGCAAATTATGAATAGTTATTTTTTTAAAAATAAAATTTGCGAAAGGGGGATGCTCTTTTATGGACACGAAAATATAGTGCATAACATGTAAAGTATTACGGCGTGTTGCCGTGTCATCCTGTTAGTTTTTCTTTTTAAGAGAGAGGTAAAAAAAAATGAATATAAAACGATGGATCGCAGCTTTGTTTTGCAAGTATGTTTGGAAACCCTACGACGAGGATTGGGTTGATTGTTATGAGCGGGGGAGAGAAGAGATCATCCTGGGTTGTATTATGACAGTGGTAGTATTCCTGGTGGCAATCACCGGAATAGTTTGGATGCTATGTTTATTGTTGGGGGATGACACATGCTGAACTTCATCGACATGGACGGTGTTATAGCTCAAACGTCACTCGGATTACAAAGGCATCTCGGCATTGAAGAGGCTTCACCAACTGATTACAACTGGTGCGAAGGTATGGTTAATTGGTCAGAGCTCAATATCAGCTTCTGGTTGACTATACCAGTATACGCGGATAGCCTTGCATTATTAAAAACACTGGATAACGTTACGATTGTCACTCACTGCTTCAGTCTGAACGCAATGATCGGTAAGAGGAGGTGGCTTGATCATTACTGGCCTGGCGTAGAGATGATCAACATGTCAGAAAAATGGTTACTTGCCGGACCCGATAGAGTATTGTGGGATGACTACCCGGAGCAAATAAAAAACTGGGAAGCAGCTGGTGGTATTGGAATGTTAGTCAAAAGGGAATGGAATTGAAGTTACAAAGCAAAGTCTTAAAATTTCTAAAGGCACAACCGGATACTTGGGTGATCAAAGTTGAGGTTGCTAACGAACGTGGATGTCCGGATATCCTCTGCTGTCACAAAGGTATGTTTTGCGGGATCGAGATAAAAGAAGGCAGAGACAGACTGTCATCTATCCAGGGAGAGCAGCTCCAACGCATCTTAGATGCCGGGGGAAAGACAATAGTAGTGCGAAGTATGGACGATATAAAGAATTTTAAAGGTTGAAAAACCTAGGGAAAGGATTTCTTAATGGATAAAGAGAGAGTCAAACAGTGTGCCCTTGCTTACATCGAAAAGGGCTGGAGAGTATTACCACTTTGTTATCCGATCGACGGCAAGTGTACCTGTGGCCGGCAAGCAGCTTATGAGGCAGGGACATATAAGAAGGGACACTGCTCTGCCGGAAAAGCACCGCACTTTTCCCTAGGCTTCAATGGATCAAAGGATGCGACTTGTGATAAAGCAACTGTCTTGAGCTGGTTCGACAAAGGTATCGACTTCAACATCGGAGTGTGTGCCGGCATTGAATCAAAGCTGGTGATCCTCGATGTTGATCCGGGACATGGTGGAACAGTAAAGGACCGCAATATACCGCTAACGCCAGCGGTCACAACCGGCAGCGGAGGTGAACATTATTATTTCAGCCATCCTGGCGGTGAGATCCGGAACAGTGCTGGAACAGTTGCTCCTGGTTTAGATGTTAGAGGTAACGGTGGGTATGTGGTAGCACCGCCATCAATGCATCCATGCGGTGAAGAGTACAGATGGAAGATAGATCCGAAAGCACCGCTGGCTGATATGCCGGGATGGTTGACGATCAAGCAGGGCAAAGCAGCTCCTCAGACGAGCCCAGACGAGCCGATCGCTGAAGGTGGGCGAAACAACCTACTAACCAGTATCGCAGGAACAATGAGGAACAGGGGCCTCAGTCACAACGCTATCCTGGCAGCACTGAGGGTCGAGAACAATGCTCGATGCAAACCGCCACTTGGTGACGAAGAACTAATGCTCATCTCCGGGTCGGTTGCAAACTACAAACCAAAAAACGAGCCTGATTTAAAAGCGATAATATTAAAAGATGACCTGCCAAGCACGGTCGCTAAAAAGTTCCGGGAACTCAGCCCGGTCAGCCATCATTACAACTCCATTGATGGATGGAGCATTTATCACAATAACATGTACCAACAAGTTAAGGACCGTGAAGAAATCAAAATATATATCAGGAAGTTTATAGCGAAGTGTATTGTAAAGAGCACTAAAAAAGGTAAAGACTTCGAGCCGCTCAAACAAACCGGCGGCTTCGTAATGGATGTTATGGGAGCTCTGTCAGCAAAGGATGAAGTTCATATCCTGCCGAGCCAAAAAGCCATATGCTCATTCAGCGGGGCACTTAATCCTAACACTACAATCGCTCTTAGGAATGGACTATTAAGTCTCGAAGATATGAATAAACCCAAAATGCATGCCTTCACACCAGACTTCTATACCTTCAACTACTTGCCAGTTATATATGATCCAACTAAACTGGCACCACTGTGGAAAGAAAAATGTTTAAGCTTCTATTTCACAGAAGAAGATGTCAACGTCCCAGACCTGATTGCCCAGGATATTATCCACTCATGGATAAAGAGATTCCTGCTGAGAATAATGGACCCGCATAAAATAATGGCTCTCATCGGGGATAAGAGATCCGGCAAGTCTACGATCGGAAGGATCATCTGTGCTTTACTTGGGCAGGCAAACGTGTCAGCCCTCACTGTCGCTTCGCTGGCGGGGGCTCATGGGCTGTACGGCTTGATGAATAAACAATTAGGTATAATGTGGGATGCATCAGTTACGGGCCGTCAGGGAGACGTAACGAAGGCTGTTGAGACACTCAAAAACATCTCCGGGCAGGATAACATCACAGTCAATCCAAAGAACAGAGATACCATCGATCTAGAGGCCCTGAAGCTTAACATACTGATGCTGGCGAATGAGCCGGCAGATCTCAGAGACTCAACGGGAGCTTTAGCTAGTAGATTTACCTTTATGCAGACAACTCAATCTTTCATAGGCCATGAAAATCCAACCTACGAACGCGATATTATTGCAAATGAACTGTCGGGGATCCTCAATCTGATCCTGGCTGCACCAAATACTATCATCGAGCACCCCAAAAGCGAGGCACTAGCCAGAGATTATGCCGAGATGACGAGCCCGTATACTGCTTTCGCAAACGACTGCTGCAAAACAGGTGACCAGGATAGCTTTATCCCCGTAGATATTTTGTGGGCCTATTACAAGGATTGGTGTGAACAGTATAACCATCGAGCACCCTCTTCTCATGTCTTTAAAGTGAAGTTCTTCTCCGCTGTTTCGGGGCTGAAAAGGTACCGGCCAAGAATAAATAACGAGGAAAAAAGGGCGATTATATACGAACATAACCTGGATCAAAGGCCCGGTGAAATGTTAAACATCCCTGAAAGACCTCAATGTTACCAGGGAATTGATCTGCTTGAAGACCTAAAAGGCTCGTGGTCAAGGCAAGAAGAAGCTCCATATAGGAACGATTGGTCGTAGTAAAACAATTTTAAATCAACCAAGTACAGTTCTGGACTCATTGTCCATTCTGATCGCATACTTGGTTGATTTTTTTTTGAGGTATAAACAATGCCGAATAGTAGAAAAAAAGCTGCAATTACATGGCACTATTTTAACGAACACCCACCAAGGATACTAAAAAAATGTTTACAATGTAGCGAATTGCATCTGAAAAAGTTTTTTATAGGCGAGTTTTGCTCTAAGTCATGTAAAAACTCTTTCGATAGAGCTAATAATCCAACAGCCAGGCTCAAACATAGTTTACGGACAAGGTTATATAGTAGCGTAAAGGGCACATATAAATCAAAAAAAATTCTATCCTTATTGGGTTGTTCTATACCTGAATTGAGGGACCACTTAGAGCGAAAATTTCAAGATGGTATGACTTGGGATAATTATTGTTTTGATGGTTGGAGTGTTGATCATATTAGACCTTGTGCTTCGTTCGATTTTAACTCCCCATAAGATGTAAAAAAGTGTTTTCATTACACCAATTTACAGCCATTATGGGCGAGAGATAATATGAAAAAAGGTTCAATGTGGAAGGGCAAAAGGTATAAAAACGGCATTTCGGACCTTGACCAAAAAACATTGGACCTTGACCACAAACACTAAAAATTGCCCAGATTAACACTGAGATTTTTTCTCGTGGTTGTTGGTTTGATGGGAAAGTCAAAAAAAACTCTTTTGGTCATGACCAGGTCATGATTTGGCCAACATCTAAAAAAGTTGTAAGTTGTTTTTTTTATTGTATTTATGCAAATTGGTCAAGGTGGTCAAGGTAAATGTTCTTAAACTTTTATATAATAATAATACAATATAATACATATATACGTATATAGCTGGTACTAACATGACAGAGATGTTGACCACGAGATGGTGTACTATGTCAGGTTTGTCCAGAAAGGTAGAATATGAAAAAATCAGAATTAAAATCAGAGAATGAAAAAGCACTGGATCCCTGGTTCAAATCTGACCAGTTCAGAGATGATGTCAGACTGGTATTGGAATACCTCGGACTTCAAAATAATATGGGCAGCTTCAGGGAACATGACTGGTGTATAAATTGGATTGAATTCGCCGACAATATCAGAAGACCTCGGTGGTTTGCGATTGTTGATATAGTTGGCAGTGACCAAACTTATG
>Ga0307928_10000572_pt1 | contig 27701 bp, 25 predicted proteins | sample AceLakmetagen232_FD_201815 | JGI IMG/M metagenome (GOLD analysis project Ga0307928, IMG submission 201815) | Saline water microbial communities from Ace Lake, Antarctica - #232 | ecosystem: Environmental > Aquatic > Non-marine Saline and Alkaline > Saline | place: Antarctica: Ace Lake... | reverse complement strand
TGATCTTAATTATGCTGCAGGAACAGGAGGATCTCTTACAGGAGATATCGCTCAGACTGTCGATACAGGAAATGACGGAACTGCTGTTACAGCGGTTGCTGATCCAGGTTATAGATTTGATCAATGGGATGACGGAGTACTTACTGCAGTTAGACAGGATCTTAATGTTATAGCAGATATAACTGTTTCAGCAATTTTTATAAAAACTTATGATCTTAATTATGCTGCAGGAACAGGAGGATCTCTTACAGGAGATATCGCTCAGACTGTCGATACAGGAAATGACGGAACTGCTGTTACAGCGGTTGCTGATCCAGGTTATAGATTTGATCAATGGAGTGACGGGAACATATACAACCCGAGACAGGATTTAAATGTAACAGAAAATATAAATGTAACTGCATTATTTATTCACGAAACATTTACTCTGAATTACGAAGCTTCGGAAGGGGGCAGTGTTGACGGGTACACTGTTCAGAATATTAATTACGGATCGGATGGAAGCACAGTGATCGCACTTGCAGATAGCGGTTATGTTTTTACAGAATGGTCCGATGGAATTGTAACGCCGGAACGTCGGGAAACAAACGTTATAGAAGATCTTACGGTTATTGCACTTTTTGAAGCTATATCTATCATTATTGAACCGGATCCCCTAGTCATACTGAAAAAAGATTCAGAACCTTCGAAAGATAAAACTTTAACGGTTAAAGCCGTAAACGGAAAAATTATACTGACTGGAGATCGAATAAAAATATTGGAACTTACACCCGTAATAATAACGGACCACGAAGGATACTATCTTACAGATGTTGACGGATATATTCTAACCGTTCCATGGAAACTTGGGCAGGAATATTTTTCAGTTAAATCCGTAAGCCAGGCAGTGCTGCAGCCGGCAGTTTCCGCACATAACGGTCTGAAATATTACCTGCATCCTGACGGGAGCATAAACCTTACTGCTGCAGGAGCAATACAGGAAATAGCAGAAGGAACGGCGGCTGGTAAATGGAGAATAACATGACTGGAGGCTTAGTTGACAGTACCTCTAAATATTGAACTGCTGGAATGCGCATTACCCTGCGGAGTCTACGTGGCATCCGGAGAGTATAGACGTTGGCAGCATGGACTGCCAGGAGCACCGGCTCTGCCGACATTTACACTGTCCGATATGTGGACGGAAAATGAAATACTGTACGGCAATATCGGGCCGGTTTCGGAAGGATCGGAATTCGGTCCTATACCCGAGCAGGTGTCGCAGCCTGTGATCGAATTCGACTGCGAAGAGGAAGGGACGTATTACCGCACTGTTGAAACAGAAAGCACCCATTATCCGGAAGAGACTTCTACGGTGGAAGGCATTGTCTATACGATCGGCGGAGCACTGAGACTGGCTTCCGAATCGGTATACAGGTTTGGTAAATGGACACCCGGCCCGCAGATATATCTTGGAAAAAATATCTATTATGCATCAGATACTAATATAGAAAAACGTGCTTACACTAACGGAAACCCCATAACTGTAGATCCGTATGCTGTCCGCATTATGCTTTATGAAGTAGATGACTACGGAGTAATAGCGGATAATGCATTCTATATTTATGTGATCCCTCACGATCCGCTACCTTACTGGAATCCTTATATAGATATACCTGATTATGTGTCGGATTACATGGGAAAACTGGATGATTCGGATATAGAATTTCTAGTGTATGATACTCCGTTTTATGTAAATACAGGGGATCTGGAATATCACGCTCTACTTGCACTGTACGAGCTCGGAATATTGTTCGGAATAATTACAGAGAGTCCTACAGTACTCAGCTGGCGTACTGTACCGTATAATAAACTGGATACCGACGGATATAAACTCGCAGATCAGACGGACAGGCGTTCGTTCATAGATGCGGAGTTTAAAGATAAGGTAGGCTATATTGTTAAAGAACTTGTAAATAAAGTGGGGTGGTAGATGGATACAATATTTGAATTATTTAAAAGTGTGAATCCTGAGGTTTTATTTATTGTAGTTCTTTCTGCATATATTAATAAATATGTGATCATTAAAGCTAAGTTTCTGGTTCCGTTAGTATTGTCTCTAGGATGTGCATTAACATTTTTTCTGTATGACAGGGATACGCAGATCCTTAAATTGTGGTTCAGCTACGCAGGTCAGAGCATGATACTGCATGAGCTGTGGAAGAATTATTTCAAAAAGTTAACGATAGGTAGAAAAGAATGAGCTGGGCAGCTGTACTGACATTTGTTAAAACAATATGGGGAAAGTTCGGTAAGGAAATTATGATCATAGCCGGAGTAGGAGCAGTTCTGTTCTATATCAGTATTCTACATCGTATTATATCTAACAACAGAGAAGAGCTGGCATCTTTGAAAATTTCTCTGACAAGTCTTCAGAGTACATTGACCGTACTGGAAAAAAGCAGAACTTCTATGGAACGTATAGCTGGAGAACAGAGTAAAATTCTTAAAGATATCTATGCTAAGGAATATACAGCTGAAAAAATATTTATAGACAGAGTTCATAAACAGACTGATATTATTAAAGAATATATAAAAGATCCCGGAGATCCGGTTAAAGAACAGAAATACTGGGATACGGAGGACGAACTATGGTCTGCAATTTTAGAATAATAGTAGTGCTGGTACTGCTTTTACTGAGTACAGCCTGTACGAGTGTACAATACGTTACAGTTCCGGTTCCTTACCTTAAGGATTTCGACTGCCCTCCCATAGTAAGGCCTATAAAACAATCTGTAAATGCTCCTGATATGACGAAAGAAGAGCGTGAACTGGCACGAAGATATAACCTGGCAGCTACGGAAAGGTATGTCAAAAGTCTTCGGGCGCATATTGAATGCACAGACAGAAATATAGCACTTCTACAAAAAGAAGCGGAACAATTGAAAAAAGACCTTGAAACCCATTGAAGATACCACTGAAAACTGTATAATAAAGTGATTTGATCGACCTGTATTGTAAAGGGAGATATATATGATGCGGTTAACCGTGGACGTACTTAGGAAGTTCATTCAGGATACACCTATGATGAACAAAATTTTTGCCGGTATTGAATTCCAGAATAAAGATTATGAGACTGCTATAGCATGGGGAGATCTTAAACAGGGAGGAATACCCCCTTTCATTAACGATTTCAGTGCTTCAAGTATTCCTGTGGATATACAGCGTATAGGTGCTCTGGCATCTCTTTTTGAAATGGCTGCGCTTTACACACTTAGAAATATGAGTAATCTATCTGAAGCCGGAGTAGTTGTTCCGGTAGGTGAAAATGCTATAGTTTATGAACGCTTATCTGAAAAATATGAAAAAAAATATGTTGAACGGGTAAATCTTTTTAAAATTAAAATTAATATTGAGAATCAAATGGAGCAGTGCTTTCAGGGTGGTGTATACGGGCCCTATGACAATGGAGATGGTATATGATCTCAGTGCTGGAACAGAAAATAGAGAATTACAAGTACTGCACTATCAGATGGATGTGCAGTACTAAAGGAGTTCTATATTTTCAGGTGTACAGAGGGTTTAACCCGGAAGACAAGGAACTAATAGCAGTAACGTACAATGTTTCACTCAATAACATATCTCTTAATACCCCTAAATTGAAGGGCAGTATTTATATGTATATTGAAGCGCTTAACGGTGCTAAAGAGGTTACGGATTCGTTAAGTTTCCGAATAACTTCCGAGTACATAGGTAACTACCTTAAATATAGAAAGTGGTTTGAATCTAATTTCCTGAAAGCAGCTCAACGATCTGCAGCCGGAACCAACGTAGTAATATTACAGAGAAAATTTTCCGGTATACCTTGCACAAAATGCGCTAATCCGGTATCAGGAGAACCGGGAAATCCGTCCTGTCCAGAATGTTACGGCACAGGTTATCAGGGAGGATTCTATACTCCTATAATAACTCCTGCTTTACGTGGAGCTAAACAAGAGGTGGAAGGAGAACGCGGGAGTGCAGCCCCCGTAAGGAGGATCCTGCAGAATTTTATACTGCCCCCTTATCCTGTGCTGCAGTTCAGAGATTATATAGTGGATCTGGCGGATAAATCCGTGTATGAAATAATACCGGGATCAAGTCAGACAATGGAGATGGATCATCAGAGACTGGGGTCTACAATGTATACTGCAGAGGAGCTTAAGAAAAATCATCCTATTACTCTGTTTCCTGTTGTGGAGGTTCTTCCTGCAATAACGGGAATTACATTTGTGGATGATAAAACTATATGCATTACCGGAACAAAGTTGAGACCTACTTACGGGTTAGTCTACCTGGTGCTGGAAAACAAAGAACAGACCGATATATATGTCGTAGATGAAGATATTTATTATTTTGAATCGATAAAGACCGTACTGGACAATAAAATAGAATTCACTATTGATGACAGATTTTTTGGAAAATACTGTACATACAGAGTTGTAATAAATAATATATATTTTGAAGGAGAGCTTAATGCCCCTGAGGAGGAATGATGCATAAAATAGGAGCAGGACTCGGAACACTTGTGTCATTGGGTATACCGGCTGCATTGGTATACGCAAATATTAAAGCTATGAATAGTGCCCGTAGTAAAGTGGATCCGGCATATGCATGGGGTAAGAAGCTTGAAGGTTTGACTGATCAAGAAGTAGAATACAGGAAAACTCATCCTATTGATATACATCGTCCAGGAGTAAACTACTTTATGAAGGATAAAGGACACGGTACACAGGGTTATATGGGGGTTGAATGAGTAGTCAGAGTTATGTAGTTACAGATAGCACGCATATAGAAAATATGTATCTGCTGTTTCTTAAGAAAGCGTTAACTGTACCTTTTGTTGAAAATGTACAGTATGATCCGGATAAAACGATGGGAACGCTTATGGTGGATCTAGCAGATAATGTAGCAAACAGAGAAGATAACCCATGCCCGTCCGTTTTTCTGTCCGTAGGTGAAACAACTTATGAAGAAGTTGCTATAGATAATGCTGCGCAATACATAAGCCCTGAAGAAGCGGCTCGTGTGTTTGATCCTGATGGTAAAGTAAATCCGGTGTATTACGGAAGTGCAAAGCGTACTATTCTTATGGGATCTAATCCGGTAACTATAGAAACGCGGATCTATGGAAGACCTGCATGCGCTAAATTTGCATCCAGGCTTGCAAAAGTGTTTTATGGATTTAACAAATATTTGGATAAATATTCCAATATGGAGCAAAGCAGCCGGGTAAGACTTTCAAAACCTATGCCAGCACCCGGACAACCCGCAGATGCTTACAGAGTGGATATTATGTTTGCTGTTTCACATATATGCATAGAAGATCTTCCTGAATTTAAAGATATTACGCATCAGTTCTTTCTTACAGTACAAACAACAGGTGAACTTCCGTTGGAGCTGACAAAAATTATAGATACTAAAACCCCGTAAAGGAGACCGATATGAGTAGAAAAAAAGCTTATGATCCGATTGCAACTGAGCTTATGGAGCTTGTCAGTAAAAATCCTTCCGCTAAAGATATTTATGCCACTCTCGGAAGAGAGGGATTAGATACAAAAGATATAGGAGAACTCGTTAAAACTTTGAAACACAGAGGACATACGATCGCTACAAGACCTTCGACAGAAGCTATAAAGGTACTCGGACTTCCGGCATTGAAACTGAAAGGCCCTGATCGTTTTGTAGGGGGTGAGTTTTCACGCAGCGCTAAAGAACTCGAACAACTTCTAAAATCCAAAGCATTAAAAAATAAAATGCTTACAGGAGGTGCACTGGCAGCTCTGATAGGCGGAGGATTATGGCTGGGTATGAGTAAAAAACCTGAAGATAAATATAAACGTGAAGTAGAACAACTTATGTCTACTGCACGAATGCTCAGATAATAGATATAACAACAGGAGGAACAGAGGATGTACACAGTTAGAGATTATTTAAAAATGCTTCCGAAAATTATGGATCAGATGGGAAATGGTAGTTTTGATGTCCCTATAGGTGCCCAGGGGATAGCTCTGGTAAAATCTATTTTTAAAGAATATAGGGATAAACCGCTTGAAATTCTTCCATTTGCAGTTCAGTGGAAATTGGCTAACACGGCTATGGACTCTAAGTGTTATACAGAACACAAAGAACAGAGTGCTAAAATAATGGAAAGTATTACTCCGGAAGTTCTGACTAAAGGTATTACTGATATTTTATCAGGTAAACCTTTTCGAATAAGAACTGAAATAAACGGAGTTAAATACCTTATTCTCACTAAACCGGAAGAAAACATGACTGTAACCGGTATAGAAGATGAAAATATTGTATCGGGATTTACTTTTAGCAGTAACTACAGACTTGTGGTATCCATAATAGATGGAATAGGAACTGATAATACTCTGCTTAAAGAAGCCAAGTTTAAAATGATAGCTGACATGGGTTATCTTGATTTTCTGATATTGGTAAGAACATATAACGGAATAGCCAATAAACTATATGGATTGGATTGGAGTACTGCCATAAAAAACTGATTGAGGGAGTAGGTAAAGACTGGGTACGTTACCGGGTGTATCTCCTGGCTAACGCCGGGTGGCTACCTCCTCCCAATGGAATAGAGGATACTATTTTTATGGCACTCAGTGAGCAGTTCTGGAGATAGGGAGTCATAAGTATGATAGATTTCGGACGTAATGATAACAGAGAATTCAATGACCTTGCAGAAAAACTTGTTACAAAAGTTTTACGCACAAAATTTAAAGCAGCAGTACCTGATAATCCGGAACATTTTTATACACTGGCAAATATAAAGACAATGCAACCTGATAACAGTGCGCAGACATACTCTAGAAAAAAACTTGTGGGCGGTAAGCTTACAATAAAAGTCTATGGTGATATTGTTGAATCTGACGAAAAGGGCAGAAAAATACAAACAGTTGAAACTAAGGTACTTCTGGGGTCGATTCCCTACAGAACCCGTGTCGGTACATATCTTATAGGTAATGATTATAACCTTACATCTCAGCCTCGCAATATCCCATCCGTATACTCCACTGTATCTGAAGGTGGCAAGATCCAGAGTTCTTTTCAACTGGCTAAGGGCCATTCTTTTAAAATAACTATTTCTGATGCAGGATCTCTTAGAATAAAATCTGGAGATAAAGTATTTCATCTGATACCTATGCTGATGGTAATGGGTATGACAGGGAATGAAATTCGTAAGATCATAGGAGATAAACTTTATGATCATAACAAAAAATTAAATTGGCCCGTGTTCTATACTGCAGTTAATGAAACTTTTTTCTATAATGATCCTGAGTTCATAAATATGTCAGAGGATGATAAGAACAAACAAATTCAGAATTATATGGAAAATAATACTAAACTGGATGGTGATATGACCTTAATGCTGACCGGTATTTATGCAGATAAAGTTACAAAAGATCTTTTTGCTAAAGTACTTGAAAGAATCGTAGCTTTATACAGAAAAGAAGATATCGGTGATGACCGGTGGGATCTGCGTACTTCCAAAATAATGACCCCTTCTCATATGTTTGCTGACAGGCTTGACAAACAATTGCCCAGGATACTTGCAAAAAATACAAATAAGATCCGCAGAGGGGATCTCCGTACAGCATTTACGAACATTATAACTAAACCGATGGAAGATACGGTTAAAATATCAGATCTGTCGAGAATGGATCCACAGTATAACTTGATTGGAACATTGCTGACGGGTAAAGTTATAACTCCGGTTGGAGAAGGGGCTATCAGCGATACGGGTTTAGTTGAGAACAGAGGTAGACAATACCATCCTACTCAAACTGGTATACTCGATATGACGTTCACTCCCCAGGGAATGGGTGTAGGTATTAACTTAAGAATAGCACCCGGATTAGTAGTGGATGATGACGGTACCCCTTCCCTGAAACTTAAAAATATTAAAACTGGAAAAGTAAAAGCATACACGCTTAACGCAGTAACTGATCTTTATATTAAATTTCCCGGAGAACCTGACTCAGGTAACATAAAGGCATTTCATGATTATAAAGAAGTGGAAATACCTTATTCAAAAGCTACACATGAATTTGCTGAATCAGTATTTGCCGATTCAATGCAACTTGTACCTTTTCCTACAGGGATGCAGGGACCGCGAGGTATCATGGCCGCAACACAGTTTGCGCAGGCTGTGCCGCTTGTTAACCGGGAGGCTTCCCGTGTCACTGCTAAGGGAAAAGTTAAGTCTACTAATGAAGAACTGGGACAGGAGTATCTTGATAGACTCGGGCTTACCGCACCTCTTTCGGGAGAAGTAGTGAGCGTAGATAAGAACCGGATCAAAATAAAAAGCGAAGGTGGCCAGGAACGAGTGATTAAAACAGACGAAGTTATACCTCTGCAGTACAATACTGGTATAAAGATCAGTCCTAAAAAAGGACTTAAACCAGGCGATAAAGTAAGAAAAGGAGAACCTCTGTTTATTACGAACATGCACGATGAAAAAGGGTTACTGGCTCCCGGAATACATTTAAAAACTATGTGGGCAGTTGATTCAGAAGGGTATGGTGCAGAAGACGGTATTGTAATATCTGAATCAGCAGCTACCAAAAAACTTGTATCGGAACACTTTTATAAAATTGAAGTTAATCCTAACCCCGGAGAAGAAATAAGTTATCATAAAATAAAAACTCTATATAAACATAAATATTCTCCGGAACAGTTTGGAGGGATAGATCCGGATACCGGTATTATAAAAAAAGGTGTTAAAGTTAAAACAGGAGATCTCTTAGCCTGTCTTATCTCAAAAAGGGAAGCCGGAGACATGGATGTTGTACTCGGCAGACTGAGCAGATCTTTAGGAACTGAAACTATGGATACATCTCTGGTGTGGGATAAATTTCATGACGGAGAAATAATCTCTGTAACAACCGAGGGACGTAAGACTATAATAGTAATTGAAACCAGAGAGGTCGCTGAAGTAGTTACCAAACTTACGGGACGTTACGGTAATAAAGGAGTCATATCAAAGATACTTCCAGATGAATTAATGCCGATTGATACTGATACAAATGAGCGTATCGACATCATACTGTCTCCTCTAGGAGTTCCGAGCAGAACCAATGTAGCTCAGATAAGTGAAGCATCGCTCGGAGCTACTGGTAAAACTTATGTGGTGGAACAGTTCAAAACCGATCGCAGTATCTCCGGTATGGCGGAGAAAGAGCTTGTAAAGGCAGGTAAACGTCCTGATGGTAAAGCTAACGTATTCAATCCCGCTACAGGTGTTACAAATGAAGTAGGTGTGGGAGAAGGATATTTTTTAAAACTGTTCAGTCCTGAAAAGTCTATATCTGCAAGAGGACTTACCGGGGGTTTTGATAGCAATATGCAACCTGTTAAAGGTGGCAAAACCGGATCTAAAGGATTAGGTCTTATGGAATTTTATGCGTTACTCGGACATAACTCTAAAAATCTTCTCAAAGAGTTCGGTACTATTAAAGGTGAAAAAAATCTTGATTTCTGGCGTAACTATGAACTAGGTCTGGCTAACATGCCTAAATCAACTCCGTTCACATTCGGTAAGTTCAATGCCATAATGACAGCTGCTGGCGCACAGATATCCAGAACTCCGGAAGGTATAGCACTGACTCCTGTTACGGACAGGTATACTGAAAATCTGGCGGAAGGAAGAACTATCAGAGAAGCGGGTACATACAGAGGAACCAATCTCGAAGAGATAAAAGGCGGACTGTTTGACCCCGGACTTACCGGCGGTAAACGCGGAAATCTATGGTCGGAATACGAGCTCAGTGAAGGTGTACCTCATCCTATGCTATCTTCTATATTACGTACTATTCTTAATATACCTAAAAAAGAATGGGATGACTATATTGTTGATAACTCGGGAGAAGAACTTAAACAGAATTTAGAAAATCTGGATGTTACAGTAGTTGAAGAACGACTCCGTACACAGATTGAAAATAAAAAAGATCTTACTAACAGTACTCAGGCATTGCGATTTCTTTTAAATATGAAAAAGCTTAAAGGTACAAAATTAAGCGATTTTATAATTAAAAAAATTCCTGTAATACCCCCTAAATATAGACCTCTGACCGTTATGCCGGATGGCACAAGGACTGTTAATGATCTTAATTATCTTTATCAGGATATCATAACATCGGATAAACTTTTGAAAAGTTCAAAGGGATTACCTAAAACTGAAAAAGAGGCTCGTAAAAATATGGTACAGGCAGTTAATGCGTTCGTAGGATTAACTGAACCACGTTCACAGGCACTTAAAGATAAGGGTGTTAAAGGGGCACTCACTTATATTACAGGCAGGAGTTCTCCTAAGGAAGGTTTCTTTTTAAGTAAAATGATGAAAAAACAGATGATTTCAACAGGACGTGCCCGAATAATACCTGATCCTACAGCCAATATGGATGAAGTTGGTATTCCGAAATACATTGCATGGACAGACTATGAACCGCATCTAAGAGCCGAGCTTCGTAAAACGGGTTACAAACCCGATCAGATAACAGTTATGATAAAGAATAGAGATCCTATAGCGGAAAGAGCTCTGCAAAAAGTTCTTAAAGAAAATTATATCCTGGTAAATAGAGCTCCGACTCTGCATAGCTTTGGTATTCTTGCAGGTAAACCTAAGCTGGTGGGTGGCAATTATATCTCTATTCCCACTACTTTTGAAGCGCCTCTCAATGCCGATTACGATGGGGATGAGGTTACATTGCATGCACCGATAACAGCTAAAGGAAAAGAGGATGCAGAGAAAATGCTGCTATCTAACAACCCTTTTTCAGGGTATTCACCGTTCGATCTTGTTACTAATCTGGATTATGAACCTATAATAGGATTGTTTTTAAAATCAGAACAGGATCCGAAAGAACTTAAAAAATGGTGGGCTGAGCATATGCCGGAAGATATCGAATTAAATTTTCCGTTTGATAAAGCTGAAACAAAAAAAGTCCTCAGAGCTCTCGGTAAAAAATATCCCGGTGAAAAATACGCTGAACTTGTGAGTGAACTCAATAGACAGGGTTTTAAATGGGCGAGTGAATTAGGCGTAACCATGACCCTTGGAGATATAAAACCTCTCCCGGAACGTAAGTTATTAATAAAAGAATATATATCAAAAATAAAGAACGTTAAAGGTGAGAAGGAAAAAAATAAACTTATGGGTGAGTTTCAGACTAAAGTACTGGATATGGTAGTTAATGCAAAAAAACGTCCTAATTTTTATAACATTCTTAAATCTAAAGCTAGAGGTAATCCCGTACAGATTAGTTCTATTATTGCCACTCCCGCTGTGTTTACTGATCCCAGGACACATGAGACATCTATAATAGAAGGAAATATTTCCGATGGTTATTCATTCAGTGAGCACTTAAAAATGAATGCAAAAGCACGGAATGAAATGATTCAGACAAAGATGAGTGTAGCCGGTCCGGGAGACCTTTACAAACAGATGGCTTTCAATACCCGACAGGCTGCTATAACAGAGGAAGATTGCGGAACAGATAACGGTATAGAGGTTATACCGGCATCTAACGACTTTAATTCCGATGATTTGATAGGAAGACTTCTTTCGAAGAAGCAAGGTACTTATAAAAAAGATACAATCATAACACCGGATAATCTTTCGGATTTCCTGGGGTTTACAAAGATATATGTCCGAAGTCCTATAACCTGCGAAACTGATCGCGGTCTCTGTGCGAAATGTTATGGTGTGGATGATAATGGTGAATTGCTGCCCATAGGGGAACATGTTAATGTAAAAGCTATCAATAGTTTTTCAATGGCTATTTTTCAAAAAGGAATGGATGCAAAACACTCTATAAGAACTTTTAGCGGGGAGGCCGAACGTAAAACACTGTTCGAAGAGACGAAAGATCTTTTAACCGGGTCTGATACCAAGATATCTGCTCCGGTATCTACTGTAAGCGGTATAGTACGTAGACTCGATGAGAACGAAGATAGATCATGGACGATGTGGATCGATGATGCAAAAGTAAAAATTCCTTATCCACTTACTCCGAAACAGAAAAAAGGTGATCGTATTGAAATAGGGGACATCCTTGCTGACGGTGCACAGGTCAATACTAAGGAAATTGGTAATACTCTAGGGCATGGTTATGCAAGAAAACTGTTTACAGATGCTATGCATAATCAGATATTTATACCGGCCGGCATAACACCGCATCAGAGAAATGTTGAACTCCTGGCTAAAGAGCTGTATAAATATGCCGAAGTTAAAAAAGATACCGGAGGTCATATTACCGGCGATATTATAACGTTGCAGGAAGCTATACCTCTTATACAGGAATATAGCGTTGAATTACCAGTTGATAAAGTAAAAGAAGGTATGCGGCTCGCTGATAACATAGGAGGCTATCTTGCACTTGATATGGTATCAAAACCAATGCTCATTACTTTTAAAGATCAGAGTATTACCCGTATTAAAGTAGTGACGGATCCGGAAAGAATAGTTCCTATAGCTAAGGGAATGTCATCTCTTCCGCTTCTGGACGGCAGGGACTGGCTGGATAACATGGGTTTTAGATTTTTAAAGCGTAACATTACCCAGGCAATGTCTTCCGGACATGTTCAGAAGATAGATCCTACAACAGCTCCGTTAACATCTTATGTTACTAATATATGGGATTAACAGAGGTATAATAAGAAAGAGGTGCTTATATGATAGATAAAACAGTATATCAGATCCAGCCGGGACAGGTTGAAAAAATAGATGATATTATTGCACTTCTAGATAAAGTAAATGCTGATGTTCAACGGTCCGGAAGTATGAAAGAGATGATGCTTGCTCTCGGTATGGTGGGAGCTACGGCCGCATTAGCTACAAGTCTGCTGGCCAAGCGTAACAAAATAGTAGAAACAGCTGTTCTTCTCGGTGCCGGTACCCTGGCTATAGGAAAAGGGATCAAAGTTATTCATGATAGTCTTGCGGGCGCTGAGAAAGTGACTGATAATATAGTTACGGGACTCGAAGCACTACTTAAAAAAAAGAATAAGGATAAACTTAAATGACCCGTAATGATAAGGAACTTTATGAACGATGGAAACGATCCGGATTAGAGAATGATCTTGAAGATATAATAGACGCTATGGAGGGTATTATTTATACTGCCGTAATGAAATATTCAGCGGGTTATATGCCATCTGAAACTCTTACGATTAAAGGAAGACAACTCGCAGCGGAAGCTATACGGTCGTTTAATCCTTCTTCCGGTACAAAATTATCCTCATGGATAACTACCTGGCTGGAAAAGTTACAGAGGTATTACGCACAGAATGGTCTTATACATATATCTGAAGATATGTTTAATACTCAGACAAAATATTATAACAGTAAAAATCTTCTTGTCGGACAGCTTGACAGGGATCCCACTGTATCTGAACTGGCAGATTATATGGGAATACCTGAGAAAAAAATACTCAGCATGGAGAAAGTTTTTTCTCCGAGTTATAATGACAGCGTACTGAGTACTAATAAATTTATGGGTGTGGGGGTTTCGGTTGACGAAGATGATCTGCTCTATGCATATAGACAATTGTCGGAACAGGAGCAGAGACTTTTCAAGCTTAAGACTGGATGGCCGTCAGGTAAACCCGGTACATTGTCCAGTATGAGCATAAAGACCGGAATGTCTAAACCTACGTTATCTAGAGAGCTGAACAGCATAGCTGATAAGATCAAATATATTTTGGGGTTATAGTGATATGAAAACAGGATACAGATTAGCATCAACAGTCAGTGCTTCTGAACAACATAAGAGATCAGGACTTCTAAGTATGTTACTGATACCGACACTGTTTGCAGGAGTAGGGGGGGCATTAAATGCCGGCGGCGGAATACAGGAAAAAACACTGGGAGCAGTGGAAGAAGTAGGTAAAAGTATTTTTAATCCCGGAAGACTTTTATCCAATGTGATCTCATTCGGACCGGGCTGGACTATTCCGTCTAAAATGGTAGGTGGAGGTATTCCGGGTATAGCAGCTGGTATGTATGCCGGCACAAAGCTTACTCCAGCTATGGATAGTGTTTTTAATATAGCACCCTCAGAGGAAAAATGATACAGGATAAATCTCGTGCACAGTATGTAAAAGATTCTCTGGCAAGAGTACCGCAACTCGAGAGAGAACTTGTAAATACTTTGGATAAGAATCGTGAGACTCTTGAGACCAGAATGCGGGAAGAATTGAGATTCCTAACTGTACAGGATCAACAGAAAAATGAACAACGTCAATTACTTCAGAAATATTATCCTAATTACGGTACAGAAGCAGGATTCGGTACCGGTATGGCAGGAGGAATGGGCGCTTTTGGAGGGGGATTCAGTGCGTATCATTTAGCCAGAATGTTTGGAAGAGGCAATCTTACGACAGCGGCTATAGCAGGTCTTGGAACTGCCGCCGGGTATGGTCTTTCTAAAAGCATTGCGGAAGAAGCTGCGGGAACGGCTACTTCTATGACCGGAAGATATCAGCAGGGTATGCTTAACCAGTATGGCGGGATGGCAGCTTATACTTCACGCAGTAATTGGCAGTCAGCTTCAGGATATATTATGCCTCCCGAACTTTTTCGTTCAAATGTTACCGTACCTGCTGAAGGAATAGCTAAAAGCTGGGGACTTAACCCCGAGCAGTTTCTTCCCGGTGCAATGGATCTTATATCTCAGGGAATAGTAGCACCTGCTGGACAGGAGAAAGGCCGGACAATGACCACTGCCCTGAAAGAAGCAGCCGAAATATTTAAGTCAATACAGAGCTTTTTCGGATCAGTAGATATTGCGGGTCTGTCTGCACAGATCAAACATCTTCAGGCCGCAGGATTTACCACAGAAGGGATGGCTGATCTCGGTAGAGCTATGCAGAGCTCTACATTAGCTTTCGCTCCCGAAAATATTCGTAAGATGGTGTATCAGGCCGTAGCACAGAAAGGTTCCGAAATGTCGAGTCTGGGTATATCAGCAAGTATAGGGGGGCAGGGAGCTATAACAGGTTTTGAACGTGCGCATCAGGTGTTTGGACGTCTGTCGGATTACGAGCGTACTAAGTTCAGGTCTGTGGAACAGCTCGGAAGTGCCATGACCGATGTTCTTACTTCAGGTATGACTAACCCTCTTCTTATTATGGGCAGCGGAGATCCGATGAAAGGTCTTAACCGTATGAGCTCTAATTTTGATCTCAGTACCCCTCAGGGTATGCGGGATATGCGTAAAGCTAAGTATGAAGTTACTTCTAAACTGGATATATCCGATCAGATAAAATCCCTTGATAACGGTATAGAACAGATAATGCAGAGTTACGGCATGGGCAGAATGGATGCGGCCGTAATGTTTCTGGGAGGGGAAACGCAAGCTGAAGCTTATATGCTGGAACGGCAGGGACGTCAAGATACATTTAAAGCTAATGCCGAACTACTTGGAAGTTCAACAATGAAAATTGGTTATATTTCAGAGAAAGATCTTCCGGGAATGTTAAGTAAAACCGGTATAGGTAATTCAAATGCAGTCAGAACTGCGGCTTTAAAAAATATAGCAGGATCCGGTGCGCAAGGCCAGATGATCAGAGGTTTGTTACGCGGAAAAGCTTATGCAGGTCAGAGAGCAAATGTAGAGGATCTTACAGAAGAAGACAGTGCTTTCGGATATTTCAATAACCGTAACTGGGGTAGAATGGGTGCCAGAAACATTAATCTGGCTAAAGATTCCGTACAGAATTACTTCGGTATGTATGGCGAAGATATGTTCGAACGTACGAGTGAAAGGCAGAAGATCAGTGCAGCAGGAGAAGTGTCCTCTTTAATGAGAGGTTATGAGGATGCACTTGTAGCCGGTCCGGAAGGTACTAATGAAAAAGTTAAATCAGCAGTACGTGAATTGGGGGGTATGAGAGCTGGAAACATAAGAAACAGACTTAAAGAAGAACTCCGAACTTCAGGACGTAATGTATCGCCTGAAGTTATGAGGGGTCTTTTTCAAAAATACGGTATGAAAGAAGCTGAGGCTGTATGGAATGATCCTTCTCTAAGAGGGCAGCTTATTTACGAATTGGAACGGGAAGATAAAGGACTTGCCGAAACCATAACTTCGTCTGTATATTCTGTATCCAGTCCTAATGCTGCAAGACGGCTTAAATCTGCAATAAGCGGGCAGGTTATACATTCTAGCGAACGTACCGGTTGGCATGACGCAGCTGATATGCTGGGCAATCCTATAGGAATAGCTGCCACATCAGTTTTTGCTACTATCGGAGGTGCAATGGTAGGAGGAGTTGCGGGTGCGGCAAAAGGTTTTATGTACGGAGGAATGGCAGCATCAGCTATAGCAAGCGGTCTATCTATGATAGGAGAATCAGATGCTTCATACATGAATACTAAACAAGCTAAAGCTTTTGATAACAGTCTGTATGGTCTGGAAACAGTTCTTACAGTGATTCTGGCGTCAATGCCTAAAGATATGTTCAGTATGTTGAAATCCCTTACAGGATCCCGTAGTATTGAGCGTATGGAGATAGTACCTAACTTCGGAAAAGCTATATACAGAATGATCAGAGATGCATATAATAAAAATGAAGATATTCAGACAGAACAGATTGCCGGGGATATAGGAAACAGGATCATAAGCGAACTCAACAGTATGTCCATGGAATGGAGTAGGGAGCTTGCTGCACATTTAAGTTCAAATCCTAAATATATAAATTCAATAGTACAAGTTACACTGGGTTACCTGAGAGGTACCGATTCTCCGGCAGATCCTACTACAGTTGAACAGCGTCTTAATGAAAAAGTTAAATCCAGTATTATGAACCCGGCTTCAGGCGGTGCTATCACCCAGAGAAAAAACTTTGAAGCAGCGCGACGCACGTTGGAAAAAGATACCGGAGGTTTTGCAGAAAATCTTTCTATCAGAGCAGCTTTTGCAGATAAATCAGCCGGCGTAAGAGCAGCGGATCTCCAGGGGAAACTTCAGACAGCAATAGATTCTAATGTTAAAACAGCAAGCGGCGAACGCGCTATGCGAATCGAAGATTCAGCAAGGGTTTATAGCATAATAAAAGATACTATACAGGAGAATAAAGATGCAGACGGTAACACACTGGAAGCGGAGCTAACCAAAGCTCTCGAAGCAGCAGGCTTTATTGCGGAGTCAGGAACAGGAGAACTGATAAAAGTTATAGAGGGAGTAATGTCGCAGCATAAATCTACTACGGAACTTGGTAATCAGGCGAAAGATATACTTAAAATGGTACTGGAAGATCCTGTCTTACCGGGTAAGATCAAATCTCTTATGGCCCAGCCTAGTACTTAAGCACAAACATAGGATCCATAACACCGATATTAAAACTCCTGGGAAACAGGTAGTTAGGACCATCTTCTCTGTATGGTGATAAAATTTTTGCATCAGAACTCATGTAATGAAGAGCTTCTTTAAGAATTCCCTGCAATTCGAACAGTTGAAATAACGGATGTCTTTTAACAATAAGAGAATTATTGTGAAGTATTACCACCGGATATTCGAGATTAATCAGAGTGGAAAGTAACTGATACATAGGATAAAATACCGGAATACACGCTATATCAGATGAAAATTTGTAAGAAGTATCAAACGGTATTCCCTGCAATCTTTGAAAAGTATTATAATCTTTAAGTCTGTTACCTATACATTTATCCATATATACTGCATATGACATATCAAGAATCACATCTTCAAGCCGAATAATAAGCTGACCATATTTAGCTGTCAGTTTTCTGAGTGTTATTCTACCGTCCCGTTCGAGCTTAGGAGCATCTGCTACATCTGACATAAAGAATGATGTAAAATTAATATCGGGAATATAACTGTTCATAGGACTCCACGTGCTAAAGACATCCACGGTGAGATTACTTAATTTTTCACGATATAGCAAGAAAAAAGATAGAATTTTAATACTTTTAATTTGCGTATAATAAAAAGGTATTGAAAAGGAGATCTCTGTGGGCCCGGAACTTAAGATCCAGACGGAAGCATGTACCATACTTAAACAGAACGGATGGATAACTTTACGGGTAGGGACTGATGGATTACCTGACATAATAGCCCTACACCCTTCCGGAAAAGATGTAGGATGGAAAATGGGTAAACATGATTCGAGTTATTCTTACTATATTAAATGGACAGGGGTTTTGAGAGTTAATCATCCGAAATGTCCGTACGGAATCAATTTCAATAAAAAGTTACCAGGAACAAAATTGTTCCTAGAATTCAAACGACCGGGAGGTGATGAGTCGCCCCGGCAAAAAATCCTTATAAACATACTGCGGGTTTTCGGAATATCTGAAATAGTGGATTCAGAAAGACGTGTCCTGAAGATCATCACAGATCTCAGGCTGTTTGTTAAGTACTCTGATAACTAACATAATAACAAAATTATACGTATTAAGCAATTCTGTCAGCTCGGCTCGAAAACCTGTACCGATCAGTTTAAAGATATGGTATCTCCCAAGCCGGCTATCAAACATTCTCGTAAGATTCTTAAGTCCGAAAACTATCTGAGGAGACATACTTTTTAATAACTCTTCCTCAACTGCATCTTCTTCATCCAGATTCTCAAATATCTTTTTTTCTTCGCAATATTTTTTTTCAAGACTGGAGGATGATTCTATCGCTCCTGTGTGGTAATTTCCTTCGACGTCTGATTCCGAATACTCAAGTTCACGGCCCTCCATTTCTTCTGCATACTTATTAACACCGGAATCATAACTCGCTCTGTGTCGTATCATATGCAGATTCACATGGTGCGTAAGGAAAGTTGAGAATCGGAAACCGGAATCAATATTAAATTTATCAAGAGCATCTACAAATGCCATTAAAGCGGTACTATATTCTATAGTATCTTTAAGATTGACATTAGATATCTTCCATCCGCGTATTAAAACATGAGTGAGTAACATATCGTATGCAGCATACAATTTATTAAATACTATATTTTTAGTACGACGGTCAGATGCATTTCTATATTCCAATATAAGTCTTATTTCATCTTTACGAAGAAAAAGGGGTACAGGAGACTTTGATTTTCGGAGCGGACCGCATTTAACAGATGTTTTCTGCGGGGGAAATCTAGAGACTGATTGCTGCACAGGACAAGGCATTGCATTCTCCATAAAAAGATCATGTATATGTACATATTACTATATTTATTTGTAAAAATAAAGTAAAAACATACATAAAATATAAATTTTTATTAACTTTCACATATAAGAGGTGCAAATGTGAGTAGGAAAGCTGCTTCAAAGACCCGTAATAATTATATTATAGGTATATGTATAGCCCACGCCATGACCTGTATAGTACTGGCTATGGCATGTTTTAAAGGAGTGACCGGAAATTCAGTAGAAGGAATTCTACTGATCATGTGCGCGTTAATTTCATTAAGCGCCGGTTACATTACTGTGCTTAATAAATGGGTACAGCTTTTTGTAAATTGGAAACATACCGTTCCGTTTGCAATTACCGGACTTGTTACTATAATAGTTCCGGTTATAATATTGCCATGGCTATCCATAGTACTGGTAATAATATGTACATTGGTTTTGATTTATAAAAAAGGAGAACAGAGATGACAACAGTACGGGTAATTAAGCTGGACGATGTCAGACCCGAAGGGGAACGCAGGATTCCCTACAAAGCGATTTATATCATGGCCGAGAGCCTTAATACAAGTAACTACCTGTTACCTGGTCCCAAAGGTTATCTGTCCCCTTCGACAATAAGTAAGTGGAGATTATGTCCTCAGTCAGTATACCTGGAACAGATAATGAAACTGGTTCCAAGAGCTGCCGGGCTTGCTATGCATTTCGGTCAGGCTAACCATGAAGCTATGGCTAAAGGATTTGAAAAGTATAAAGCACATGGCAAATTCATAAACATTTCCGAAGCCGAAGAAATAATTAAACAGCACCTTGCAAGTAACTTACTTAAAGCTCTACCTGAAGCATTATTTTCAGATACAGGGGTCTGTGCTGCCTTACCGGAATCTGTAAAACAGATAGCACAGGAAGCGATACTGCTGAAACAGACCGTCGGGATCGTAACTTTTGAACAGGTAAAAGCATTACTGGAAGTATTTGATCCGGAACAGCTCAATGAAAAATTTCCTTATAAAGAATTTACCAGACAGGGTAAAACTATGGAAAAATTCCTTACTGATGTAGATAAACGGCTTGCTGATGCTCTCAGATTTTTTGATAAGTTTATAGCGGAGGAACAGGTATCAGAGTTCGGAGCTCCGAAAGATATCCTGGCAATAGAAGAGGATATTTTTGTAGTTATAGACGGAATACCAATCTACTTCATTGCTGATCTTGTAACTACAAAGGGTGTCCATGACTGGAAATTTACAGCTGCCGGCAATGTTGAGGGAAAAAGAGAGGCCATACCGTTCGATGTCCAGCTCTGGCTGTATGAACTTGTATGGCACCGTCCTGCATACCTTGAAGTATGTGCACCCCCTGCTAAGACAAGCAAAGCTAAACCGCGTCCAGTATGCGTAAGGATGGGTAGAAGGGATCCGGGGCAGAGAGTTCTTGACGACGAGACCTTTCTTGAAAATATTCTCACAATACCGAATAATATTGAAAATGGTATTTTTGAAAAACGCGGAGTATGTTTCATGGGTAACTGCGGAGCATGTGATGCATATGAAGTATGCGCGACACGCCAGGAAGATATACCTATGGTAACTGTCGACAGTATCGGAAAACTTACACGTAAAAAAGTTGAATTTGATTCCGCAGCTATAAAAGCACGGAATAAAAAAGAAGCCGAAGAAGCTACCGGACTTGAATGCGCAAACTATGAAGAAGTATAAAAAAAACTTGACATACCGAAAAAACTAAGGTATTTTGTATCGTTAATTTAGCCAACGGAGGAAACCATGGCATTAAGAAAAGTTGATTTCACAAAGGGCGTAGAAGCTCTTGAGAAAGTGAATCTTGAAGAACTGAATGTATTAAAGGAAGCACTTGTACTTGAGGATGAATCGTCGGCCTTCAATGAAGACCAGATGGTCAATCTAGAGTACGGATTTTTGAAGGCTGCCAATGCCACTCACGCACGTGAAGCGCAGACAGGAGCACCTGTTATAGCTAACTGTGCTATCGCCGGCGGAGATGATGTTGAATATACTGACGGACTTCCCGGTATATTTCTTATGCACTTCCGTGCGAAAGAACTTACCGAAAGGGTCGATGGATCAGATGACAAAAAAGCTATATGCGGCACACCTCTGATGTCTTTTATGAAAGATGATAGAGCTTATGTGTTCGGAGATACCGGATACAAATACGGAGCATGTGAGAAATGCGTCTATGGTAAATTTGATCTTAAAGCCGAATTGAAATGCCTGCCTAATTTCCGTATGCTTCTTCTTACTGTATATCCGGAAACCGATGGAACGCTCAAACCGTTTCTTATTCAGTTTAAAGGCGCAGGAACAAGAGCATCAGGGCTTAAAGCCGAGATTACAAAACTCGTCCGTAATACAAAAGGAAAAGTCCTTGATCACATCATTAAAATAACCTCGAAACCTGAAGATGAAAAAAGTCCTGACGGAAAAGAGATCGTAGTTGATAAATATGTACTTAATACAGTTAAAGTACTACCTGTCAGTGCTGATCGTAAAGCTGCTCTGTTGGATATAAAAACAACTATTCTCCAGTATTACGGAATACAGCATATCATGCGCACACATTTATACGCACAGATCGCTCCTACTGAAAGTCTTATAGCAGATGGTACAGCTGCCGGAGAGAGCAAGCAGCTTGAAAATAAAGAGGCTTCCGCAGCCGGTTCTAAATCGAAACCCGCTGTACTCTAAATGTGGTCACTGGAGAGGTATATCATCGGTAAGGACTGCGAGCTCCGGCTCGCGCTTACCGGTACCATCTCTAAAACTACTCCGATAACGGCAGCCCTGCGTCGCGGTATCATACTCGGTAAACTACCTCCTATGCCTCTTGATATTGACCATACGTCGGTTCAGGAAGTTTTTCTTCATATACTTAATACACGCAGGAAAGCCGATTACACGGTACCGGTATGTACACGTGTATACTGGGATGAAAATGGAACACAGTCCGAAACCGGATTCCTGAGAGTAATAATAGACTTCGCCACTATAAAAGATAACGTAGGTGAATTTTTCTATGTCACCTGTAAGAAAATGGGAGGAACCCCCCCCGTAAGTCAGGCGTACAGTATTATAGGTGCCTCCCTTAAATATCTTTATCCTCATGTGGAACATACCCGTGTCCGGGAGATCATGCTGCTGCCTATGCATTACTCCGGAAAAGAAGGTGCTATAAACCGCTACGAACTTGCGTTAACTCCTCCGCAACTTATTGATATTTCCGATGAGACTATTGAAACAGCTCTGTCGGGTATCTTTAAAATGATGGATAAGTATTCGTCCCGCAGCGATATCAGAAAATGCAGAGTAAGTACCGACCCATGTCCTGCATACGGGATATGTCAGGTATCAAACGGTATTACACACTAAACAATAATCCTTAAAACAGAGGTATAAATGTCAGACAAATTTAGAATTGTGGAACTGTCCACAAGAGGAATTAAAAAACTTGAAGCAGTCGATATAGTTTTCAAAGACGGTGTCAATGTCCTTATGGGACTGACACAGCAGGGTAAAACTTCGTTGCTGGATACGCTCATAATGTCATTGCAGGGGTTCAGCAAAGGCGGACCCCGTGAACTGCTCACACATGGTACAGATAGCGGATCCATCGAAACATTTTTCGTACTCAACGACACAAAGTATTGCGCTGAAAGAATCCTTAAAAACGGACAGAAACCGAGTGTACAGGTATACGAAGTAAATACTGAGGGTAAAAAAATAAAACAAAGCAGTCCTCAGAAATTCTTAAACAATCTTATTCCTTCATTCGGAGAAACTCCGGGCGGTTATATTAACCGTACTGCTCTTGAAAAGATGAAGTATGTTCTGGGCAAACACGGTATTGATATGAGTTCTTTCGAAAAAAAGATCGAAACTGCAAAAACGGAAAGCGATACATTAACAGCTCAGCAGACTATGTTCGTCTATGCTAAGGAACCACCTTCCGATCCTCCGGCGGAACTGACAGTGATAGAAGCTGACTTTGTGCAGTCCACAATGTTTAACGCTGCAGAAGACGTTGCGTATACCAATGCAAAAGGAATTATCAATACAAAATTAACAGCTCTGGAAAGTGAATATACTGCCTATACTGAAAAACTGTCTACATTTAAACCGGCAGAAACAGAGATCGATAGAAGAAAACTGGCAGCTGACTTCGAAACCCGGGAGATTAAACGGCTTGAAGATGAACTTGCTGCAAGAAAATTGAAACATGAAGGGGAGCTCACAAGTATAGAGACTGCAGAAAATAACCTTGAACAAAGTAAGAACGTAATAAAGAAAGTGGATGAACCCGACCGTGCAGCATATGCTAAGGAACTGGAAGATCTCGAGATCACACACAAAGCTAAGCTTAAGGATACTATTGTCCTGGAAGCCGAGATCGCTAATCTGAAAGCGGATAACAATACTTCGGAGCAATACCGCACTGACCATACCCGCTATACTGAGAAAAAAGAGGAGATCACAAAGGCTAACCAGAGCATCCGTGATGCAAGAGCGGAGATGTACAAAGCACTTGCTGCTGTACCCACGAAAGTTGAAGGTATGAAAATCCTTGTAGGAGACGAAATTCGTCCGGACGGGATCTATGTAGACGATATCTTTTCAGAAGAATGGAGCGGAGCACAGGGTTTCGCAATAGCTGCCAAGATCATAAGAAGATACAGCGGAAGTGCAGTACTTATAATTGACCATGGAGAAAGTATCTACTACGATCCGGAAGCTTTCCGTAAATTCTGTGAATGGGCTAAGAATGACGGTGTCCAGGTCATCATCTCTGTAGTAGGGGAGAAAATGGATCCGGAAGAAGATATAAAAGGGTTTATTGTCGAGGAAGGTAACGTCAGGGAGATCTCCGTAACAGAAAATATATTATGAATAAGAAAAACGAATACCGAGCCCGGTTCTACTTATTCACAGTGGGTCTAGCCTCAGTTGTAACAGCATTGTCTGCATTACTGCTGTTCAGTATTATAAATGGACCTTACGTCATTATGGTCGCAGTGGTAAGTATAGTCACTCCGGTGACACTGCTTACCTGTGAACTGATAATGACTAGGCAATCGAATTACTTTTAACAGGGGGGTTATGCCCCCTTTTTTTAGTATTTTGTTGACATACCGCATTTTTTTTAGTATTCTCTTAATGTATATTGCGGAGGAATAAATGCAGTTTTACAGTGGTAATTCGTATGATACGCTTATCGTATTTGATTATATACCGGTGTATGAATGGCTGTCGGATTCCAAAGATCTGCGTAATCTAGGCAAACTTATTAACGAAACTATACGGGCAGATATAGTAATTGTAGGGGGAATTAAACCTCCTTCCGCTAAATCTTTAACTGAAGGTCCTCTTAATAAAGAGATCAGTGATATCATATCCGGGTATAAGAACATTATATTTTCCGGAGCGGTCTTTGCAAACAAATTCTTAATAGAAGAGATTGTAACGGGATATAAAATCGAATTAGAAACTGACAGATCTGTTACAGGACTGATGTTTTCACTCGAAGAATTGTTTCATAAAAAATTAAAAGTTACACGTAAAAATAAAACTACACTGAATATAACTTTTTCTAAACTCAGCATAGAAACAGAAAACGATCCCCTATTTCCAGCTATATTGACAGCGCTTAAATCAAAGGGAACTATTTTAAAGACATGCTTTGTAAAGAAAAAGCAGGGAAAAGCTGGAAAATTATCCAATGGAATCTACACAGTTACTATTGAAAACGGACAGCGCTTCGGATTTACTGAATCCCCTAAATATTACCGGAAAAAAATATATGACGAACTTCACTCTGTTCTGAAACGTGATGTTGAATTTGTACGGAATGCAGTACCTATATCAGATATTCATACAGAAGAAGTAACCTCTCTGGCAGAGCTACAGGCTAAACTTAAACTAAAGGATAGTAACGGTAGAGATCTTACCATAAGTATAGATATCGAAGGTACCGGACTTCATACCTGGGAATACTGTGATCTAAGTAATACCGAGAATTCAAATATTCTAGGTAAGAATTTCTACGATCCGTTTGACCCGGACCATATAAGTCATAAAATAATACTACTGAGCGTAGCCACTGAACTTGATAAAGGTTTTTCATTTCTGGTACATCACCCCCGAATAAAGTCAGAATACGACGGATTTGCAATGCTTAAATGGATAGCCGGTCTTTCCAACAATAAAATAGCGCACAATCTTAAATTCGAAGTGCAATGGATAGAACTGCACTATGGTATCATGCTGAAAGGAACACTTATGGACACCATGGTCAACGAACATATCCTACATGAAGGTATGTTTTCCGGTACCGGACGATATTCTCTGGCAGGGCTAATCGCTATGCGACTTAAACTGATACCTCATAAAGCTGATTTTATGGAAGATATACTGACAGACTTATCATTAATACCTCTCGGTAAGAGAAAAGATATAACCGGAATTACAGTCCATGAACTAATGGACTTTGCAGACCGTCCTATAGTGTCATTCAGAAAAAAAGACTTTTCACTTATGCCTCGCGAAGATCTCTGCCGTTACGGTCCGCTTGACGCAGTCCTGACTCTCAGAGTAGCGTATGATCAGTTAAATGAGTTCATAAAAAGAAAGATGGCCGGAAAGCCGGAACAAAGTGCCTGGGAAACTTTGGCAAAATATGTTGTAGGCAACCAGAGCAGAGCACTTGCTAAAATGGAGTACAGCGGTTTTCCAGTTAATACTTCAGAAGTAGAAACTATTATTGAGAAATGTGATGTTATAATAGAAGAATCGGTTACACGACTTCAAAAAGAATTCGGAGATATCCAGTTTACTTCCAATAAAAAAGTTACAGTACTTATAGAAGAACGATTTCCTGCACTGAGTGAACAGCTTGACAGAACGGAGAAAGGAGACCTTGAAATAACTAAAGATATGGAAAAAAAATATAGTAATGAATACCCGTGGATAGTGCCGCTATTCGCGCTGAAACACGCTATGAAAGTAAGGGGAACGTATATGATAGCGTTTCTGCAATATGCAAGTAACGGAAAAGTCCATTTTAACTTTAACATTGCCGGACCGGCTACCGGAAGACTGAGCAGCGATAAACCTAATGTACAGAATATCCCTCCAGTTGTTAACGATATACCGGTTAAATCCTGTCTTAAACCTGAAAAAGGATGTATTCTTATAAATATGGACCTGTCATCCGCTGAAATGAGAATGCTGGCTAACTATAGTAAAGATAAAGCTCTGATAAAACAGTTACTTGAAAATAAGGATCCCCATGCATTTACTGCAGCCGGAGTATACGATGTAAAATATGACGATATAATGCTTGCAAAAAATACTTTTGCAAATAAACGTACAGCAGAACAGGAACTGCTGTTAACCTACAGACAGAATGCAAAGCCTCTTAACTTCGGAATGGCATACGGTATAAGCGGGCAGGGATTAGCTAAACAGATAGGATGCACCCCTAAAGAAGGTGACGATATGATAGCTAAATTCTACAGTACCTATCCCGGAGTAAAAACATTTCATGAGAAACTGAAAGCCACATTATTTATGAAAACCTATGTAGAAACTTTTACCGGGCGAAGACGCAGTTTTCCTGCACTGGAACATCGGGCACTTGTACCGTATTCCATACAGAATAAAATGGTACGTAAAGCTATGAACTACATAATCCAGAGCGCTACCTCTGATTTCCTGATGTACTTTATACGGGATCTTATTGATCTACCGGGAATAACTCCGCATATTACGGTGCATGATTCCATAGTATTCTCCTACAACGAGAAGCTTCTTCCGATAAAAGATCTCTACGATCACTTTCACAATTTACTGATAGTAAAGCCGAAACAGTTGTGGCCCAGACTTATGACCATTGATATGAAGTTCGATCTTGACGCTATGACACAGTACGGCACAGGTAAACAACTCACAATAGAAACGATCAATGAACTAACCAACTCCGGGACACCGGTTGCGGAGTGGGTACTATCTTAACCTATACTAAATTTCTTGAAACGCCCAAAAAACATTAGCTCCTATTGTTACTTGTATTAATTGTAAAGTTAGATCAAGACCCGCTCCTATAGAAGTAACATCAACATAAATATTTGCAGTAGTTCCCCCCCAATGTTTACCTGTTAACCGCAATCCTTTACCTGCTATAAGGCCATTGGCAGCTAATTTAAGCAACCCCGTAAATACACCCGCTTCTATTTTATCTGCCGTAATATTTAATTCAGGAGCATCAATATCAATTTTTGTTAAAGCATCAATATTAATATTTGTTCCGGCATTCATATCAATTACCGCCGCAGCAAGCATAGTAACATTAACTGCTCCATACATATAAGGTCCAATATTAGCAATACCCATCACTGAACGATTACCTACTATATCAGTATATTCTAATTTCGCAGTATCCTGTGAAGTTGTTATCTTAGCTTCTCTGGAATCACCAGCACCCGCAGCCTCATGTTTCATAT
>Ga0307928_10000571_pt1 | contig 27701 bp, 46 predicted proteins | sample AceLakmetagen232_FD_201815 | JGI IMG/M metagenome (GOLD analysis project Ga0307928, IMG submission 201815) | Saline water microbial communities from Ace Lake, Antarctica - #232 | ecosystem: Environmental > Aquatic > Non-marine Saline and Alkaline > Saline | place: Antarctica: Ace Lake... | reverse complement strand
TTTGACCATACACCACCTCTATTAGATATATCTCTTACATCATTTAAGTTAAAGTTAAGAGCTATAGGAATATCATCAGTTATATCTAATGTTCCAAAATTTATTAATTCTAATTTAGTTACCATTATATGTTAATTGTATTATTATTTGATTTACCAATCTCAATAGTATATCTCCTCAATTTTGTATTATTTTTCATTTTCCTTTTATACTTCTTATTCATTATATTTATAGCCTCGTATTGTCCATCAATTAAGATAAAGGCGATAGGAGAGGATATAAGCTCTTCAAAATAAATTGATAGTGTCTCAGTCATATAATCAGTATTAAGCTCCCATAACTCTTCTAAATCAACGTTATAGATACGTGATGAGTGTTCCGTAGTGTCGTATGTGTATGAACCACTATTCAAACCACCAATGAACTTATTATACTTATCTCTTTTAACACCAACACTTTGTTTATTATTTAATGAGAAGTTAAACGGTATGAAAGAACCAAATCTATCCATAAAAAGAATTGGGTAATTTGTATATCTACCTTCACATAAACAATCAACTGGGAATGAATATACATCCGATTGTGTTATGAATGAAATCGTTACTTGTGCCGTGTATAGTGATACATCACAATTTATCATTGGACATAATGGTTGAACCGTTACATTATCAATGAATGTTGAATTCACACCAGCAATCCCAGGAGTCATAGTTATTTGGAAATCTGTTCCAGTTGGTGTGAATGATTGTGTGTATGTCCCATCATTACCAATTGGAACAATAGTATATGAATCGTTCTCATCACCAATACTAACAACAACAGATGTATTAGATGTTGTTGTAAGAGTTACTAAATATTCACACCCAATTGTTAGAAGGTCATATTGCCAAGCTATAGATTCACCATCACCAACAGAATCTTCATACTTCAAACTACCACCAACTATAGATGATGTAGCTGTTAATGTATCAACTAATGTCCAAGAATATGTTGTTGAGAAATGACCGTTTAAAACGATATCAGTAACAGCATTATTCAAACCTCTTGGTCCCAATGATATATTTTGAATCTCTGTTTGATCCGGGTTCAAGTTCGGATTTAAGATATTATATGTTTGTATAATATCATCATTATAATCATATGTTATAACACGAAGGTTAAACATCGATCCGAATCCCCTATTACCCCATATATTTAAGAATATATCATTATCTAATGAAACCTCATAGTTATCGGGTACCGTTGTTAAAAATCTACCAAAAGGAACATTAGGATCATATTGTGTGAAATCCCAATTTAACCAATCTTTATGACTAGATGCTCCGTTAAAAACATAGTAATCATCTTCGGTTATTATTGAGGGATTAGATTCTACTCTACCATCAGCATAGACAACTGTTCCAGGATTTGTTCCCGTAGAATCTACCCAAGGTTGGTCATATTCGATATAATACCCACCCGAAACTGTTCCTATATCCGACACTCTCCCTAGTCCATCATAGTTGAAGTTTCTAATAAAAGTTCCTCCTTCTGGTGGTGTGTCTCCTTGGTATGTATTATTAACCGTAACGACTGTTGATGAAACTGATGAAACTGTGAATGATCCATTATATTGTGGGTAAGTAAATCCTGGTGATTGTTGAACCTCTATTGTATCACCGATGTTAATAACACCAGATAGGTTATCTACTGTTAAAAACCCAACCTGTCCAGAATCGAATTGATTATCAGTGAAGTCGAAATACTCAGCAGCACCTTGTACATTAATTGTATCACCAACATTATAACTGGATTCAGTAGTTGATATAAGCCTTACCTTTCCAGATGAATAGTTTGTATCATCAAATACCCAACTATATTCATACTCCTCACCCAATTCAATTGAATATTTAAATCCAGAACTAACTGTGTTATTAAATCCATAAAGTGTTGGGTCATTTAAATTAAAATCATCAGAAGCTGGACCTAGATTACTATCAAGTATCTTAGATATATTCACTTCCATTAAATCATCACCAAATCTTGGTTTGATTTTTAAATCAGCAAGTTCTTCACCTGATGAGACATTCGTTATTTTAAATAAGTATCTGAATGAATTTAATCCAGTGTTTGGTGAATCGGCATACCAATAAACCGGATTATATCCTGGTGTTAATTCTTGTGGTGATCCTGTTAATCCTATTGCCATTAGTCTCTAAATATTTTTTCTAGTTCTTTCTCCAAAGCAGCATCCATAACTTCATCAAATACTTTATCGATGTAATCTTCAATTACTTGGTTGAAAAACTCTCTTGGTTCAATATATTTAGTACCCTCATCAACATAATTACCATAATCAATCATAGAGAACTCAATAACATATGAGCCACCTGATTTTTTAACATTATAAGCAATCGAGTTTTTTAGGTTACCAGTTCTAATAGCACCAACTTTGATTATCTTTTTAATAATCTCTTTCTTAGTACCTTCACCAAATCCCTTTAAGAATTTATCCATATTGAACTTCATAATATTAATTATGAGAGTTTATAGAATGTTTTTATATTATCCTGGGACTTCAATACCTAATGTGTTAAGGTCTGCCAACCAAGTTGCTTCGTCTACGTATTCTATGAAGCTCCACTTACCTTCAGTCACCTGACCGAATGCAGTCTCTCCATAAAATGGTGCTACATCTACTATCCAATAGATTGTACTTTCTTCTTCGTTTATTCTGTTATCTATAATCATAATTTCTATTTATTTTTAAATAGTTCATTTTTCTTCTGAAATTATTTCAGTAACAAATCTATCAGGCAAAACATCAATACAATCTTCCGTGTATTCAGCCTCGTCAGTAATAATCAAAGCTACTTCCGTTTCTGTTCGCTCATCAGCCCACCAGTTAGCGCCTTCCCAAAGACAACCTCTTTCAACCGCCTTTTCGTGGTTCAATCTTTCACCTTCTTCTATTGGTAATATTAGGTATTTCATTAGTATATGTTATATCTTGTGTTTATATCGGCTCGCATTGCTGCTTTTTCAGCCGTTCTATCTGCATTATCAAATAGTATCAACTCTTGGAAGTTCATATTAGTGGTGTATGTAGTACCGCTTTGCCAGTTGCCGACTACCAGTAAAGCATCAGATCCTGTTTGATTTCCTACAATACCAACATTAGAGCCTTGAAGTCCATATTGAGAAATTCCATTAGCAACGAAAAAATCGATTAATTGCCTGTTTAACCCTTGTGTGTATGAGTATAAAATTCTTGCATTACCAGGATTACCGCTGTTTAAAGTGACTGTAGCTGAACCATTTGAGAAGTTGAAGTTCACATAAATCTGTGCTCCTCCGCCATCACCAAGCCTGAATTGCATTCGACTTCCACTTGTTTCTAAACTTCTCGAAACCATCAATGCTGACATAGATGCTTTATTGATTAAATAACCTGCTGTGGTTCTTAACTCATCATCCACACCGTCAAACTCAATACACGGTTTTCCACCGTCTAAAAGAATCACTCCAGCCCTAGCAATCAATGGTTGTCTTGCCGCTGTTAGCTGCACCAGATTAGCATAGCCAAGTTGTCCGTAAACTCTCATCACTCTCGCATCTTGAACGCCAACAAATGAAAGTATTGCAGCTTGGTCTATTGAATTTCCATCAAGATAGATGTCTTGCGTGGCATTATCGGATGGTCTAACAATTGTTAGAATCGGGTCTGAATATCCATCAACCAATCTATCTAAAGACCAACCCTCTTTGCCGTTAATGAACTCATCGAAAAAGAACTGTGTTACGACTGAGGCAAATGATGTGTTGTAATAATTAAATCTTTTAGACATATGTTCCTGTGAAATTTATATATGTTGAGAATGTTGCCGTTGTATAGGTAATCTCAACATTATCAGTATCAGCTAATGTGAATGGTACCGTTGATATTACACCATTAATTGTAGTAACTGGTGAAGATAATCCACCATAATCAGAAACTGTAATGGTTCCAGCTGTGTTAGGTACTACACTAAATGAAGCTGTATCTGTACTATTAGTAATTTGAATTGATAAAAATAAATCTTTAACTTGTGGAGTACACACGATTGGTTGTGAATATTCTGTTGAGTATGTCGCTAAGTCTGAATCAGTCCAGTTTACATCTGCTATTGTATATCCCGCTGGATCACCAGATGGTGTAGTATCTGTAAAACTAGATGATGAACTTTGAATATTAGTATCAGCAAATGTCTCGTTTTGTTCAGCGGGTATTGAATAAGTACGTGTTACGTTTGAGTTTGACACAACACTATCAGCAATTATACTTGGGTTTGTGTTCGTTCCAACTGGGTCGAACGCAGAACTTTGTATCTCTTGGTTATAGATTGTACCGCCAGCAACCGAAGTAAAGAAAGTACCATTGATATTAATAGTAACTGGGTCACAACCAACTGGTGTTGAGCTTGTTAAACCAAAAGGAATTGTACATTCAGACATTTCTGTTTCTACTTCAATATTCATATCACAATACCATCCAGCTGTAAAATCCATTATAACAGATTTAACTGGTACTAATGTTGGTTCGGTTAATAGATTGAATTTATTATCAGTATCTTCTCTCAACCAATTTGTAAAGTCACGAGCAATAGATAATTGATCTGATAAAACATCTCGTTCATTACTCTCATCTTTCTCTAATAAATCTAGGAAATATACTCTAATATTATATGAACTAACTGAGTTCTCTAAAAATGACACATCTTCTGGAACTAACCACATAATTGGCCATAGTTCGTTCTTAGTAGCAAATGGTGCTAAATCATCGTAGAATCCTTCCTCGAATCTTTGTATTTGTAAATGTAATGAGGCGAACTCATCGTTTATCCTATCAATAAAGGAATTATATGTATCCATCATAATTATTTAATATCTTTTACATACCAAAAACATCTTTAGTATAATATTAATTATGTGTAAGTATTTATTGTTTTTAAAGTGAACAAAAACCATTTTAAAACTTTAATATATAAAAGAAAACAATTAGAAGATTATGAAGAAATTAACAATAAATGAAAAAGAGTATAGTGTATATGATAGTATACAGAACTTAAACCTAGATAGGTATCAAAAACTATCAGCCGTGGCAAATAAAGAAATGGACACGTTTGATAAGGATATGGAGATGATGCAATGTATTATCGATGAACCAATTACTATCAAAGAATTGGAATTATCTAATAACGGTGAAATTCGTGAGTTTTTAACAACTATTAATGTTGATGTTGATTCTGATAAGCCTAAAAAGGACTTCACTCACGATGGAATCACTTACCATCTTATAGGTAACCCAGATAACTTTATGTTTAACACTGGACAGATAAAATATATCTCACAGGCTATGCAAAAGAGTAAAACTGGTTATGTTTCAAGAATGGCATCACTACTTTATACAGATGGTTCTACGAATGAGAATAAAAGAGAGATTATATTCAATGAATATATGACAGCCGATTATATTCTACCATTCCTAAAAATTCTTATCGATAAATATGCCTAAGTCTTGGGATAATACAAATTTATCAACATATATTGAGATAAATGATAGTGTTCAGAATGTAGATGATACTTTTGAATTACTATCAATTGTTTTTGATATACCTATGAGTGTGTTAGATAGTATGCCTTATGATGATGTCTTATTGATGGAAAATGAGGTTAAATATGTGTTTACTCCTATAACAACACCACATAAAGACAAATTAACACTAAAAGGACACGATTTCTATCTATTACCATTCGAAAAACTTGAATTTGGTGCCTTTATTGACTTAGAACACCTATTTAATGATAACTATATATATAATTTACCCAAAATATACTCTATTCTATATAGAGTGATAACTACTGAGGGTGACGAACTGAATAAACCCGTATATGAAAAGTACGGTGATTGGTTGGATGTTCGTGACTCAGTGTTTGAATCTTGTATGATTGGTGATGTTTATAGTATAATAACAATCTATTTGAAGTTCAAAACAAGTATTTACACTACTTATGAGGGTCTTTTTCAAGAAAAAGAGGAAGAAATGAACGAACAAGAAGAATTAGAGATACTCCGTGATATGACTGGTAAGGAAAGAGAAGAATATTACAACGAAAAGAACGTTGCAGGTTACGGATGGGAGTTAATGTTACTCCGATTATCAAATAATGACCCTACTAAAATGTTAGAGGCATCATCTATGAGTCTATATCAGGCATTAAACATCCTTGGTATGATGAAAAACCTTAAAATGGGTTAATATCTTCTTACACAAAAGAAATACCACCATTGTCGTAACCATTTCCACTTTGATTAGGTTTCATATCAGTTGAATTATCAGAAGTATATTCTGGGAAGTCAGTTGAATTCTCACATAAGTAAGTCAAGACTCTTTGAGCAAAGAACTCAGCTCTCTGTTTCATCTCATTTCTTACATATCTAACAGTTTCTAAATCAGCCGATGTTGAGTAATCACCATTCTGTGTCATTAGACCCTTGTTCTTCATCTGATAGTTTATCATAGGAACACATTGTTCAGCCACTTTATGAGCTTGGAATGGTTTAATTCTATTCATTAACTCAGCTTCACTACCATTCATTGCAGTTGCACCATACACAGTCTGCATATGATTGTAGAAATTGGTTCCTAGTAAATCCTGAGTGAAATTATCCTGTACCAAATAAACGGTAGGTTCTATCTCATCCCAAGAAACTAGAGTTCCGATTGGAGTGTATTTTTGTATGTATGCCTGACTTGTAAATAAAGTTGTTACCATTATTGTTCGATTTCTTTTTTAGAATATAGTTCGTTATCATTAAAGACAAATTTAACAGGAAGTCCTTTCAATTTAAGAATCTTATTAATGAATCCTTCTATATCTTTTTGTGCTGGATGTATTACAGACTTTGTGAATATTTCGTAAGCATAATCCAATTCAGCTCCGTTTCCAAGAGATCCTGGTGTTTTAAAACCAAGAATAAGTGGGTTAATACGGTGAGAATAACAAATGTTTCTCTGAATGTGATCTGATGTTACATTAAATTGTTTATCTATGTTACTCACAGTGATTGTCTCTATCTCTGGGAGGTTATCTTTACCATCGGCAAAGAAGACCATACTTCTACCAGCGTTCTTAGCTCCTTGAGCTTGTCTCTTAATACCATTAAGTATCTTTCTCTTTTCTTCTTCTGATGCTGGACGTTCTGGGAACTTAATAGCCATAGAAGGATTAACAGAGTTCTCAATGTTTGACTTGTGGTATAAGGATACATCACCATCTAAATCAACCCAGTTAGCAGCTGATGAATAAGAAGGTAGTGTATACCAATTAACTGTTGGATTAGGATTAACAAATCTGATTATTTCTATGTGTGCCGATGATGTGTAATTGAAATTTGGAATCTCTTTCATACCATATCGACCATATTCTTTCCAATCAAATGAATAGAAATATTTACTAACTTTTTCATAATCAGTACCCACACCAACTCTAATCTTAGATGGTTCTACTCTCTCAGCCTTCAGTAATTTTGTTTTATCAGAATTCCAATAAAGTTTCATATACATAGTACCGTGAATCAAATAATCCATTACTAACTTACTAACAACTATTTGTAAACTGTCCTCCCCATCAATATAATCTCTAAATTGAATAAGTGATAATTTTTCAGATGCCGATAAAGCCTCTAATCCATCTAATTCGAATCCACCACCTGATATAAGTTCTTTCTTAAAATCAACGATAGCCGAGTGTAGTGAAGACCTGTTGTAAAGGTCATTTAAGTGGTCTGGGTACAAGTTATCTTGTCCGAAGTATATTGGACCCTCTCCTCTATACATCTCAACGTAGGGATCACCTAAATCACCCGAACCTCTATTATATACACCATTCCCACCCCAGTTGTTATTAACAGAGGCAAAATCCATACCAAGTTCTGGTAATGGGATTGATGTTGGTTCTTCTTTTCCGAATTGTATTCCTAATATTTTCATCTTTCTAATTATTTTTATAAGTAAATATCGTTTATATCATTATTATTAAATGTAGCTGGGTATCCAGATACGAAGTATTTACCTTCTTCGAGTATTCTCCCTGTTGTTCCACTAACTGATAATGTTGCCGTCACAGCCTCATATACCTCATATTTACCCCATCCATATTCTAAATCTACTTGTCCCAGTGATGGGTTAGTAACTGATGTTGTGCCATTTATACTATGAAAAGCCACATTCTTATTAACATCTGATTCTATTGATAAAGGGAAGTCAGGGAAATCATCCATATCAACTCCGAAACTATAATATATATCATAATCTTCTACTGAAGAGAAAGGATAAGCCACTGATACTGTATTCCCAGATATTATCTGAGTACCATCTCCATAATTCCATTCTGTACTAAGTGTCAATCCTATTGGATTCGACCTTGGATTTGGAATATTCCCTGAGAATGTACCACAGTCAAATGTTGTTGGTAATGTAGCTCCATCACTAGTGACAGCCGTAAAAGAACCACTCTTGATATTGTATGGTATTGATAAAAGAGAATACGCTCCATCCGTATAATTCGACTTCATCGTAACTAAAATACAACAATCAATTGTTGGTGTTGTAATTGTTAATGTGTTATCTGATAGAATGTTACCTGACCAAGTTCCACTTATTGTACCCCCAACATATTGATCAATAGAATAATCTAATGAATAATATGTTCCAGAAGAACCACCTACTCCTACTGGTACTGATGTTACTGGTATTGATATTGTTCCTGATATAATTGTTAAACCAAATCCTGTTAAGTCGAAGGCATATTGACAATCTGTTGAGGTTCCCGTAGTATCAACTAAATCGAATTGATTATATCTACGTGGGTAACTAGAAGTGTCAGCCATATTAAATAAAGTAGTTAAATCACTTGAATTGTTAGTGAAACTGAATAAATAGTTTGGTTCTGGAAGTTGTGACTTCTCAGTTAATGTCATTATAACAGAATTGGTTACACCTTTGTTTATAGTTATCATAAATTGGATTAAGTTCCTTTAATAGTAATTATGTTATTTTTTGGAATGTTTAGAGAAATAAAAAACCCCATCTGGAAGGATGAGGTTTTCTAAAAAGATTAATTGATTTTTATTAGGTTAGACCTAATGATGCTATGATTGCCGAAGGCACTTCACACATCTGTTCTGGCTCCTCACTCGTGAATGTAAGTGCGTATTTAGAACCATCCGCCTTAACAACGCCACTACCGTCACCTTGAGCCGTTAAATTGGCACCTTCTGTAAGTCCTTGCATCCAGTATAATCCATTACCATCTTTTATAATGATAAAGACATCCTGTTGTCCAGCTGCCACCAATTGTAGAGAGTTTCTTTTAGCTACTTCTCTTCTTGGGATTACCAAGTTTGTTGTTACTGTGTAGTATGTTGATCCATTTTCTAATGAGATAGCTGCTTCTTCAACGTATGATGAACTGTTTTTATTAAATTCATATTCAACGAAGGCGTTAGTCGTAGTAATTGCCGAAGCCGTACCGTTAATACAAGATGCTGTCACACCATCAAAATCAGTTATGTAAAATTTTTGTATTCCTCCAAGATTACTATCACAAGACTTGGCGATACCTGTTATTGTAAAACAAAACATATTTTTATTTATTTATTTTTATTTGAAATCGGAAGGATGAAATAAATCACCCTCCCTTTTCAATTTTGTGTTATTATGCGTACATTACGATTTCAGCTCCATAAGCGTAACTTACGGCATACTTAAGTCTACCAACGATTCTAATTGTATCGTCACCAGTTGTATCCAACATAGGAAGGATTCTGATGTCTTGGAAGTCAGCAAGTAAATCACTGATAAGGAACAAGTTGTTCAATTCAGCTGCAACCATTCTGTTAGAAGGAAGACCCTGAGCCAAGATAAGTTCGATACCTAAGAATGTTGGTTGTGCATCCTTTGTGTAATAAGCCTCAGAACTAGCATTTGCAACAGCTTGTTTGTAAGCTCCCAATACATTCGAAGATACGAAGATTTTCATATCAGGTGAAAACTTAACAGCTTCTGGAAGTGCATCATACACTCTATTCATTTCGCCAATTACGTTAGTACTAGTAATAGATGCTGTAGCAGCTACATCAACAACAGTTGCATCAGCACCAAATTGTTTCAACAAACCATCACATAGACCCATTGGGTAACTTGATGTTGCTGAATCTCCTTGCCAAGTTACAACTTCGAAGTCAGCTGACATTTTAGCTGAAAGTTCAGATGTTAAATAGTTTCTGAATTGTGCTGGAGCAAAGTCTGCTTTGTTTGATCCTGATGCCATCTCGTGAGAAACGAATGATGTTTCAAGTGTGGATTGACAAAATTCAGTGTTTATGCGTATACCACAAACATCAACTAATTTCTCAGAAAGTGTTCCTGCACCTTGGTCATTAAATGTACAACCATCAGTTTGTAGAACGTTTCCTAATCCACCTTTTTTGATTCTTGCTTTATCTTTCACATCCAAGATTGGTGTGAATAACTCCTTTGAACCACCTTCGATCAATGCAGCTCTGTAAATCTCGGCTGAATCAACTGGGTTAGTTGTTGAAGTATCTGTAATATCAAATCTTAATTCGTTATTCTTCATTTTTTTGTTTTTAATTTTTTTTAGTTTCTAATACTTATTATTAATTATAAGTAATTCGATTTTGTTTAATTTTATGTTTTTAAGCAAACTTTTGTCTGAATAGTTTGATCTTCTCACTACGAGTGTCTACACTAAATTCAGATGGAGCTTCTTCGACTGGTTGTTCTGATTTCTCTACCATAGACTTAACTTCGGCAATCATAGAAATAAGTTCATCAAGTTTTGGTTGAACCAAAGCCATAATAGCTTCTTCATCAATCTCAAACTCTTCATCCTTCACTTCTTCAACAACCTCTTCGGCCACTTCATCCGATTCAGCTTCAACTTCTTCCTCAACAACTTCTTCTTCTTCAACCACATCCTCAGCCTTTACTTCCTCTTCTTTTACTTCTTCATCCTTTTCTTCGAATGTTTCTGTAACCTCAGGAGTTTCATTTCTGAATTTGTTAATCAAATCGATTTCTTCTTGTGTCAATTTCATATCTTCATCATTTATTTTTTTATTAAATTCTTGGTAATCCAATCCAAACATTCCCTCAACGGAGAACCCGAACTTACCACCAGACTTTATCTCATTTTCCCAGAAAGAAGGATCATCTACTTTAACTTCAATGAACCAACTACCTACTGGAATATTCTCAAACCCATACATATTAGACTTATCGTGTTTCATATCTTCTTTAATCCAATTGGATTTAATGAAGGCTGATTCAACCACTGTCTCGTGATCCACATTAATCTTCTTTGATATGGAGTCTCTATTAAATTTCTCAACTAACTGTTCTATCACTTCTTTCGTGAATACAACATAAAATCCCTCACCATCAATTTCTCTATATAGAGGTAATCCAGCAATCATTGCCGGTCCTACTACTACTTGTCTATCCTTATTGAATTTGAATGAAGTCTGTTTCTTAGAGAAGGCCATTCCCATTTCCATTATGGCTGGGTTTGATACGAATGATACAAAGTCTAACCCTTGTTCCTCATTAATCACTATATTGTAAATTGGTAACTTATCTTCCATAATATTAATTATAAGAATATCAAAAATGTTTAGTTTTACTGTTTGATCATTAAAATTCCAGCAACGTTAAGTGGAGAAGATCCTGATCCAGTTGTCTGATACACTCGACCCGTTGGTAGTCCTGCTGCACCAGCAGCCGTATCATCATCATATGACTCAACATCAGGTAAATTAAATCCACCCATTTCTGTTTTAACCGTAACACCGTCTATATCTGATCTTACGTGAGCTTCATCAGGACCAGCTGATTCGTCTTTCCAACCAAGAATAGAACCAGATGCATCTAACAACAATTCTCCTTTAGCTACTCCAAACTCCTCGAAACTCATTTCAGAAAAAGTATTATCCATAGAAAGTCCACCAGAAACTGTATCAGTAGCAATAATAAATGCCATACCAGAATATGTAACAGTAATAATAGTAGTATCTCCAGATACATCATCTTGGTTGAACACAGTAAGACCTTTGCCAAATCCTGCTTCTGTAGTATCACCTACAAATAGACCTGAGAATATATCTCCACTTGTGTAGCTTAATGCAGAAGCAAGTATAGGGGTACCAATGACTGGTTCCCAATCTCCTGTACCCATTGAAAACTCTTCTGTACCCACTAATGAATTAACAAAGAATGATTGTGAAGGTCCCGTTACACTTCTTGTGAATGAGGCATCTCCTGTGAAGCCACCTGACCCATCATTATATTGGACATAATCGGCAGCCCCTCCTGGTGTAGAACCAGTAACACTGATTGTTGATTCGGCTATTGCCTGTATCCACGAGCCATTAACTGATTGTGTTACTCCTATTTTATTGGCTATCTGTACTAAGTATGGTGTTTGTGACATATTATTATATTTCTTTTTATGTTTATAATATTAATTATATGAATAATGTTATTGTTTATTAACTTTATAATATGTTATCTTAGGTGGTCTCGATTATTATCCGTATCTTTATGATGGTGCCGTGGAGGTCAAATGTAATTGTATTTTTTACAATTATTCTAATGAGTTCTAATAGGTTCTTATCAGACAGTCTATACACAATAATCAGAATGGTCTGAACCTGTTCTAGTCAGTATGGTCTGAACGTTGTGGAGGTTCTCAATGGTCTGTCTATTGAAAATAAACTGATTGATTTGTTTGGCCATTACATTTATTATCCTTATCTTTGTGATGGTGCCTTAGTTCTTATGTATTCTAATAACACTTTCAGAAAATGTGATTAATTCATCTATTGTAGCATTTCTTTTCATCGTGTTGGCCAAGTCAGATATTATTTGAATATTACCACTTATATATCCCTTTGTATTATCTATTCTATCTATTGATGGACTGTTACTACATTTACCTTTACCAATATTTATCTCTATCTTAATTCCTAAATATATACAGAATTCGGGTATTATTATATCTGTTTGTTTTAAATTAAATTCTAAATTTCTTTTCTTTGCCGATGATCTTATATTCATTAACATCCATCGTTCGTAATTATCTTCACGCCACTTTATAGATTTATTTTTCCGATATTCTTTTGTCTCCCAGTTTTTTCTTTTATATTCCATTATATTATAAGTTTTTAATATATATTAAAAACTTATCCTTCCTCTGATAAATAAGTTCTTTTTGGTAGTCTCATTTATTTTCCTTACCTTTACTTGACGCCTTGGATGTAATGGCCATTACATCCAAGGCACCATCACAATATACGGATAATATCTGATATAACCAAATGGCCCGTACCTCCACCTATTCAGATTATTCCCCTCGTTCTAATCAATCGGATTATTCAAACCATACTCATATATCAGAATATACAGAACGTTCAACACCGAAGAGTTTTGATATGTCTGAATGAACTGTGGTGGTGGAGGTACTGGCCACTGGTTTCCAAGGCTCCATCATAAAGATAAGGAAAATAAATGAGACCACCTAATGGCCACTCTATTTATAATCATTCTAATTTATCAGAACGAAGTGTAACAAATAGAATTACATTTAACCATCGGCACTAGTCAGAACCGTAACAAATAGAATTACATTTAGTGGCCAAGGCACCATCATAAAGATAAGGATAATAATCGAGACCACCAAATGAAATGGCCAATGAATCTCTGTGGAGGTTCCCAACTCGATGTTTAAACATCAATTAAGTTCTTACATATCAAATGTGATGAAATCAGAACTAGTCATTGTATTACCCCTCAATTGAAAGATCATACCGTAGGCCAAGGCATCAGCATAATCAGGACTCCTCCCCAATACTCTCTTCATATCTCCCTTACTGTTTATCTCAATCTTATTAATATCATCCTTAACCTTCTCCTTGATAACACTCAACTCCTCACTTATCTCCTTCTTATATTTATCAGTACTAATCTTAATATCACCACTAGCAACCATATCACTTAACTTGAAATATAACTCCGTCTTTAAATTACGATAACCGTGATTCTTTAGTGTCTTACCACCATTATGAATCTCCCTGGCACTAGGCAAATATTGACTTATATACTTACCAACACCATCAGCATCAAAACTAACATTATTAGTCTTAATCTTATACTTTAAACAAATCTCCTTAATCTTATCAACAACAGTACCATCCGTTACTTTATTAAATGTGATTATATTTGTTACATTTAATCCACACCATACCACAAATACACACTTATCCGTGGTGAAGGCTATATCACTACTCAACCTCATAGTTCTATCATCACTAAGAATAATCGAAGTGTCATACATTAACTCAATGTCAGCCTCCTTGAATAAATTAGTATCATCATCCCCAAATTCCCATAAACCTAATAATAACCTTTTCCTCTTATCAATTGATAGTGTCCTCTCCAAGTTCTCAATATACCCCTTTGGTAAATATGGGTTGTCTGATGGCAATGCCTGTATAAACTTCTGATGATCTTTTAATGTACCATCCCTAAATGGTATGTAAAATTCACGATATAGAAAATTCCTAGATGGATTACAAGTCATTAATAGAATAGGCTTTATGTTATATTTACCATTCATCCACCTTCCCACACGAGACTGTAGCATCTGTTTACCATCAACATTTACACCAGATGCCTCATCAATGGCGGCAAAGGTTAATAATAAACCACCAATCCTACTGTACTCAGGATCACTAGGATAATATGACAACTCAATCAAAATTATTTCACTACCATTCTCAAATGTGAATACACCAGTTGTACCATTATAAGTATAGTGAGTATTACGAATCAACTCCCAATCATTCAAACATTCGAAAAAAGATGTAAGTGTCTTCCCCTTCAAATCCGATAAAGTTTCTCTTCCTAAACCAACTCGAATACCATCATACTGAAGACACTTCATAATTAATAAACTTGCAAGTAAATATGTTTTACCACTAGCAAGTGATCCACCATATACAACCTCAGTAGTCTCATCATCTTCAAATAAATCGAAAATCTCTTCTTGTTTGGGTGATGGTTTGAAAAAAATGGCCATATTTCGTAGGTAATAAACTTTTTTAGGTGATAGTGAATGTGTGAGGCGTTAACATTTTAGGTGTTAATCCTCGTTTTTATCGTTTTTAGAAGGTTTATCTTCTGTTTTATTGGAAACGAAATTGATTGAAACACCACTATGTTTTACCTCAATTTTATCTTTATAGAGTCCTTTTAGTCTATTTAACTCCTTATTCATATCATTCCAGAGTTTAAAGTCTTCCTTTTTAACCATATTACACAACATATCTTCATACTGACCGATTGCCTCATTAATGGCTGTCTCGGATGTGTGATCAAATTGTTCTTTAATTAATTCACGAGCATCTTTTAAATACTTATAAGATTGTGTAAGTGAGTATCCATTCTTTTTATAATCATTTGGAGATTGTAACCATTGTAGTATTTCTCTGGTTGATTGACACTTCTTAATTCGTCTATCAATTATTTCACCAATTAAATCATCATTTTTATATTTATAAGCCATAATATTATTAATTTATTTTTCTAATGTATCGAAAAGAACCAATAATCTCTTATAGACTCTACTTCTACAACTCCCACAACTTTTACCGTGTTCTGGTGTTCCGTGGAAATATTCATTATGTAATCTAAATAGAGTATCTGTTTGGTGAGCTTCTATATTTAACTTACCTCTTAATTCCTTTAAGATTGTTTCTAATTCTATTTTAAATTCTTCTCTCATAATATTAATTATTAATTTTTATAATTTGTTTTCAATTAACCAAGTTACTAGTGATACTACAACGGCTAATATGAATGATTGTGATAATATAAGTGTGATCCAAAAACTAGAACAAAATAAACAAGTAATTAGTTTATGTAGTGTTTGTTTATACTGACCATTATCGTAGAACTCTTCTTCCTTGAACCCAAATAGTCTTTTGAACCATATCATTGGTTCAGAGTAAATGAATAGAACTGAGAGTCCTGTGTAGAATAGTATATTAAGTATCATAACCGTTTTTTAATTTATTTTTTAAGTCTTTTATAAGTACCCAGGATGTACATCTAGGAATACCAGTATATCTAGATAGTTTTCCAGAATTATTATAACCATAAGTAAAGACTAAATGGTAAAGTTTATAATCAACATAGTCTAAACTTTCAACCATTGCCTTTACGTGTGATATCTTTTTTTGATATTCAAATTCTTCTTCTAGTAAATCTTCTATATCAATTGAATCATCTTCTATATCATACTGATCACCATTATCTTTTATTTTAATAGGTATTTCTTTTTTATAGATGAAGTCTTTCTTAAATGTAGTACCTTTCCATACACATTGTTTATACATCCAATTAACAACAATACTTTCTATATTCTGTGTGTCTGTTCTTTTATACTTTTTAATTAAAGTAGGTATACATTTATCGGGATTACTAATCATATATTCATAACATAGTATAACCAACGAATCTTTATGTTCAGACTTACCAAAACTTTTCCTTTGGATGTTGTCGGATATCTCAGTCAATTTATCATAATGAGTTGTGTAGTACTCATCTACTTTATTTTTATAAATTATAAAATCCATCGTTCCATTTCTTTATATTTGTGGCTGCCTCGAATAATTCTTCTTCAACACAGTCCTCAATAAGTTCTGTCATATTAATATCAAATTCGTTAGAGAGTAATATCAATTCTTTTCTGGTTATATTCTCCACGATCCAATCCATCTTCTCATTACTATCATCAATCAGGACGTTCATATCTGTGTCATTAACGTATCCTTTTCTTATTAATACTATTATGTTATTAATTAATAGTTTGTAGATTGTATGAGTCATACTATCGGCATAGACAATAGGACTTCTATCTACAAATAAACTCTTATACTTTCTTTTTAGGTCTGTTACGTTACTCATTGTTTCTTAGTTCTTTTACGGCTAGAGTTATGTATGTCTGTTTCATAGTTTCTAGTGATTCTCTTATACCAGGACTTGTCACTGTTAATAATGATTTGTCTAGTTCAAGTATCTTCTCTTTAATAATTTCATATGTGTTCTTCATAAGTAATATCTTTCTTTCTTTATATATTAAGTTATGAAACCCGTTTTTTTCTATAATGAATGTATCCGTCCTTCGTCTGGTGACTGTACTGGTTAATTAATTATAATTATAATAATATATATTATACTCATTATCTGTGGCTTGATTCTCATAATAAAGGGGATATATAATCAAGCCATTCATATTAAAGGGGAGATAGTATAACACCAAACACAAAGAATCGAGCCACAGATAATGAGTATATAATAATAAATAATAATAATAATAATAATTGGTCAGAGAGGGGAGGGTATAGTTAATATATACACCAAATAAAAAGAATTAGATTATGGAGAATATTGAGATTAAGTTGTGTTCATATAGAAATTGTGATAATAGTTTAGAATTTAAGAGAAGTGATAGTAAGTACTGTTGTAGAAATCATAAGAATTATGAGAAGGAGTATAGAAAAACTGATATTGTCTTTATTGATGATGAAGGTGATTTAGATAGAATTAAATCTTTTTATAAGGGGGAGATGGATATCTAATATATAGTATATGATGGTTTGGTTCTTTAATGGGGAAGGTTGATCTCTTCCCCGCCATCAAAATTAAAAAGAACTAAAAAATAAAGAACCAAAATGAAAACAGTTTATACACAAATCCCACCTGAACTTAGAGAGTTAGGTATTATATTATTAAAAGAAAAGAAATTAAACAAAAAATCTTTAAAATCACTTTTTAAAGTTTATACAGCATTGTTATACAAACATAACTCCTTTAATAAGAAGGATAAAGAAATTAATGGTTTATTTCCAATACCATCTACATATTTAAAGAAGTTCGTTAGTAATTATTCAAGATATACGACATTATTAATTGAAAATAAAATAATTGATTACTATACAATAGAATTAGATTATGAGAATGTTGTTGAACAAATTGATTTATTTGAAATGAACATCGTAAAGGTGGGGAGGACACCAAAGAAATATTACAATAAAGAATCGAATGCTTGTATCAGATACAATTTTTTAATTAACACAACGGTTGGTGAATTCGTACCGGTTGAATTAAATGAGGATGTATATATAAAAGAGGATTGGTTTGATATAACAAAGAGATCCTTAGAAGAGATAGGTATGTACCCAGACATCACACGGTGTTCATATGGAAGACGATTACACACACCCATAACACGTAAGATAGATAATGATGAGATAACCTCTTACAAGTCACTTTTCCCAGCCATAACAGCATCAACTGATCAGAAGTATTCTTGTATAGATGTAGTGGCTTGTCAACCTAATATATTATATCAAATAATGTTAGATTCTGGAGCTCCTATTGATAAATTATATAAAGAACTAATTGATAATAACACATTTTACGAATTCATATCTGATAACTTCACAAATATAGTAGGGGATACTAAAGAAGAAAGACGTAACGAAGCAAAGGTATTATTTTGTAAGTGGGTGAATGGTGAATGGTTTTCAGTTGAGAAAGATTTCATAACACATTTCCCAAAGGTATCATTTTATTTATCACAATATAAGAAATTAAACGGATATAAGGGTGTTGGTGGATTACTACAACGTAAAGAATCATCAATCATCATAGATGATATACTTAGTAATGTTGAAAATGATTTAGGTATATCATTCATACTAACAGTACACGATTCATTTATCGTAGAAAAAGAAGATATGGATATGTTATTAGAATATTGTAAGGATAAGTATCCACAACTAAAATTTAAAGAAGATGAATTATGAAAAGTATTAAAACAATAGAGAGAGAAGAGATTGAATATAAGACTTACTGAATTGACAAAAAACCGGTTTTAAAACTTAATATATAGTATAAGAAGAAAACTTACGAAGTTATGAACTACTTAGATAAAGAGAAATTAATCAGACAACACTACTCTATACATCACAAACAACGTATATGGGGATTAGATGATGATACTTGTGAGTTCAAGATGTTATTGGGTGAATGTATAATCACACTGCCGTACCCAAAGATGTTGGCACGTGATAAAAAATTAAAAGAACTATTAAAATGAAAAAAATGATAAAAACAATAATAAACCATTATAAAAACCAAAATAAATATAGAGATATTTTTAAAAAATATTATAAATTAGAAATGGATAATATTTTAGATAGTTGTTATAATAACTATGAAAAATCAATCAGAATTATTAATTTACAACATTATAAAGATAATATAATTTACAACGAAAGTTTTTATAAAACTCATTTATTTTTAATAAAGTGTATTGAAGATAACAAGAGATGAAAAATTAAAAGAACTATTGAAATGAATGACGTTGAAATGAATAGAATGGTTAAGATGATATTGGGTGATAGTTTCTACGCACAATATATGTATAGTGATGGTAATATAATATATGGTGTTACTATAAACGGTACTAGGCGTGATAGAATTGGATTTATCGAGGAATCACAATACTCGTATATAATTATGAGAGATGATAGAAACAAAAAATTAAAAGAACTATTAAAATGACAATACAAGAAATATCAAACGAGATGATTGTGATGAATAGTGTTGCCGTTATAACAATCGGTAAAGACTACTCAGATAAGAATCCTGATAATGAACACTCTATACTATTTAAGAAACTAGTTAGTGGTATCTCTGTAGATATGTTCGTGGTTAGAAAGACTGTTAATAAACTAATATACTCAACACAAAAATTAAAACAAATATTGAAATGAAAAAATTAAGAAAAGAAATTGAGAAAAGAGAAGAATATAATATGATTGATATTAAATTTCAAGATTTAATACTAAGCCACGTTGATGATAGTGTATTTGGTAAATCAGTTGTTGATAAAGTAAATAATAAAATAACGGCTGATGTGGTTATATTTGATAGACCGATTCTACGATATGATAATGATAATGAATATCATATATATATATCAGCAACTGATTTAGTATTAGACACATTACACAATATCAGTCTTATTAATCATTCAGGATATAATGTGGAATGTAAACAAATGACATTCATTTTATCAGATACTAAATTAAGTGTGAGTATAATATTCACCGATGAAGTTTTTGATAATTTACTAGATACGAATGTTTTACTATCAACCGAATGTCATTTAGTAAATAGAATGGGATATATCAGAGATGAAAAATTAGAAAAACTATTAAGATGAAAATAAGCAACGATTGTAATTTAGAAGAAGATAGACTAACCTTTGAAGTTGATGGTCAATGTGTTGATGTAGTAGATTTATTAACCAGTTGTGATAATTCATATATCATTACTTTATTGAATAAAATGATACAGACTCAAAAGGAATGTTGTGAGCCAACCATAATTCGAGTACCGAGAGAAGTAGTTAAGTATATTGAAATACGTACTACGGTCTATGAATATAGACCAAGACATACAACACTACCCAAACCAAAAGTCATTACCTTAACGGCTAGGGATAACCCACCAAGTAAAGGATGGACATCACTATATAAGCCACAGAATTGGTGGTATAAAGATAGTCCTGTTGGTAGGTTCTTTGCACATAATCCAAATAGTACTTGGTTTTGGGGTAAAGTTAAGAATGTTATAAGTGAAGAGACTATGAAGGAAAAATATCCATATTATGAGATAACTAAACCATACTCACCACCTAAAAAGGATAGACAAGAGATTAAACCTATGAGTCCGAAACAATGGGAGGCATATTACAAGTCACAGAGACGGTAATGATAGGTGCTGGTATGGAAGTAACTAAGAAGAAAGTAAAATTGTGTAAAAATATACATAGAAAGAAATGATAAAATTTATTAAAGAGTTATTTAAGAAACACAACAATTACGAAGGATATGAATTCCTAACCAAATTCCAATCCGAGATTTCGGAAGAAGGTGTTGTTGAAATTCACTGGAATATAAATCAAACTGGTGTTGGTGGTGAATTCTTCGGATTTTTTGATACTGATTGGTGTATGAGAATAAGAGATCGTAGAGATGATACAGGAGAACAAACAGATAATGAGGAAGATATGAATATTTATATTCGAGATAAATATTTCAAGAAAGAAGATAGAAACAAAAAATTAACAGAACTATTGAAATGACATTTAAAGAAATTAAAAAAAAATATAGACTTGATATAAATAAGAATATCTATAGACTATTTAAACACACTGACTACAGTTGCTCATTTAGAGAAAATAGTAATTATACATTAGATATTCGTTCCTTCGATGGGTACTGGTATCGTATAATTGATCCTACTTTGGAGGATATCGATTTGGTAGTGTTTAATAAATATTTCAAGAAAGAAGATAGAAACAAAAAATTAACAGAACTATTAAAATGATAAAATTATTTATAAACAGAACATATAATGAGAAACAAACACCAGGTGAAGGTTTCCTTTATAAGGATGATGTTAAACTATTCTCATTCAAAACACTTGAACTACCTTGGTTGGATAACCAATCGAGGATTTCTTGTATTCCAGAAGGAACTTATACAGTCGTTGTAAGACACTCTAATAAATATTCGAGACACTTACATATAACTGATGTAGAAGGTCGTTCATACATACTAATTCATTGGGGAAACTACGCTGCATCGATGAACCCAAGGTCAGGTAAATCTGATATTCTTGGTTGTGTGTTAGTTGGTAAGGCACATCTTGATATTGATGGTGATGGTATAAAAGACATTACTTCATCAAAGGTAACATTCAATAAGATTATGTCACTTATATCAGATGATGATGTGATTGAACTTGAAGTTTGTTAAGATGTTTATTAAAACTAAATACGATAGTAATAATAATCGAATTTATTTCGAAGACGAAAATGGATTTTGGGTTAAAAGAATTTTTAATTATATAAATGAAGAAATCTATTTCGAGAATTCTGATGGTGAAATAATACAGGATATAAAAATAGTTAGAGATCATAAATTGAAATTATTACTTGCAATCCCATAAACAATCCATAGTTCCATAAAATAGTTTTCGTGGTTAATATATAGTTAAGGTGAGTGTGTAAGATACACCACCATAAAAAACATATATTAACTATGAAATTCACAGACGAATTCGAAAAACGAGAATGGTTAGGCCGACAAGCTACCTCTCAATTAAGTATATTCAAAAAACATAAATTAGTTTTTGAACCAAATCAATATTCTTGTTATGATGCATCATTTCATATCTATGATACTGATACACACCAAATAAAAATGAGATATTTCATCGAGATAAAGACACGTGATAAAATTTATCCCCAATACATTTTAGAAAAAAAGAAAGTTGTCAATATTCATAATAAGATGAATCAATTAGGATTACAACCTGGTGAGTACAAGATACTATATTTAAACTTTACACCCAACCAGACACTACTATGGGACATCACAGAACTAAGTGGTGAAGACTGTACTGATAAGATGATGATGAATAAGGCAACCTCCACATCGAGAAAACATAAAATAGATAAACTATGTAAGATGATGAAACCAGAAGATGCTAAGGTGTATGACTATATTATCAACGAAACGAAAATAATTAGAAATGAAAAACTAAGAAGTATTATGCCAGAAATAGAGAATGTTATTAAGGAGGAAGGATTTGGTTTCCTTTTTAATAAATAGAGAGAGAGGGGAGGACATTTAATATATAATAAAAATAAAACAAATAAGAAATTATGAAAGAAAGAAATTGTAACTACCGAAACTGCAACTGTTCGATTGAACACCGAAGTACATTAGCTTTATATTGTTCTGTACAGTGTAAGTCTAATGAAAAGAAGTATCGTCAGAGAGAACAAGAAAGGTTTGATAAAGATAGGGAGGACAAAAAAAGAATGATAGAAGAATATAAAACTATACAAGAAATGTCACCAGAGTCTAAGAACCTTTGGAAATTAATCTACGGAAACTAATGGTATATACAAATATAGAAGATTTATCTGATATAGAGAAATATGTCATAGGTAACATCACAGAAGAGATAGATGGTAATATGAAAAGGAATGTCGTACAGAGGTTCATATCTAAACCAAATAGGATTAAGGTTCTCTACTCAATAGAGTCGGGAGATTACGTCTTAGACATCACTGAGAGAGTTATGGGTGATGTAAAGAGAATTGAAAGAGATATAAAATTAAAAGAATTACTGAAATAATGGCTAAGAAGAAATATGAATATGATAAATGTACTAAATGTGGTGATAGTAAGAGGCTAACAACTAAATCACGGTGTAAAAAATGTGAACCACCTCAGAAAAAATACACATATAATATATGTTCGAAGTGTAAAAAAACTAAGAATGAATCTAGGTCAGCTTATTGTTCAACTTGTCAACAAGAATATGGTAGAGGATCATATAATAAAGTAATTGACCGTGTTGGAATGAATGACTTCGTTAATCGTATCGAAGGTAGAGGTGGTTTGTGTACCACGAATGAAATATTTGTTGATTTAATCGGATTTTACAACCAACTTATTAAGACTGGTGATGGTATTGATAATGATACTATACAAAATCAAATTAAATTTATGTGGAAACGAGTTAAGACTTATTCTAAAACTGGGAAAAAGTGAGTTTTGGAACTTTATATATAGTAGTAAGTTAGGTTACAATCATTCAGTGTAATTGTGAGTAGGTGTCTAATATAAACACACTCACTCCCTAACTCTATTAAAAAAATAAATAACATTATGGGATGGTCAACAACAGATATATCTAAATTAATTAGTAGGAAATTTAAAGAATTATTTGTAGATTTACAACAAATTAAAGAATTACTAACGAAGTGTAGTCACTTACTTATAGAAATTAACGAACAATTAAAAGAAAAGAAATGAAAAAACTACTAACCAGTGGTAATCACATAATGGCCACACAAAGAGTGAGTTGATCATCACCACTTAAAAGAGAAGATGTATTCCAATTAACTATTACCCTACTACCATCCTTACAAAGATGTGTGGTAGGGTAATTTATATATCTATCACTACCCTTTATTTTATCGACATAATCAGAATTAACTTCATCACGATCTTCCTCAATAATAAAGTCTATCCACGGTCTTTCGTATATTTCTTCCTTAGTGTACCCAAGAAGATTGCTGAAATTATTATTGACGTATATCCATTTACCAGTTTTATCAGCATAACCAACATACAAAGGTAATCCTTCTGGATCAATGATTTCCTTAAACCTCTCAATATGGTGAAACATATCAATTCTCCTCGTTAGTATATTTACCTCTTTTTGTAGTTCGTCTCTTACTTGCATTTATTTTATTTACTTTGTTTGTTTTTAATAGGGTACAGAAATCATTCAAATCATCACAAACTCTTTTAAGTTCTTCCCTTGTATTTTTAACCTCGTAATTCATATTATTTATTATTCATAAAACTTTTTATCAACTCGGTGGATGAAATTACAGCTGGTATAACTTTCTCAATAATATCTTTTTGAAGAACATCCTTATCAGATGATAAATCACTAACTGTCTTTTTTAGGTCATTAATTTGATTATCTTTATCAGTTATTCTATCATCATATATCTTTTTAATTATACCAAAAGCCGTAACTACTATACCACCGAGTACTAGTATTATCCACCTCATCCATCCATCACCACCTTGACCAACTGGTAGTTCTGGTACCTGAGCATATATAAGAGTTGGAAGACTAATTAATAGTATCATCAGACTCACGCTTATTACTCTCATCTTTATCTCTTTTACGGTCATAACGTTTCTTATCCTTTTTAATTTGTGTGATCATCTTTCTACGGATAATCTGTTTCTTATGTCTATCACTCAGTTCCTTATCCACTTAGTAATGAATTATTTTCATATTCTGATACAGTATTCTGTGTTCCAGTGATTTCTGTTTCAGATATCGTTACATTAGCATTGATTGTTGGGACAGGTAGTTCTTCAACACCTCCACCAACTGTATTTAAATTATTACCAGATCCAGTGAATGATACATTTGGTCCTTGATTAGAAGCAGCACTTATATTTGGTGGTGCTGGTACTTGTGGTCTTGACCCACCACTTGACCCACCTGTTGGTGAATACTTAGCTGATGCAATTGTAGCAATCTGTACCGCTCCAAGTGCAGCAGCAGCAATAATACCAGGTATAGCAGCAGGGAAACCTAATTGTGCGGCGGTTGATACAACAGCAGCAGCAGTACCAATAACAGCCGTTACAATTTGTAATGCTTTGTTAGCCTCAAATTGTTTCTTTCTAATCTTCTCTTGTTTCTTCTCATTACCCTCAGCAGCCTTAATTTCATTTTGGAATTGTTGATTAACTAAACCAGCAACAGCAGTAGTAAGTGATGATGCAGCTTGTAAAGAAGCAGCTGCTACATCTAGTCTTAATTTCTTCTTTTCTTCGGCTAGTTTCTTTTCATCTTCTAATTCCTTATCAAGTAGTTTTTGCTTCTTAACAGCAGCTTCTTCTTCTTTAATAACAGCTTCTTCTTCTTGTTCATCATTAAATACTTTAATTTCAGCATCTATTAAAGCAATTGCTTCTTTTGTTTTTCTATACTCTTCTATTTCAACTAGACCAGCTTCTTCAATAGCAACTAATTTAGCTTGTAGTGCTAATTTTTCATTCTCGAATTGTTGAGCCTTTTCAGCACCAACATTTAAAAGTTCAGTTTCAGCATCAATTTGATCAAATACACTTTGTAACTCTTCTTTTCTTAATGATATGTTATTAACAATTTGTTCAGAGTTCTGACCTGCAATCCTTTCATCAATCTCGGCTATTCTATTCTTAGCTTCTAATAGTTTATTCTCAGCTTCAATTGATGAATCACCATTAGTTATAGCTTGTTTTGCTCTTGTTAAACTCTCTGACGCAATGGCTTTCTCATCTAGTGCTTGGTCTCTAAGTATCTGACCTAATTTCTCATTAGCAGCTAATCTCTCATCAATAGATTTAGACTCATCATCTCTTATTTGTCTTTGTACTTCGGCAGCTCTTTGTGCTTCTATCTTTAAAGCCTCTTGTCTAGCAGCTGATGTTGCTAAAGCATTATCTAATTCTGTCTGAGCCTGTGCGGATTTTAATGTTTCTTCTGTGAATTCGATAATACCTTCAGTTAAATCAAGTATTTTATCAGTAGCATTCTCAACACCAGTTGATACTTTAAGTGCTGCATCTGCTGCAACCTTAGCAGCTTCTGTCCATTCACCTTCCCAGGCTAATTCAATAGCCTTACCGAGAGCAGGGATGAGTTCTAACAGACCTTCTAATCTATTAGATATGTTTTCCTTAATGAAGTTTCCTAAGTTCTTAACGGCCTTTTGTGGATCATTAAATATCTTCTCAAAACCTTTTATAAGTGGGTCAATGGAATTATCTATTATTTTACCTAAGGCAATCTCTACGAAATTAACGGCTGTAGATAAAGCATCAGCAAATTTCTTATTCTTTTTAAGTGTTTCTACGAATTTATCAAAAACAGCAAAGGCTATTCCAATTATACCCAATGATTTAATAACACCACCAATAGATTTACCAAGACCAGTAAATCCTTTTGATCCTTTATCAGTAGCTTTCTCACTCTTCTTACCTAAATCCTCAATAGTATCACCAGCATCTTCGGCTTCTTCATCTACATTTTTAAGTGAATTTGTTACAGCATCTAAGGCTACTGTCAGTGCCTCCATTGCTTTCAATGCATCACCTAAGTCAATATTTACCTTCTTTTTATAATCTGCCATATCATCGAATAATGTTTATAATATTAATTATCAAAAAACTACAATCGTTTTTAGAATCCTATATCTATCAACATTAATCGAACCATCTGGATTTACGACTAAATATAATTCACCGTTCTGAGAACTAGTGTAATTTGGATTGTAATTTAATTGTGGCATATTTTATTTATTTTTATGGTAGATGTAGTGGAATTTTATAAGCTGTTCCATTTACTAATATTTGTAAGTATGTTGATAAACCACTTGATGATCCGTTTGTTGTTAATGGGTTAAGTGTTGATCCAATAGAAATTTGGTTAGAAGCTGTATTCTGAGCTCCGTGTCCTATTGCAATTGTATCTGAAAATGCCGTACCTTGTCCAGCTAGTGTTCCTAATACAACATTTCTATCACCTGTATTTGATGTACCAGATGAATATCCAAGGAATGTATTAAAATTACCAGAACCCAAACCACCAGAACTAGCACCAACTAGTGTGTTGAATGAAGTTGTTGTGTAATTACGACCAGATGAATCACCAACAAATACATTACCATTACCAGTAGTATTATTCTGGCCACTAGTATATCCCAAAAATGTGTTACTGATTGCCGTGTTGTTCTGTCCAGAGAACGCACCAATAAATGTGTTTCTATCAGTATTTAGATTGAAAAACCCAGATTGTTGTCCAATGAAAACATTATCAACACCCCCAATATTAGTAGCACCTGCATCCTTACCAATAAATATATTTTGT
>Ga0307928_10000570_pt1 | contig 27707 bp, 34 predicted proteins | sample AceLakmetagen232_FD_201815 | JGI IMG/M metagenome (GOLD analysis project Ga0307928, IMG submission 201815) | Saline water microbial communities from Ace Lake, Antarctica - #232 | ecosystem: Environmental > Aquatic > Non-marine Saline and Alkaline > Saline | place: Antarctica: Ace Lake... | reverse complement strand
ACAGGTCCAAAAACTCTATCTTGAAAAAATACATCTGCTAAACCTCTATAAAAAAGGGTAGCAGAAAATGTTGGTAATTCTGCTGCAATCAATCCACCGTAACTGTTTGCGAATTCAGAATAATAGAACTTATAAAATAGTTCTCTTCCGATATCAATTTTATCTTGTGGAATACCCTCTTTTAAGAGTAGTGGAGGAGAGGTTGTCTGGGTTACTCTGAGTGCTTCTGAAGGATCTTTGGACTTAGCATAAGTAGTTATAAAGTGTTCAATAAACATATGCATAGCCGTTCCTCTGTGGCCTGCTGCTGTGAGAATTCTATCCACAGTTTCCTGACCCATTTTGCGAACCCATTCTTCCATTTCTGGATCTGGGATCATATCACCAATGACGGATGTAACTCCGGGAGTTTTTATTCTCACATAACATTCAGGAAGTCCTTTCCATCCTGTTATCCACTTAGTATCTTTTATATTAAACCCATTAACCATGGTACGATCCCAAGTTTAAGTGCAACAAGAACACCAATAGTAATGCTGAGCCATCGAACTGCCCACCAAAATGATAATTTGTTAAATGAAAATCTATATGATATTAAATAAGTTAGAGATGGTTCACCAGTTTCTGCATCTACATATTGATTGAATTCAGGAGTAAGACATTCAGCAAATCCTAACTCTTCATCTAAATACCTATGTAGGGGTGCAAGGCTTTCAACTAATCTTAGTTTCATTACTGTTTCTGGTAATTGAAGTTCTTCCTCTTTAACATCCATTGTAAAATGAATAGTATAAAAAGGATTGTGTTCAATTTTCCATTTATTGAATGGAGAATTAATATTTTTTTTCTCTTTTTTAATTACTCTAATCCAATCTCTATAGTTTGCTATATCAGACCAGACCCTTGAGATTCCCCAAGTTCTTGGTTTAAATAATGACATGTTTTAATTTATTTATCTTTTCGAAGTCGTTCTAACGCCTTTTTAGCCAATTCCAAATTAATTTCCATCCAATATATCCGGCGTTCTTCCATGGCTATTTCTTTTTCTAGACTTAATTTCTTATAAGCCTCTGTGATTCCGTCGCTCATTAGTCTTTTTCATTATAAGCTTCAACTAAATCAGGATAATGCTTTTTAATGTTTTCGGCAATATCTTTCCTTGCTTTGCGAAGCCTGGTTTTAACAGTTGATGTATTCCAACCTAATTCATCTGCAATTCGTTGAAGTTGTTTTCCTTTAACTTGACGTTCAATCATTACAGTTTTATAAGGTTCTCTTAAATTATTAATGGCGTTTAGAGATGCGTCGTATAGTTGTTGAATCAACTCTTCACCAGTAGGTCCTATTACTTCAGTTTCTAAACTATCAATAGGTGAATGCAGTTTTAAAACTCGGGAATGATTTTCCGTTAATTTATCATGTGATAAGGTTTTATTCCTTACACGAATTTGGCCAAGTGCTTCGTTTTTAGCGATCGCATAAACCCAAGTTGAAAAATTATATTGTGTTTTGTATTGGTCAATTTTTTCCCATATTGAAATGAAGGTTTGGGAAAGTACTTCGTTAATTAAGTCCTTATCTTGTAAATATTTATATACAAAGGACGTTAATCCAGGTCTCAAACGGTCGATTAAATTGCTGAATGATGTATTGTCTCTTTTTTCAACGAACTCTAATGCGATAGTTTGAATGGAATTTGATTTTCTAGTCATATATTTTGCTGTTTTGTTATGTTTGTTTATATGCTGTAAATATAATGCAGTCGACATAGTTATAATGTCGACTGCATTAAGAAAGGAAGGTGTTTAATCTTCAGGAATAACTTGTTCTACGAATGAATTAACGTTAGCAAGTAACTTCTCCACTTTTACGAATGGGAAATTGCCAATAACATTAATCACCTGAGTAAGAGTATTGTGGTCCATTACATCAACACCAATTGCGTTGATAAGTCCAGCAATCTCGTTAAATGGTCTGTCTCCAATTGCTTGTAAAACAGCCTGTCTAAATTCCGGCTTAACTTTATATGTAGGGACATAAGCATCAACCTCAACTTCTTGTGTTGCATCTACTGCAGGCGCTTCATCTACTTGTGGAGTTTCTGCAACTACCTCTTCAATAAGTTCTTCTTTGGTTTCGTCTACTTTTTCGTCAATTTTCATAATAATTAATTATTTTAGTTTGTTTTTCTTGTAATTATTTTATTCACCGGAATACAAAAGGTTTCACATAATTTTAGTATATATCAGAAAAACTTTGAATTTTTATAAGGTTAATTAAATATAACCACCAAGTGACGTTATGGTTTGTTAAGAATGTTATGTTTATGTTAATCTTTTACTTCTTCCCATCCTAATCTTTTATACCAACTTGTCCATTGCGGAACATCTTTCATAGTGATCCATCCTTCATCATCTGCAACTTCTTTAGATCTAGTTTTTACATCTAATACATCTACAAACCAATTATCTTTATCACTACATGCGAAAATTTTAGTTCTGGGTGATCTAGGTTTCTTAAATTTCTTTATAATTCTAGTTCCTGGATAATCCTTTGGATAATACAGAGTTACGTTTTCTTTTTTAGGTTTTTTATAAGCCATCGATTGTGTGTTTTATTAAATGTCTATATGTTCTGAATAAATCTAGAGGCGAAAGAACTTCATCATCTACGACGCATGGTAGAATATGATAATTATTATATTCATGGACAACCTCTAAATCTATATACGCTTGCCTCACCCTAGCTTGAAATGATAAGTCAGCTTCATGTATGTCTTGTTTTCCTTCTAAATAATCTCTATCATCACCAGTTCTTTTATTCTTTAATCTTTTTTCTACTACATTTATTGGGACATCCAAAAATAATGTTAAATCAGGATATGGTAATTCTAGAAAATTAAATTCAAGATCATCTAGCCAAGATATTATTTTATTAGCTTTTTCTTGATCCTTATATTTTCCGGCCTGGAAAGCCATTCCAGAAAAAATATAACGATCTAATAAGACAATATCATTGTCTTCTAGCATTTGATTTAATTCTGGTAAAAATAGAAATCTGTCCATTGCATAGATATTTGCAACGAAATAGGGATTAACTTCATCAACATTTCCAAAGTCTCCTTGTAAAAATTTAGCAATCACTGTGCTAAATTCATTATGACCATATTTCGGAAAATGGACATAATCATATTTCAAATCGTTTTCTTTGATATATTTTTTAATAAGTTCTAATTGGGTGCTCTTTCCAGCACCATCTGTCCCTTCTAGGACAATTAATCTACCTTTAGGCATATGTTCTTATTTGTTAAATAAATTGAATATTGACGATGTAATCGTTTGTATCGAAAACCCCACCGCCATTATTGGCCAAAACTCCCAACCAGTTGCGAAAACTGTATTAATTGCCATACCAAAAGCTAGGGATTTTAAGAAAACAAAAGATAAGTTAATAATTTCATAACTTATCTTTGCTATATGAGATATTCTCGTACTTACTGTATTTAATTGTTCTAAAATTTCCTCTGATTCTGGTTCTGGAAGAGGTTCTCCTTTTTTAAATGCATTCAATCTATCACCTAATACGTTATCACTTATCATCTTCTTTCTTTTTAGTGGCATCTAATTTCATTGCCTGCGCCTTTGGAGTTTTATCAGCTTCTTTTTTAGTATCAGTTTCTGCTTCATTATCTCCTTCTGGTTTTTTATCTTCGGCAGGTGTATCTTCTTTTTTATTTTTAGGAGATTTTGGTTCGGGAGTTTCACCTTGTGTTGTTTTTACAGCACCAAACATCCCAGGTTTGAAATCTTTTACTGATTTTACATCAGTTTGTAGATCATATCCAGGTTTGAAAGATGAACCTTCACCTTTAACTTCAACCTTTACTTCAACTTTACCCTTTTGATATTCGCTTTTTAACCAGTCAAAGCTTTTCTTAGTTACATCATCATCTGGCATAAGAATTCCATCCTTTTCATTTCCGGTGGTAAATCCTGCTGTAGTATTAGATTCTGCTTCTTCGTGAAGTCTGTTTAAATAATCTCCCTGATTAAAAGTGCCTGCTTTCATAATAAGTATTTTATTTTATATATTCTATATATTCTTGAAAAAAGCCCCCATTAAGGCTGGGGGCAAGTCTCCTTGGGATGGTGCCTCTTAGGCAGCCATCGCCATTTCTGTTTGTACGCCGTTTAGTGCGTTGCTGAAGCTTGCTCATTACTACTTTCATATGCAATCAAAAGCCAAGTCATCCCCGAATGATCTTATAAAATTAGTGGAGATGCAGGGAGTCGAACCCTGGTCTTACATATTATCCTGATAACTAGACGAATTTACGTCGGGCCTCATTATCTTTAATACTTACATATTATGCATTATAATAATATAATACTAAAATATGATTTTGGTACCATTAATTTGTTATTTTTTTGTTAAATTTCCTTTTTAGCCATTTTATAAATTAACATTCCCAAACCTGCTCCAAATATTGCTGCCCAAGCAGTCCATATTGGAAATACTTGTACAGCAATTAGAAAACATGTTACAGTTAATTCAATTGGGTACCAGTTCTTTTTTAACCAACCGAATACTTTTTTCTTTTCTAATTTCATGTTATATATTTTATTTTATTTATTAAAGATCAGTAGATCCCTCTTCATCGCCAAGGCCAAGATCATCTCCACCCATGTCCATATCTTCTCCACCGCCGAAGTCTCCTCCACCGAAGTCTCCACCTCCACCCATATCTCCACCGAATTCGTCTCCACCTCCGGCTCCTTCTTCACCAGTTCCATTAGCTTTATTTAATCTGCCATAAGCAGTCATTAATTTCTGGATTTCTGATTGTCTTTCTTTTCTATATTTGTCATTAAGAGCTAGATCAATATCTGACATTTGCATATATTTCTCTATTAAAAACTTAGGATCAAAGAATGGAACATCGACCGGAGATCCATCAGGACCAACACTTGGGTGGGTAATTCCTGATAATGTACTAATTAAATTAGCCCCAGCATGAGCAATTTCTCTTTCTTTAGCAATCTTAAATAAATTTTCTTCAACGAATAAAAGTCCAATCGCTCCTTTAAGGTTCATATCTTCCTTAAATTCGGGATGTTTAAGTATAAATTGGTACCAAGTAGGTTTAAGAAGAATTTCTTTAAACATTGATCTGATACGACTAATGAAATATGAAAATCTCATTTCTTCTCTGGCAATACTATCACTGCCACTAGACCATTCACCACCCCCGCCGCCACCGCCGTCGGAACTTTCGAAACTGCTACTAAATCTACTTTCGGGAACTTTTGATTCTACGATAAATCTCATCCAGAAATACTTAAGTGAATCAGTATCAGATAAGTTATAACCTTCAGGTTTAAATGAATCAATTTCTGTCTGGGTTCCATCTTTAGATGGAAGTATATAGGTTTTAGCAAATGAGAAGTTTGGTTGACCATTTACAGTAACCTCTCCTGATTCATCTGCAATTGTGATATCCTCTTTATACATACCACGTAATTCTGCTAATCTTGTTCTTGCTTTGGCTTCGGATTGTGTTCCAATAGGTACTACAATCTTCATTCTATATTGTGAATTAATTACATTCCAAATAATTCTTGAATTTTCAAGAGTTCTGAGCATATTAAAAGAACGTACTAATCTTTCAACATATGATAATCTTGAAATAAAGTTTGTTCTTGCCCAAGAGATATAAATTAAGTTAGCATCTAATAATTCTCTTTGTCTTTCAGAATCACCTCTATACTGAACCCATACTTTATATTCATTTCCTTCTTCATCTTTCTTTAATTCTGGTTCTAATGAAACTGGATCAAGTTCTTTAAATCCAAGTACATTATTTGCATTGTCTTTTTCATCTACGTCGTAAATAATTTCAAATGCTAAGAATCCATCAATTAAAAGTTTTTTACAATAATGCCAAGCATCGTGTCCGTTATTAAATCCAAATGCGTAATAAATCTTTTTATATGCTGCATTTAGATCATCTATAATAACTTTGGCTTTATCTTCTTTTAAAACTGATTTTAAAACTTTTGTGTTTGGATATGCAAAATAGTTGTTATCATCATATACTATTGTTTCATCAGCAATTACCTCTAAGATATGTTCAATCTCACCATTCATTGCAAATCTACGTAAGAAATCTCTACGTGTAGGATATTCTTTATCATAATAAGCAATGAATTCCTTTTGACCAATATCAGATCCTGAGAATATCTGGGATTGACCATATAAACTATACATGTTATCCTCAGTAGCCTCTGTAATACCAACAGCCTTAGATTGTTTGATGATTTTATCATCGTACTTCATTCCAATAGCTGAAAAATATCGAATGTTACGTTGTATGTTTGCTATAAAACCTGATGGTCTTCCGTCTAAATTTCTTAAAGTGAACCCAGCCATAATTATTATTTAATTTGTTTAGTTTATTTATATATCCTTATTTCCTAATGAAATTGTATGTCGTTTTAATCCCCAGGGGGTAAATTCTTTACCACAGTGATCGCATTTTATTTTTTTAACATTTTTAGATGCTTCACTTAGTTTCTTTTTTACCTCATCTGGTGTTTTGCGACCGGTTAAAGATTGCTTGATTTTCTTTTTTGTTTTTTCATCTCTAGATTTTCCGAAGTAATGATGATTTTCCCCTCCAGTTTTACCCTTTCTATTCTTAGATATTCGTTCTAAAGTTTCTGGAGTATGATGTTTTCCATAAAAAGGATGTTTTTTACCTGATTGAATCCCTTTACAGCTAATACTTATTTTTTGCTTGGTTTCGTCCGATCTTATTTTTCCTCTATTTTTATCTCCTATTTTTTTCTTAGTGGAGTCGTGTAAATCAGCACCAGGAAAATCATGCCCACCCGTAGGACTAATATTATAACCGTTAGGTATTAGCGTCTTATTTTTTATGATATAATGTTCCTCAAGTTTTCTCATATTGAGTATATTTTCATCCTCTTCAAGTATTTCAATCTTGAAATTAGATTTTCCATATTTTTGAACTGCTTTCAAAATTAACTTACCACTCCCAAGATAGCCATCATTTAAATTATTAGTTGCATGAGAGCCAACATATTGTTTTCCATTAATAAGATTAGTTGTAATGTACGTGAAATTATAAGTTTTCAATATGGCAGGATTTACTCTATATATTATGAAATTTGGGAAAATATTGTTAAGTATGTGTTAAATTTATAAGATATTAATATCCAATAAGATGCACACGAAAAACAAATGCAATAACTTATAAAAATATCTGGGATGTAATCGATATATAATAAAATTGAGGTTCTTCATAAACAATATGCGGTGGAATATATTAAGTATTGTAAAAGGATGATAAAGGTAGAAAAACAAAATGATACATATTGTATTAACTTATATAGGTAACAGAGGACGAATGGCAGCGCGCATGGTCCTCTTTAAACATGGTCTAATCAAAATGGAGAATACGCCGAAACATATTCTCCACTCATCAAAAAATTAAAATCATGGAATACATAGATTTTTTCAAGGAGAATATTTTTCCGATAGCATCCTTGGTAGTTAAGCTTATTTTTTATATTTATCAAAAATATAAAAAGAGCTAATGACAAATATAGGGGAGTTAACTCCCCTATATATTTCCTCTTGTTTTCCAATAAAGAGCATGAATCTGTTTTTGATTCATTAGTTTAAAGGCATTCTTGGGATCATAGAAAGGAATATAGTTCCATTCTGAATATTCTATCATCCTTAGAATTTTTATCTTTTCCATTTTATATGATCTAAATCCGTAAGAGAAATTTGCCCTTGCGAATTTATTCATTGTATCAACTATTTTCTGACCATTTCCTGATTTTGCAACAGATATAAATGCCATATTAAGCGCTAATTTATCATTTTCTGTTAATTTTTCAATATCTTCAAAAAACTTTTTATAACCAACATAATACGTCTCTAAGAATTTTAATCTTTCTAAGTTAGGTAAAGTATTTAAATTTATACCCTTGAATTTTCCTTTTTCAGCACTTACACAAAATACAATAGGAACATAATCAATATATTTCTTAAAACTATTCCCATCTTTTACTTCCACTACACCGTCTCCTGATCTTTGGGGAGGGTATAAAAAAGTATAAATGAAACCAGGTAGCGGATATCCCCCATTCATCCTTTTCATTAATCCTTCTTGATCAGTAGAATCAATTTCCCAGTTCTTTTGCTCTCCTCTAAGATTTTCAACAATATATTTAGTAAATAGCGTTTGATATGCTATTTCTTTTATATTATTGACATTCATTAAATATTTATATCTTTTAACAGGAGAGTCCATTAATGGTTATTTATTTTCGTGCCAAAATCTTCCCAATATTCTTTCAAGAGTCTGTTCAGTAAAAACGTAGAATTTACAACCATTTTTTTCTGCCCATACTTTCATAGCAGCAAACTTCGCTTCATTTATGATATATTCTTTGGCAGCAGAATTAAAGATTCGTTGCTCTTTTAATGAAGCATCTTGAGCTGGAGGACGAGGTTTCTTTAATTTATATGAGGGTTTAATCTCTACAAATACTTTTTCATTTTCTTCTCCTGCTCCCCTATCAGTTTCAAACCAAAAATCTGTGTTATAATTTTTAACCTCCCAGTTACTTGGGTTGTTTGGATCTAATCCAAGTTTGGCACATTCTTCTAATTTAGAAATTCTGTCAAAATATGGAATTGAAACCGGTTCGGATGACCATCTTAAAACCGATGGTGACATGTCACAATATTTACAAAAACCGAATTCCCATGAACTTCTATAAATGATTAGTTCTGGATCTCCAATATATTTGCTAAGATTTTTAGCTTTATAATATCCTTGCTTAGTTTTTGCAGATGGACCTTGGTTCGGTTTGTGCCATGCTTTATAATTAGAATTGCTCATGATTTTATTCTTCTATTTTTACTACGTTTTTCATAAAGAGCGTTTTTTCGTTTGTCTGCTTCTTCTTTTCCATATTTTTCTATCCAAATATCATAAGGAGATTTTCCATACATTGGGTTATTTTTTCCTTTCATGGTTCCTTTTTTAGCTTCACTCATTCTTTGCTTAGATTCTTCAGAATGTTGTTTTCCTTTATTCCAGACTTCTCTCCCTTTTAATGATTTACTTATTTTTCTCTTTGTTTCATCAGATACTATTCGAGTTTTCATTGCCTGTCTAATTCGTTCTAAACCTTCTGGAGTATGATTAACCTTAGTTACTGGATTTTTTCTTTTAGATTCACTGATTTTTTCTTTATGCTCTTCTGTTAATTTAATACCCTTTCTTGGAGAAACTTGCCCTTTTTTTGACATGCTAATTTTTTCTTTAGTTTTATTAGAATGAGTTCTTCCTAATTGTACTTTTCGTAATTTTTCTTTAGTTTTATCAGAGAGTTTAACCCCTTTTCTAGTAGGAGCTTTACCAATACTTGATTTACTAATTTTTCTCTTTGATTCTTCAGAATGTCTTCCACCTGCTCTAATTCCTCCTGTTGGAGAAATATTATATCCATTAGGAATTAAAGTATCATACTTATTTATATATTTTTCTTCTAATATTAAGTTATCATTAGGCTTACATTCTTCTAAGATTTCTCTTTTAAATTTCCCGTTACCATATTTTTTAATAGCTTTAGATATTAAAATTCCACTACCTAGATAATTATCACTTATATCTCCTTCATGACTTCCAACATATTGTTTTCCATTTTCTAAATTAGTTGTTAAATACACAAAGTTCATCTTTTATTTTATATATTCACAAATTTTATTTGAATTTGGCATAAATTATAAGTTGTAAATTGTGTGTTGTGATATTGATATCTTAGAAGACTTAGGCATATTACCATAAAGTTTCCTCCATCCTTTAGCAAAACCATTTTTAATTATTTGAGTATAATATGCAAAAGCATTTTGAGATTTTGCAGGATCATACCCTCTCCAATACTGGAAACAATCCATTACTGCAAATTGAATACAATCTTGTTTATCTTCTGGATAAACATATGTTAATTTATTTGAGAATTTATCAGCCATTAACATTAACATATCTAATGCCACCGGTGATAATTCATCCGCCTCTTTACAACGAATTATCTCTTCCCTTAAATCACGATTCTTTACATGGTGAGCCATATTTTTAATTTTTATTTGAATAATATTTTTTCGCAGCATCACTTAATTTTTTTCTATGATCTGCTGATAACTTTTTTCCATAAAAAGGATTCTTTGATCCCCTTTTAGATTCACTAATTTTTTTCTTTGTTTCTTCAGAAAATACTCTTCCTTTTTCGGATTCACTAATTTTTCTTTTATGTTCTTCCGATAGCTTTTTACCTTTTTTAGCCTCGCTTAATTTTTTTCTATGTTCTTTAGAAAAAGTACGTTTTAAGCCGGCTGCTCCTTCTCCTCCAGTACTCATATTATATCCATTTTCCCTTAAATGAGATTTTGAATATTTTATCCATTTAATTTCTATAGAATTAAGTATTTTAGTTAATTCATCCAAAGATTCTGATGTATATTTTTCAAGGATTTCCCAATCAAAATTATTTATTCCGTATTTCTTTATTGCATTACAAAAATGTCTATTTTCATAAAGAGAATCTCTTCTATGTTCTTTTTTACGTAAATCTAATGTTCTCGTACTTTTCCCGTAATACATCTTTTTTGAAGGAGATGTTGCTTTATAAATAATTCCGGTATACATTGTTTTATTTTATATATCTAAATTTTTATTAACTTGGTGAGCCATTTTTTTTCTTTTTTAATTGAATCTTAACAATAAACATTATATTATGTCAAAAATTTTTATTAAATTTTAGTGAGTCACTTGCAAAACACTTAATTTAATGTATACCTATTTTATACAAAAAGGCGGAACAAGTTTTTGCTCCGCCAAAGTATTTTAAGAATTTGTTAAAGTTATTCCTCTTTTAGAATTTCTGTAAGATCATTCAATTCTGTTAATTGTTTATTTTGATCATCTAATTGAATCTCATGTCTATATAAAGCAGAATCTATTTGGGGTAATTTAGCATCTAAATAAGTTTTCATGTCATTAAATTTTTCATGAACCACTTCTATATGTGCATTTTTCTTAGGCGTAGAAACAAAGGCATCCCACGTAGCAACACCGACCAAATAAAGTATGATCACAACCACTATAGCAGTTACTCGAATTTGAGCTCTTTTTCTGGATTTATATGTATTAGTACTCATATTAATCGTCATCGTATTTTTTCTTTCTTAATCCAACTGTTGGATCAACTATTGATGTATCTATTGGATTTCCATTCTCATCTACAGGTATAGCTTCGACATTACCCTTATATTCATATGTTTTATTTTCTCTTGGATCTACTATAGTAGGTTTTTCGAATGGTTCTGGAGTATATGCATCTGTTAATTTTTCATATGACTCGTTTAACATAGTCAATTGAGTTAAAATTTGATCAGTGTTTGATCCTCCTTGGGTAAGTAATAAATCAAACTTTTTATTAGTATTCTCATTTAACTCTTCCACTAATGTGAAAATGTTTTTGAGATAACTCATAGTTTCTTTATTATAATGATATTGAGCTGTCTCAAAATCATCAAATCTATCTAATAAATTGTAGGTTGTTTCGATTGTTTGCTCAATTTTTGCCAGTTCCTTATCTTGGCTCTTGGACACTTTCTTTGAGAACAAAAAATAACTCCCCACAACTATTAAAGATACTACGAGAATATACTTTAATGCAGTGGGGGTTTTTTCATAAAATGAATTCAGATTGAATTTATCTATTGGAACTACACCCATATTTCGATGTAAATTATTTTACTTAAACTGAAAGAGTCTTTAGAATTGCTACTGGAACAGAATTAACTACTTGTTCACCTTCAACTTCTTGAACGATTCTAACTGGGTCAGCATCTCCAACAGCTTGTGTATAATCAGAAGCATTAATCATTACATTTTCAACAGCTTCTCCTGATTCTTCATCAACAATAACTCCTTCTACATAGTTTTCAGGGTTTGCAAAATCATTGATATTTTCTAGAATTCTGATTTGCATCTTCGGCATAAGTGAAGTATGTCCTTCAATCATTACACTAACTGGTTGTTCTTCGCTAGCATCATTCCAATCATTAAATTTAACAAAACATTCATTTAGTTTTACAGGAGTGTTACCCATATAAATACCACATTTCACAAATTGTTCAAATAACGATTTAGTTGTTAAATTTTGAAGAGTTTTCTTACAAAATTTATATGGAGGCTTAGTAGTTTCTACTGCCTTTTTACCAATAACTGATACTTTAGAAGGAGCAGTTTTGTGCGTTGATCCTTGAACTTGAATAATTAAGTCTCCATCACCAGTTTGGCCAATAACAGAACCTCTTTGCTTATCAAACATTACGTTGTCTCCAACTTGAGCGTTTTCGTTCAATTTTTTAGACTTTTTTTTTACCTTCATAGATTCAACAACAGATTTCTTCTTAAGGAATACTCTTGGAGCATCTGCTGATTTAGTTTCAACTTCAACATCTTCAACTTCAACTTCTTCTTCAGTTCCACCATCAAGTTCTCCTTTTTCTAATTCTTCTGGAGCTTCTTCAGCAGGAAGTGCTTCAAGTTCATCACCTTCGATAGGTGCTACTTCTTCATCTTCGGGAGCTTCTTCAGATATATCTTTCTTCTTCATGTAATCTTCTTCTTCACCTTCTAATTCTTCTTCTGGCTCTTCATCACTTAATTCTTCTTCAGCATCTCCTTCTTCATCTCCTAAACCTAGATCTTCACCTTCAGCTTCTCCGCCTTCATCATCTAATCCTAATTCATCTCCGCCTTCTTCAGCTCCTTCTTCACCTTCAGCTTCTGCGTCTTCCATATCTGGATCTTCTTCTCCAGCTTCGGCTGCATCCGCTTGAGCTTCAACGTTATCAACGCCTAAGTCAACTTGATCATCTTGAATTGATGGTGAATCACCAAGTAATTCAGTTTGGTCATCATCAAAAGTAATTTCTGATGCTGGTGAATCTTCCATATGTTCGGCACCTACAGTAATTCCTGCTGTGTTATCAGCAACTTCACCTTTTGCAGTAGAAGTTGGTTCTGGAATAGGTACAGTATATTTTTGACCATCTACATCAATACTTACAGTTACACCTTCAGTTACATTAACATATTTTTCAATTTCATTAACATAATCCTTGTATTCGTTCTTAACTTCTTTAAGTTCTTCTGACAATGCAGATAACACTTCTTCAGTAAGTTCGGTAGGTTCCTGTGTATTAAATGATTCTATTTTTTCATTTAATGTATTGATATAATTTTTATATTCTTTTTTAGTTTCTTCTATTTGTGACTTAATTTTTTCCTTGTTAGGAAGAATATCAGCAAATGTTTTTGAAACATCAAAATTCATATGTTCTGACATTACCTTTTCAGCTTGGATAGGGTTAATGTTTCTAAAGAACGTAGATTTGTTATTTAGAGGATCATATGTAGTAATAAAAATATTATTTCTTAATTTGATAACGTCAGCAGCATGACCTTCATCTTCTTTTAGATAAACTCTTTTTGCAAAATCAACCTCAACGATATCATTAAAATTAGATCTAAGAGCTTCGGCTAACATATAGAAGTTAGTATCACCTGACCACTGAGAAACCTCAGTTTGAGCTTTAAATTCTTCCTCATTCATTACATGAGTGTTTACTTCAACAGTTTTTTCAGTAATAACAGCTTTATTATTTCCTTCATAAACTGTAATCTCCTTTTTAGAAATCTCAACAGTTGGAAGATTTATAGCAGAACAAAGCGCTTTGTAGTTTTCATCCAACATAGCAACTTCTTCTTTTTTAAGTTTGTTAACGTTATTTCCTTTCTTAACATAGTAAGTGCCCTTGATATTGAATAAAACTTCATTCTCACCTAAATACATAAGTGGAGAATATACTTTATCGATATCAGCATCTGCGCTTGCATATTCTAATTGAAGATCTTTTGCATCTACCATAATGATATTAATAATATCTCTTACAAAAGGATCATAGCTAAACTTAACAAGTGCTTCTTTTAAGAAACTCTTAGTTTGTTCAGTTTTGTTAGCTAAATAATTATCAACATATCTTTCGATATAAGGTAACAAGTAATTGCTTCTTGTTAACTTCATAGTTTCTATAATCTTCGTAAGATCAATATCATTCTTATATTTAGAAACGCGGTTGGCTAATGCATCTAATTGAGTAGTAACTCCGGGTACCCAATTGTATTCGCCAGCTAGAGCAGAAATAAACTCTTCATAAACAAGAACTTCATGTTTTTGATTAACTTGCTCTTCAAAATGCTCTAACAGACCTGCAAGAGTAGCATCTTCTTTTGCTTCATTTTCTTTAAGTGAGTTAATTACTTTTCTCACACCGATATTTTTAACAGCAAAAATTCTCTTTTCGTTGCTAACCCATTCACTAATAAGGTTATCTTTTGGGTACTTAGATAATCCTTCGAAAAGGTTCTCTAAAGCAACTCTTTCAATTTCAAAACGAGCTTCCGGGGTAACTGCGTTATAAATTGCAGAACTCATTGCAGCGATGGTAGTCTCGCACAATGACTTTATGTCTGCTACAGTTGTTGTTCTTTTAAGAAAATTTATCTTTTGGATCATAATTAATTATTTTTTTGCATTTTTAATTGTCTTCCTAATTTCCACCCAATTGGGATATTTTCATTAGTTAGAATTCTTGTATTTTCTACTCCGTTTGTTACCCAACGAGTGCCAAACATAGGATTATTTTTGCCTTTTCTATTTTTAGAAAGATCAGGTCTTTTTCTACCTTTTATAGGATTTTCATTATTTTCAAACCACTGTTTTCTTGATACGGATGTTTTTTCTTTAGTTTCTTTAGATTTTTTCAATCCTATTCGCGACATCCTCATTTTTTCTTTAGTTTCAATAGAATGAGTTTTGCCTATATGTGATTTACTCATTTTTTCTTTAGTTTTTTCACTAGCTTTTAACCCGCTCATGTGAAATCCTATTTTTTTATTAGGAATAAATCTATTATATCCAACAGGAGCTAACGTATTATATTTTAAAATATAATGGGATTCAGACTCTAACATTTCCGTTGAATTTAAATAACCTTCTTTAATTATACTTTTTGTAAAATTTTCTTTGCCATATATTTTATAATCTTTATTAAGATATTTACTTGATCCCATATAGCCATCATTATTAATATCTTTCTTATAACATATATGACTACCAACATATTGTTTGGTTGATATCATATTCGTAATTATATAAGTGTAAAAAACTTTACTCATTAATAAGATTTTATTTTATATATTTAACAAGTTCTTAAAAATTATGTCTTTTTCTTAACAAGTTAGACCACTTTAATACTTTTAACAACTCCAAATACATCATTATTAACATTGTTGGCGATATGTATATCGATTATTTTGTAATCTACGGTTCCTGGAAATACAAGATTTGCACTCGGATCAACCCATACAGGATTAGAACTATCTATTTTATAATGCTTTATATTCAGGTAAATATCATTGTCACCAGTATAACTAATTCTATCCTGATCATCTCTCATTTCTAAAATTATTCCCATACTTGCATCCTCTGATGGGGCCATAAAATAACCTTCATTTATTATAGTGAATGCTGATTCATCAATAATTTTTGTAGTTGTGTCAGGTAGAATACTAATTATGGGTTCTCTATGTATACGAATGCTTGAATCTTCTTCGTAAGTAATTTTCGGCTGTTTATACTGAGTAAAAGATTCTGGGATATTCCAAATCCAAAATTCATGATTCTGGATTCCCTTTTCGATTAAATTCCATTCATTAGTATTGTGTTCTAGCCAAAAAGCATCCACTTTTGGCATAACCCCTCCCTCGTCATTAAAATGCCAATCTATATAAAGGGGAAATTCTTTTGGGACAATGGTTCCTTCAGCGGGAGAAACTATTTCAATTCTTCCATCATCTTTTTCATCATGTTCAAACATTCTATACCCTATACCTCTCATATAGTTATTAGCATCCATTTCTGTAGTAGGATCAAATACAGGTTGATAAGTTTCAACTTCTATAGTGAACTTGATTTTTGGTCTGGACTCATCACCGGTCTCAAAGGAATATTCGACCATTTTTTCTACACCTATTTGTTCACTAAAACCGGCGGTCGCGCCAAGGCGCATTCCCTTGTAGTAAAAATAGAATGTAACAGTTTTATAGAATGTTTCGCGGATTGCTTGTTCTACTTTAAGAGCAGTAACTTGAGTATCTAACCAAAGTTCACATTCAAAGGTAATAGTAAGCGGAATAGAATATAAGAAAGATACAAATGATTGTAACTTTCCATCAATTTCTTTTACATAACGTCCTTGTACAAAACGGTTTGTGATACGATTAGCATCAATATCAGATCCTCCATATGTAAGTATTCCTCTTGGAATAACATCGAAATTACCATCAACTGGTCTAGGAAACTCACAAGCTGCGTAATGAGTATAGAAATCCTGCATAAAACGTTCGTCACCAGATTGGTTATAAAACCAAGGGACTTGAACCTCTTCAATTTCTTCATTAGACCATACTTGATTATAACGGAGATTATTGTTTAGGACACCTAGCATACCTGCTATTACACCCCTAGAAAGGATATTTTCGTTGTTGTACGTATTATAAAGACTCATTGTTATTATTCTTTTATTATATATTCGTCCAAAAACAATGAGTCTCTGTCATTTACACATCAAGAATTAACCCTTTTGTCCAATGATTCCATTGTTGAATTGTCATCCCATGTTTCTTTGCATATCTTTTTGTATAAAGATGTTTGTACCAATTGGCAGTGGCTGCCCAAAACACAAGACCTAGTAATCCAAAGAACATTCCTTTTACTACATCAAAAATTGCATCGTTGAAAATAATCATTAAGGCACCTACGGCTATAATCCCAAGGAAAATTGTCTTACCTATCCATTGCGTATACCATCTATAAAACCACTTGTAGTACCTAGGTGGGTTTTCTTGAAAGTCTTTGATAGCCTGGCGTTGTTCTGAAGTTAGTGGTTTTGACCAAGTGTTATTTATAAGCTTTCCCATATTGTTTTATTTTATTTATTCTTTTACACATACAAATTGTTTACTCATTATAGCTCCAGTTTATAAACTTTTTAGAATTACTTAATAACCTATTTCTTAATGTTGATAAGGAAATATTTAATTCTTTAGATGCAGCATGTAATGTTTCATATTTAATACCTTCTATATTTACCTTTTTCCCTGGAATTTTTCTACCTTTACTAGCTTTTCCTATATTTGTTTTATGTTCTTTAGAAAAGGGTTTTTTCTTTTTTCCTTTAAATTGTTTAGAAACTCTTTCTCTTGCCTCCTGAGTTTTATTAAATTCGGTTAATCGTTTAGCGTTATTTTCATAATTTTTAAGTTCTTTTTGGGTATATCCTTTTTCTTTTATTCTTTTTTTTCTAGTTTCTGCTCCCTTTTTTCCAGCTTCTTTTCTAATTTCCGGATCAATACTTGATCCTATTTCTCTCATTAATTCACAAAATTCCGGAGTTCTTTTTTTTCCAGTATTTGATTTTCTTATTTTTTCTATTATTTCTCTTCTATTAGGATGTCTTGAAATAATATCTCCTCCCCATGATTTTCTAGAAATATTATAACCTTCTGGAGCTAGACAATTTAATTCATTTATCCAAAAAACTTCTCTTTCTCCCATTTCTTTTTCAGATAAACAAGTTTCTATTATTTTCTTTTTGAAATGTTCTTTTCCGTATTTTTTAATTGATTGTTTAATTATAAGTCCTGAACCATAATAATTTTCATTATCATGTTTATCCTTTCCAACGTAAATTTTTCCATTTAAAAGATTAGTTATTTTGTAAATTTGCATGAATATATTTTATTTTATATATTCTCATGTTTGTTTTTCATTTGTACCATTTTTAGTCAGGCATAACAATAATCCTATTTATAAATTCCTTTAATGGAAAGGCTCCTCTATTCTTGTGAATTAAATCTGCTAATGCTCCATCTAAAATATATGTAACTGCCCAGTCATTTTCACTTCTAACACTCCTTCCAGTTCCTTGTAAAACATTTTTTATCGCAGACCACCTGTACCATTCAGGATTTATGGCTAATTTAGTTTTTACGAACTTATCACCAAGTGATAAATAAGGCACCTTAGCGAATATCTGAAGGCGGCTCCACTCATCTTTAAGGTCCAATCCTTCCAACAAACTAGGGCCCATCAGCACCTTCGAGTGATCCTGCTTGAGCATCTCAAGTACCTTCCTCTTCTCTTCAGTCCCTTCGTATATTAAAACCCTCATTTTATTTTTATGAGATAAGTTGTTATGAATTTTCATTGTAAGATTATAAGAAGCTGTATGGATGATCCCATTTTCACCAGGGTGTTTATCTAAAATCTCATTTATTCTTTCATATAACCAAGGTAGATTTGCTTCCATTTGAGTATAAGTCATTCTCCTTTTATTATAAAAATAGATTGGAGATTTTTTATAATCGAAATTAGATTCCATCTTAATATACTTTGCACCAGTTAATGCAATACTCTTTAAGTAATCTGTTGGATCGGCAAAGGTTGCTGACATTAAAACAGTGAATCCTGTATGAGCATGGAAGTATTTTGTCATCATGTAATTTTCTTCCAGACAATTAAATACTAATTCTTCATCTTTACCAGGATTTTTAACAATATTTCGGGTGGAAGTTTTGTCAATTATATAAACATAATCCTCGATTTTACAATGGAAATCTTTTAACCAATCGCATAATCTAAGTGCTTCTCTCCATTCCTTTGGTGGATCATCTTTTGGATATTCTTTTTGGACTTGCTCTTTTAATAAGTCTATAGATGGTTTAAAATTTTCAAGATAAATTTCTATTCTCTGGAGAGTTTTAAATAATTCATCTTGATTTTCAAAATCAAATAAAGCTGTAGTTAAAACCTTTATTGACTGGAAATCTTTATTGTGATCACCTACTTTATATGTGCCAAAAAAGTTAGTTAATTTTTCTATTTTGTCTAAAGTATTTGGATCAAATCTAGGTGAATAATGATTTTGGACAATATCTAAAATTTTATGAGCCTCATCACAAATTGTAAAATCTCTAGCAGGAAATATTTGATCATCTAAATCCATGTGTTGGTTTGTATAATTTTGCATTATTAACCAATATGCATAGTTGAGAAGTGAAGTAGGAGATTCAGATGCATGATCTCTGGCATTAAAATATGGACAAGAATTGTAACAATACATTCCTTTAGGTTTTTTGTTTCTAATTCTACAAGTCCCTAATGAATTCTTTTCCATGTTATCAATGCACAGATAATTATCAATTCCTTTTACAGAACCCCATTTAAAATGGTTTCGTTTGAAATCTTTTTCGTATTGTTCTTGGAGTGCAATATCAGAGGCTAAAATATATCCTTCTTTTCCATGTTTGTTTAGAATATATGCAACTGCTAATCCAATTATTGATTTACCTGATCCGACAGGAGCATCTAGTATAACTACCTTAGTTTTATTCTCATAAGCTTCTACAATGCTTATTACTGCTTCTTTTTGTCCTTTACGCCATATGAAATCTTCAGGCATAAATATTTCTTCAAAATCTGTTAAGTGCTGTTGTATGTCCATAGACATTTTATGACAAAAAAAGACCTAAGTTTTCTTAGGTCTTGTTAAATATTTTTTAAAATCTTCTTCCAGGAGGTCCATAATGATTGAACATATTTCCCCCTCCACTAGATCTTGGATTTACTACTTTACTTCCATTTGGACTTTCAGTTGGAACTGGTCTTTCGCCTGAGTCATCGACACCCATTCCACCTGGATTGGAAAAATTATTATCTAAATATTTTTCCGTTGCTGATTCTGAACTAAATGGTCCATAAGTTGTACTTTCTTCCCATTCTCCATATTCTTCATTAGCTAAATCCATATACCATTTTCCATCTTTTGTTTTATAGAAATCACAATATCTTGACATGGATTCATTTAATGATTCTTTTACTAGTTTTGCTTTCATATTTTCTTCTATATTTCCTTTAGTTTGCTCCCAAAAATCTGGATTTTCTAATTCATCCATTCTTAATTTGTAAAAGAACGTTAATGCGTCTTGGGCTTTCTTATTTAATTTTGGATTTTTAAACATCCGTTTATAAACTTTTTCTACTTTTCTTGTACTATCTATTTTACTAAACAATCTTTCATAGAATGACGTAGCATATAATGCCCAGTATTCTACAGGATCTGCAACTTTCCTTGGATCCAATCTTAATATTTCGAAAAGTTCTTGTCTATTCATAATCTTTAAATGATTCTCCAACAAATTGTTTAGGTGCAACTGATTCAGCCATCATATCTTGTACTTTGACTTTCTTCATTCCACCAGTTTTAAGTTTTAATAAAAAACCATCACCCATTTTGGCCATGGGAACACCTTCTCCTACACCACCAGCAGATCTAAATTTTACACTTACTCTACTAAATTCAGGGGAAGTTAATTCATGTTCTAATCTTTTTTGGATTTGTTTTTGGATAGCAATGTCCGTTACTTCGTCTTCTAATTCGACATCTTCGATTTGTTCAGGACCTGCTTCCGGAGCATCGAATTCATCATCGGCACCATACCAATTATCTGCTCCTGCTTCGGGATCTTTAATTTTACGGGGTCTTCCTCTTTTTCCAGCAAATTCATCTAGATTTTCCTTAACTAAATAGATCTTTTTCATGATCGTAATATTATTTTATATTTCGTCTTCTTCGTCTTCAACATCCTCATCTTCTTCACTTTCGTATTGTGCCTGGGACATTGTATATTCTCCGGGTTGTAAATATTTATTCTCAAAAAGTTCTTGGAGAGATTCGGCTACTAATTTCTTTGAATCACTATAAACAGTTATATCTAATCCGGCGGTAGAATCTTCTGCACTACAAAATGAAGTAATGGTAATTTTGGTTGTATCTTTGAAAGTAAAAACTATGAAATCGTTAGTTCCATCGAATTCTTCAGTTACGGTATGAATTCTTTTGCCAATTAAGTCTTTTGGCTCCATTTTCCCTAATTCGACATCAAGTTGCCCAACACCATCATCCCCGTTTGGATATGAACTAATGTTTAATTTTCCACCCTCTTCAAATTTTACTATGATGTATGAATTGGCTCCGTCGAAATCTTGATCAACAGACTTAATAGTTTTTCCTTCGATCCTTTTTAGATCATTCATATCAAATATATTTTATTTTATATATTCGAAATAAAAAGAGAAATTGTTAATCTCCCCCTCCTCTATCAAGTTCTTCAACCTCTATATCACTAAAGCCAGCGTTTTTAGAGATTTGAATTTTAAAGTCAAAATGTTCTATTGGAAGAGGTGAATGATTGATGATGAAAATATTTATATTCATTTCTTTAGAAATGCTTTGCAGCAAACCAATTATGTCATAAATCCCATCCCCGTCTATTGATGAAAGAACTTCGTCTAGCATAAAAATATTTAATGAGGGGTACTTTCTCTTTAACATTCTTATAATTGAAATAAGAACTGCTAAATCAACTCTTTTCTTTTCTCCTGTCGACAATGTATCAACACTGATATCTAAACCCAATTGCATTAATGATGGATCGAAATCTGAATTGAAATTTAATGAATATGGGAAATGAAGTTCATTCAATGTGTATTCAATTTCCTTATTAAGTGTTGGTAGATAACTCTCTAGAATCTTCTTTTTTACTCCGGCGTCTGAATAAATATCTTCTAATATTGCAAGATATTTAAAATCATCATCATATTTTACTTTATCTTTTTCTTTTTGGGATAAATTTTTAGAATTTTTGTCGATAATATTTCTAATACTCCCAAATTCTTTTGGTTTATCTGCCTTTAAACGAATAAGTTCAGCTTCTAAAGTTTTGTATGCAGATTCATATTGAATAATGAATTCATTAATTTTGTTGATTCCATCTTCTAATTTCTTAAAAGCTACCGCATAAGTCTGTTCGCTTTTCTTTATAGTTTCTAAACTAGTTTCTTTTTCTTTAATTTTCGAATTAAGATCTTCTTTGATTAAATCAAACCTTTGTTCACTAAAAGGAGTTTCACAAGTTGGGCATTTATCTTTTGCATATAAAGCTAGTTGTCTATTTATTTGGGCGATTTCTTGTGTTACTTTTGTTTTTTGTTGTATAAATGTATTATAAGAAGTTGTAATTTCCTGTTTCTTTGAAATATACTCATTTCTTTTTTTATAGCCCTCTTGTAATTTTGGTTTGTATGCAGTCAATTGAGTAACAATCTCACTAATTCTGTTTGTATTATCTTTGTTGACTTGTTCTTCTAATTTAGCTAATTCTTTAACCGCCGAACTTATATTGTTTTTGAATGAAATAATTTCTCTATCAAACAAAGTCATATTCATTTTAATATCCCTTAAATCATGCTTAACGAGATTATTCATTTTATTGATAATATCCATCGCAAACAATTTATCGATAATGATACGTTTATCGTTAGGATTCATTGAAATGAATGATTTGAAATCATTAACTGATAATGAAATGATATTGGAAAAAATGTGGTATGGCAGTCCGGTAACTTCCGAGTCGATATAACTTTGGTAGTTTGCTATACCACTTTTTCCAATGTCATTATCATCATTAGGTTCTTCACCCGGGGCATATTTATGTACTCTTAAATCTGATGGGGAAAGTTTTCTTTCTATTGTAACATCTGTGGTGGGATTAACAGAAATTTCTCCTCTAACCCAGCCGTGTTTATTCATTCTATTAGCAATCTCATCTTTCTTAAATTTATCTAATTTGCCATAATATAGTACTTTAGGCAAATTAACAAAAAAAGATTTACCGTTACCGTTCTTACCAAGGACCATCCAAAGACCTCCACCATCTGGTAGTTCTACAGTTTGTAATTTATTTCCAAATGGACCAATATTTCTCCATTGTATTTTTTTAAGCTTCATTCTTTGCTATTTTTCTTAACTCACGTAATAATTCTCCTGGATTTATAGTCGTTGTATATGAAACTGAACAGTCACCCCAGCTTTTTTTATCTTCTATTTTATGTTCCCAACAATTTTTGACAACATCTTCTATTTCTTTTATACTAAATTTTTTCATAATTATTTCTTACTTTTAAAGACTCCATCTTCATCTGGTTCTTTAGACCATTCTCTTTTCTTTACTATTTCAAGTTTGTTTAATGAGAAATGAAGCAATTTATTAAAAGAAACATCATTCCCATGTCGAATTCTAAATGCATCTAATAAAAGAAGTAGACAATCAGCCCATTCTTCTTCCTCAGCATGTTTTGCAGCAGTGTATTGCGCTAATTCAAAAAATTGATTAGCTGGTGTAAACTGATCAACATCATTTACTGAGTCAATAAGTTCTATTACTTCTAACTTTAAATGGTTCAGTGGTCCCCTGGGATCGGTTCTGGGCCCAAATTGATCCTCACTAAAGTCTTTTATTTCGTCTTTAAGATAATTTAACATTTTAATTTAAGTCTTCTTTGGAAGCTAATGCGTAATATTTCTTATTAAGTAACTTCAATTTAATAAGAACCTCTGCCTGATGTTGTAGGTCTTCTATACTATTTTCTAATAAAGTTAAGATATCTTTGATGTCAACACCTTCAACCATTTCGGTTAAATCATCTCCTAACATTTTTCTTTCACCTACGGTTTCAATTTTCTTATATTTACAATCCTCTAAAAGATCAACAAACTTAGTTAAATTAAATAAGTGAATATGTTTGTCTCGGACAATAATATCTGAGTAGTTATTATTGAATATATCAATTGATTCGTTAAGAGTAAGTTCCAACATATTCTCCAACGGAACTTTCTGAAATAATGGAGAAAACGTATTTTCTGTAAATTGTACAGTATTATCGCTTGGATTAAATTTATACAAACCTTTTTTATTTCCTATATCTGAACGTTTAGTTGAATAAGGAGATCCAATATAAATATACTGTTGGTATTCTTGTCTTTTGTGGATATGTCCCGAAAATAATCTTTTTATACCACCAATCTGAGTAAATTTAGCGCCTTTATGTATTTGTCTTCCATTATCGTAGGAAAAACCTGCTATATTTGTATGAGCAAAAACATAATTATGGTCATTTTTCTTTACATATTCTTCTTCCATTTTTTCATCACCTACCCATGGGAGTACTAGAATTTTCGACTCTCCATTTGTAATTATAAGAGGTTTCTCATAAACGATTACATTTGGGATGGCCTTGAATGGTCTAAGAGAATTGACATCCGTGTCATATTTCTTATAAATATCATGATTACCTGTGATAAAATAAAGTGGTATAATTTCTGATAACTCGATAACAAGATCGATTGACCTGTTTAGAACATTTATATCAAGTAATTGTCTATTGTCAAACCAATCACCTAGTATAAAAAGAATATCGCCATCCTGCATGTTTTCTTTCAGGTATGGGATATAAAAATTTTCAAAAAATTGAAGGTGATTTTGCAGCCACTCTAATGAATTTGCTCTAACACCAAAATGTAAGTCTGATAAAAGGAATATATTTTTGTACTTAATTTTCTCAATACCAACTTTAAATGAGCTCGGACTAGTCATATAAATTGTTTAATTATTATAATACGAAAAGGCACGTAGGTTTTAGTCTGCGTGCCTTTTCAAAAGTTTCTTAACAGGGCCTTAATTTAAAATAATCTTTTAGTTTTTATTCTTCCTTCTAACCCAAGTTTGTCATTTAATTCTTTTAATAGTGATTCTTTATCTAGCACTCTAATTTCATTATAGAGTTGATCATAATTTATTTGGAAAAATTCAGCAAATCCAATGAAAACTTCCATTGCGCTGAAATCTCTCTCCTTTTTTATTTCATCTTTGAAAAAATAATACATCTTAATCATGTCATTTTTGTCGACACGTTTTGGATTCTTATATTTTTCATAATAATCAGATACCTTAAAAATATCATAAATTATGCTGCTTAATAATTGAGCAGTTCTATGTTCTAATATATCCCCTAATTGATCTTCATATAAACTAGAAACTCTACTATCAACTTTTATAGTGCTAGTAAATTCTTGATAGTTTAATACACCCGAGTTAAAGGAATTATTAATAATCTTATCTTCTTTCATATTCTCTTCATTTATAAATTCCATTCATAGTTGGTGATTTTTGTTTAGCTATTTATTACAATAATTAAAACAATTTTTCACCTGTTATATCGATCTCCGGAAGAACTTCTGCTGGGTTCACTATAGGTACCTCCGGAGTGGTATTCCCTGCAATAAATGCGTGGATATCAGCGGTACCCCCAGATGACCTCGGTGTAGGATGATCAGGAGGACTTACGATATTATTAATTATGAAGTCCATGTCTTGGATTGGTGTATTTTTATCTTCTGAAATTCTCGCATATTTCCAATCTATTTCATATCTCTTCTTTGTATTTTCGTATCCCGAAACCCTATTAGCCAAGCATTTGAGATAGTATTCACCTCTAGCTTTCATTTCTGCATTTGTAATAATACCAAATAAAACATCAACTGTATGAAGTAATGCAGCAGATTCGGAAATGTTTGTGATATTTAAATCATTTGATTCCCAACCAGATCTGTTAGTTTGAGTTGCTGTAATAATTGCCCAACTTTCTTCCATTGCCATTGCTCTTAAATCTTCAGCAATTTGCTTGATTTTTATGTAAGTATTCTCTGTGTTTGGATTTCTCCAGTTCTTCATAATATTGATGTAGTCAACAAAAATATTATCAAACTTAACCCCCATCACATCTTCAGCTTTCTTTAAATATGTCCTTAAATCATTAACCGAACAGGTTGAAGCTCCAAATTCTTTTACATGGAGATTACCCATCGGAATTACAGAATTTTGTTTAGCTTGGTGAATTTTTTCTTTCAACATAGCTTGATCCTTTGCCCAGTCCTCATAATCATCCATTGGAATTGTGAACATGTTTGCTCCAATTCTCATGTTTACAATTTCTTCCTGCAACTCAAATGTTATATAAGCTGTTTGGTGTCCTAATTGAGCAGATTTTAATGCAAGATTTCCAAGCCATGTGGAATTATGAGATAAAATATTATTTGTATAATATGTATGATTATCAGTATTTACTTCAATATCATACATTTCTTCATACTCTTTCGTCTCTAATATAGTTTTAACTTTAGATACACCTAATGAAGTTTTAATATAATCTTCTATAGTTGCATCACACAAATATATTTCTTCACCATTTTTATTTATGACAATGTGATTATCTGCCCCTCTTAAAATAAGATTATTTTCAAGAGTTAATTCAAAAATTTTATATTTTATAGTTTTTCCGGTGGCGATTATATCTTCCCAACCTGTATCAGTTTCTACTTCCCATTCATTAGTTTTAAAAACTTCTGTAAATTTTTTATTATTCATAGGTTATAAATTTAAAAAAGTTAAACATTTTTCTAATACAAATTCAGGGCTACTTTTATAAGTTTGTTCCCAAATTATTAATAATTTATATTTTTTCTTTATTTCTTTATTTTTTATATTATCCAACTCCCATATATCTTTAGCTGTTAAATTAGAAAAAGGGGCTGGGGTATCATCTTTATCGTACATTTTAGGGTTTGCATGAAATTTATCACCATTAAATTCTATAACATTTCCATTATAGAAAAAATCGATTGCATATGTTTTCTTTCCGACAGAAAAATATTTTTCATTATTATGTTCTCCAAATTTAACATTTTCTTTATCTTTTATAAATTCAAGAATATCAAAGAAAAGTTTTTGAGAAACAGGAGAATAAAAATAATGTTTTGATTTTAACCAAATATCATATTTTTCTGGCCCTTCTACTTCTCCCCATTTCCTAATCATATTTTCTAAAGTAATACCCTTTAATTTGTTAATTCTTTCTTTTTCTTCGGGAGATTTTTTATCTAAAGTTTCTTGCCATTTAACTTGTCTTGCTCTCCATTTTTCCTTTCCAATTTCCTTTCCATACCGTCTTTGAAAATTTTCTAATGAACTAGTGGCTTGTCGCTCTTTAATCTTTTCTTCGGCTTCTTTATGTGAATAACCAAGCTTTATCCAATATTCAATATTAGTACTAAATGAAGATTTATATTTTTCAGGATTTTCTTTTTTCTTTTTTTGATAAGCCAGTTGCATTTTTTTAATATGCTCTTTGCCTTTTTCTTTAGCTTCAGCTTTAGAATATCCTTTTTTAATCCAATGTTCCGGATTACTAGATGACATTGCCTTTCTATCAAAAGCGCTCATATTTCGTTGAGATTCTCTGGCTTTTTCTTTTGTACTTTCAATTTTTCTTTCTGCTTCTTGTTTAGATATATTATATCTTTGCATTTGCCATTCTACAGAATATATGTTTGTTTTCATAACTTTTTATTTATATATTCTTTGTTTTTCCAGTTTTCGGTGCTATATTTTCATGAAAATTTCTCATTTCAACTTCTTTAATTTCTCCGGTTTTCTTATTTCTAATTTTTATTTTAGTATTTCCAACAACACATTTCCCAGCCTTAGGACCAGAAAGAAAAGTAATAAGTGATCC
>Ga0307928_10000569_pt1 | contig 27716 bp, 51 predicted proteins | sample AceLakmetagen232_FD_201815 | JGI IMG/M metagenome (GOLD analysis project Ga0307928, IMG submission 201815) | Saline water microbial communities from Ace Lake, Antarctica - #232 | ecosystem: Environmental > Aquatic > Non-marine Saline and Alkaline > Saline | place: Antarctica: Ace Lake... | reverse complement strand
GTGCTGGCAATCCGTTCCACATCCGTAGACATCTTCCCTGTAACATCAAGCGAGTTTGTGTCGATGTCAGCTGCCGCGATAGTTCCGTCCACAATCATAGGACTTGTGATGCTGTCGGCTTCGTTGGTGTTGACGTAACGGATGTCTGCTGACCGAACATTCATCGCGCCACGATAATAAGTTCCCGTTGCCAACCCTTGTTCCACCCCTGTTTCAATCGGATTATTTACTAAGAATACTGCACCAGTAGACATGTATACCCCGAGTCGGTCAAAGGCAAGATAGAACTCTCGTTGCTCTGACTCATTCCATTCCAATGTCATCGTGCTTTCAGTTGCGTCTGCATAGCCCCAATTCATAAAGCTGCCTTTAACATCACTCACGATCCCGATTGATCCCACCCGCACATCATCATTCGTTGCGGTCTTGCCACGATTCAGCATGGTCTGGAAGGTGTCAGCCTCCGCCGTGAGATAGTTACTGCCGCCAATCTGTGCTATGACGCCATTGCTTACAACGATGTCCTGAGCATCAACGTAGGCTTGGGATACATCGCCCGTGCCGTAGCCGTTCGTGGCATGGTTGCCCCATCCGTAGGCTGTATCGGCGTTGGCTCCCTGAGCTGCTGTGGCTGTGTTGGTCTGGAGTACGTCTACCTCGTTGCTAACTGCTATGACTACGTTGCTTGCCCAAGTTCCAGCGGCTCCGGCAGATGAGATGCTTACCAATGCCCTGCCATCAGAATCCTCTGTAACTGTTGCCCCGCCTCCAGAAAATATATAAGGACCAAGGTTGGTTACCGAAGCGTAGGTCTTGTTCTGAAAGTCAATACGCCTGGAAGTAACCATGTCTGAATTGTCTGTCTCTGGAGCATTCTTTACTGTGATTTGCCCCTTGGGTTGCGACACCTGATATGTCGGCGCAGATGTATCAGTAACCATGATAACGCTATACCACGGAATAGCTGTAGGCTGAGCCAGGAACGCAGCAGTCATAGTGAAATCAACGTAGGTGGTAGACACTACGCCGGTAAGCGTAGCCATGCTTGGATCATTGTCATTCTTGCCTCGCTTCAATACGACTGTCTTATTCGCAAGGTTGAGCACATTCGATCCGTTGACCGTGTAGAATCTCTGCACTATGCCTACGTTGTTTTGCTTAGCCTTGATATGCCATTGCGACACATCGCTTGGCAGCATGAAGTTGGCAGTCTGATCCTTCAGGCGAGGGATGGTGTTCGTAGCCCCGAAGGAGCTAAGGCACAGCATAGCTGTGAGTGATGCGATGATGAAGGAGCGCATGTCTACCTCCTTCCGGTGAGCTTCAGAAAGATGTTCGTATTACTGAAAGTAAATCTCAGTATATCGCCTCTCTGAATGTAGTCGTCCTCCGGTGTGATTTCAGATCTTGCCGAACAAGAGTTACTCCACGAAGCACTGGTGATGAGATTCGTCATGTACGTATCAGTGGTTCCTGTGATGCCATGCAGATAGTTCGTCTGGATGTTTCCAAAATCATTCGTAACAACTGTATACGGAGTCTCCAGAACATCAGTATGCTTTACAACCAGATAGGCAGCATTTACGCTTGTGCAATTCGTATTCGGAGAAAGGACCACGGCCTTGTCCAGATACCACATGTACGTTAGCTCGTTCGTCCATACGAAAGATCCGCCAATAATCTGCTGCACCTGCACGAAATATAGCTCGCCAGGAGTCAGCGGATCTTCATATTGCCGGCCTTCGCCATGGCATTGCATAGCCATCAGGAGAATCAAAGATAAAGAGAGTGCGATGCGTTTCATGTAAATCCTCCAAGTTTAGCCGGAGCGAAGGCTTGCTCCGCTCCGGCCAGGTAGCTTTGTAGCTTAGTATTCGGCGTTGCGGTATGCGATGCGAGCATACGTGGTGTCTTCGGTGAGCGTGGTCGTCGCGGTCAGCTCCACGAGGATCGGTCCCTTTTCGACAGGGGGAGCCTCATGGAAGTCATACAGCTCCGTGATGGCCGCGTCAGGCACATAGCGACTGTAGGCCAGCTCAACCTCGTCGTCTGCCCCTCCAGACCCCTCAGTGGGATCGTAGGACATCTTGAACACGCAGTCCGTCGCGCTGTTCGAGTTAGCGAATGCGACGATTCGCACGATTTCGATGCGGCCACGTCCGACTTTGCCGTTTGCATCTTCCGGCACGCCAAGCCTGAATGCAGCAGTCTTCACCTCGCTGGCATCCTTGTACAGCATCTCAGTGAAGAACGGACTGATCCGTGCTACAGCCTGAGTGATGAAGTCATCAGTGTCCAGCGAGTAATCAGCAGGCCCATGCAGACGCGCTGCATAGATGCCGATGTCGCTGTCGTGAAGCGCATTCAGCGCATCAACCAACGCGCCAAGCGTCAGCACCTGCGTATGCGTAGGCGTAGCATCGATGCCGCCAGGGTCTGCTATGCCAGTAGCATAAGCAGAGAACTGGTACTGCTCGTAGTCGGTAGCCGAGGCTCCGATGTTAAGCAGTATGATCAGCTTGGTGCCGCCGCTTGCATTGTGATCGATGGTCACAGTTGCATATGGATTAGGATTCTCAGCATCCTTCTCGATATCGTTCCACTTCAACCTCAGCAATCCGTTTTTGCTATCCGAAAAGTCCAGGAAAGCTGTGCGGATTGGGCGTGAATCATTTGCTCTGTCTCTCATTGGTCATTCTCCTTGTTTGCTCATTTACTCGTTGCTTATTTCTGCTCTTAGTTGGTATATGTAACTACCAGATTCGTGTAGCTTCCATTCGGACCCTCCACTACGAATCGGTTTGTGAAACCATCATTCTCTGATGTAACGAGAAAGTCCATCGTTCCATCCGTATGAGTGGTTCCTATGTATTGTGGACACGTAGTATAATTCAGGTACGTCTCCACGTTGCCATGAGCTACATAGCTCCAACTTTCTATCCCGTTCGTGGACGGGGTGGTGCTGACCGCAGCAGTCGTGAACCAAAACGGAAACGTCTTGGCGGCGGCAAGCGTATTTCCACCCAAGTCCTTGCATGTCACTGTTATAGTAGCCTGTGTTCCCGACACCGATGCTGTCTCTATCGTCACCGATGCGAATACGGAAAGGTTTGATAGACCTGAACCATCGCCGCTGATCGGACCACCTGTAAGGTCGTATCCGTTGGCGAAGCGCATCCGCACCTGATTGTTTGCCGTGCTATAGAAGTCAGCACTCTCTCCATCGGCCATAGCGAATGCGCCGTCATGGATGGCCTTAGCTCGAAAGCCACCAGCGGTTGAATTCGCACCGCTAGCCTCGGTGTGGTATCCAAATGCCGTTGGAGCAAAGGCACCACTAGCCTCACAGAAAGCTCCTAAAGCTGTCGCACCCGAACCACCTGCAGTACTGCTTAATCCTGATTGCACGTTGAGGCCGAGAATAGACAAATATCCGCCATAAGTGTTCGTTCTCTCCGCTGCCGCGTCGAACGTGATTGCGCTATTGGATACTGCGCCGCCGCGTCCTGCCACAACTTCAAGCGTTTCAAGGTCAATCCGATCGCCTAATGCACCCTCTGCTACTTGAGCACGATTCGTCTCTGTCGCCAAGTCGGGGTCAACCGCAAGCTCTCCGTCAGCGTCTACAATCACGTTGGTCGTTGCGCCATTGGTGCTGACTGCAGTGAATACGCCCTGAAGGTCCAATTCCTCCGTATCCACTACATCAGCATCCAGCGTGCCGGTAATATTCAACCCGTTAGTCAACGTACCGCCAGCAGCCAAGGCGTTCAGGGAGTCTTGTAACTCATAGAGAGTTATGTATCCCTGCCGTGTTTGTACTTCAGTCACGTTCTCAGCAAAAACGAAAGTGATTGCTAAAACGAACATCAGACCTATGCAGGCATACTTTTTCATTATCCCTTCTCCTTATAGTTCCACTGCGTACCAGATATAGTCAACGTACAGATCATCTGCGGCGGTGTCTTTGCTGATGATCTCCATGATCGTACTCATATCTGTTGCTTTCGGCAGCAGGTTTGTTACCAATGTCGTGGTGTGAGTTATGGTTGTACTCATTGCCATGCCGGTGTTGTTTCCGTTCACCCACGTATAAAGCGCATTGGCTCCATCGTAGTAGAATCCAGCGGTGGTCATATTCGTAAACGTCGCATGACTGTCAGCCATCGTAGTAGTAGTTGCAAAGTTACAATTAGTGCCGTTATACTCACAGTCAATGTACAGTGTAGCATCTTCAAGTCCGGTCATGTAGAAACCGATATGGTCATCCGACAGCCCCGCAGTCATAGCGGTGTCAGCAATCGACAGTCCGATAAACACAGCATTTGTGTCTGCATCTTCAATCGCGAACTTGGTTTCAAACCACAACTTCTTGCCACTAACGAGTTCCATTCCCATGCCGTTCTTCTGGATACTATTTCCATCGTCTTTGGCGTCGTTGCACTTAATCGCAAGGATTCCTCCACGCCCTGTGTCGGATACAATGATGCTTTCTCCATTGTCAGAACCGCCGTCCACAACCGTAACCAGCCATGCCCCTGCATCGGCATCTTCCGAGAACTTAGGCGAGTTATTCGTATGAGTTCCAGCATCAGCCACGTACCCAGCGGTATAGAAGTCATCCTTAAACACCGAGTATTTTCCAGGAGGGAATGCAATCGGCCATCCAGCCCTCGCATCGGTGCCAACAGTGCCTTTATACAGCACGGAGCCATCCTTGACGCGAGTTAGCACATCTACAGTGACACCCTCTCCAGCCGTATCCTCCGTCACTGCGTCCGACTTAACTATATCAGCACCAACCGTGCCGGTAACGTCCAGCCCGTTCGTAAGCGTGCCGCCCGTAGCCAACGCATTCAGAGAATCCTTCACCTCGTAGAGGGTAGTGAATCCCTGCCGCGTAGTCACCTCTTCCACGTTCCCTGCAAACGCCGGAGCGATTACAAGAGCGAACATCAATCCTATGCATATATATTTTCTCATTCGTTTTCCTTCTCTGGCTGTCTAGCCAGTGTTTTGTTGTAGCTCGTAATGACTGCCATCGCTATGTCATAAACATCAGCAGTAGCAGGATTCAAACCAACAGCCAGCATTTCATCTCCGCTCAGCATCCCCCTCAGCTGAGGCTCAGGCATAGACAGAAGCTTCTTCAAGTTCTGCCCTTGCTCCGCTGCCTTCTGCTTGTGCTTTGCATCGCTAAGCAGCCAGAAGTCAAGATCTCGGCGCGAGTCTTTCAACAGCGCTTTGTGCATCTTCTTCTCTTCAGGTATGCGAAGGTCGAGATCGCGGCGATAATTCCGAGCTTTCATCACGGCGTTTGACCGCTTTCTAGTCGGAGTAAGTCCCGCTGCTTCATCGACATAAGGAAGAATAGTTCGATAATTCCTGTATCTGAACTGCCATGTGACAATGTTCTTATCTTCCTTGGGCAACTCCATTGCTTCGTCCTTTTCCGTACCCTCAGCTGCGATCTTTGCCGAAGCTTTGGGCGTTGGTTTATCTGTCTTTTCTGTTTGCATGATAGTCTCCAGTTTAGCATTGTTTAAGTTGAGCTTAAACTATCAATGATTTCCTTAATCTATTATCGACGGAGCAGCGCCTCTAACGAAACCGTGACACTCAGGGTGCCGAAGTTCGAGGGAGAAACTACCGAAGTACTCGTCCTGCCTGAAGTGAGATACTCCAGCCTGGATGCCCTGCCGCCATGTCATGGGCTCGTTCGTGTACTCACGCTTGTAAACGTGACCCATATCGATGACCGTTCCCCATCCTGCCAGTCCTTCAGCAGCAGGGAAGCCATGCTTGTCGCGTGCAAACTTGACCATGTTGCCCTCTTCTGTATACACGTCCATCATGTCTGTTGCCAACTCAGGACTGTAATACTTCTTCGGAGGAGTACCCATGTCGCGTTGCATACGGTTGACAGCCCCGAAGAGGTTGTTACCGGAGTTGCAAAGCTTCTCACTTGAGCTTGCAGTCGGATTGAACATGGTGTCCAGCCATTCAGAAAGAATGGGCCATGTAAGCGAATCGTTCTTTTCGCCAAGCGTCAGCACGTTGTCGTTGATGTAATGAACGAATCCCTGCGAACAGTAGATCGTTCCATCGCCGGTAGTGGTTGTTCCGCGATGCTGGAAGATAAGCGCCTTGTTGACCTTACGCTTGATCTCGAACATCTTGTTGGCAACTTCCCACTCAATAGTGGCGACTTTGCCGATGCCGGTTTCAAACTTCGCGGCTACAGCTTCCATGTCCGATATCTTGAAGGACTCCGAAAACCTGGAGATGAAGTTGTACTTCTCTGTTCCAGGGATACGGCCAGTTCCTTCGTTTGCGTCTGCGAGTTCTGCAAGATGCGCAATACCGGAAACGAGAATATCGTTATCAACGAGAGCTGCCGTAACACTTCCGTTCCAGCCACGAGTTACCGTGATGGTATTGGTAGTGTAATTTACAGCCGTGACCCGCATATTCTCCAGTGTTCGCGTGATATGCACTTCAGTGTTGACGATGAACAGTTTCGCGTCATCAACTACTATCGAGGTGTCCGTCGCAAGATAACCTGCAGCGAGGTTGACCTGCGTGTGGATCGGAAGCATTTCATCTTCGACCCAATAGTAAAGGGCTTGACTGACAGGTTCCTTCGTGCTCCACAAGTCCAGCGCCTTCAAGAAGGTGCCATCATCCTTGTTGAGCATATCGATCTGACTATCAATCTCCCTCTGCCGAAACAGATTATCAGTGTCGAAGATATCGACTCCGGTAGTCCGAGTGGTGTAAGGCAATGTTACTCTATACATGACGTATCCTTATTTTCTTTTTTACCCTTGCGCTGGTCCTGTTGGCATCACTCCCCCAGGTAGCCTTCTGCTTACTCCGGGTTCCTCTTTGCCGTGCTTAGTTGCATCAGCAAATCCTGTCGAGCCTCCGCCTCCGCCTCCGCTTGGGAGTTGAGTTCCGCGATCAGCTTCTCCTCTGAATTGACGGCGAAACCTTTCTAATGTCTGATCGCCTTGATCAGATTCATCAACCATAACCACATCCAGTAAGCTACCAGGGACAGGTTGGGGAACTTCTGACGCAGCCTTAATGAATGGCTCTAGGACTTTTGGATCACTCCATATTTCCTGTCGAGCTTCGTCAGACATGCCTTTCCAGTGTACGTCGAGTTTTGGGTTCGACTTAACCTTAGCGACAAGTTCTGTCTGCAATTCATTAAGAGTCTTCGGTTCACCAGTTCCTCCTGCTCCTCCCCGATCACCTTCCGCAGTCTTCAACTTCAGAGTCACAGTATCCTCTAATTCTGTCAATTTGTCAAGGGCAGATTGTAAATCGGCCTTTTTAGCAACGTCTGTGGTCGCTGCTATGGCATCCTTGAACTCTTTGCGTGCCTCTCCGATCTCAGTCTTATGCTGTTGCATCAGAGTTTCCTGGCCATTGATCTGGCCTTCCATCTTCTCAACCTTCTTCATCAGTTCTTTTTCTTGTTCGGGTGTCATTTTCTCTATCCTTTCTCAGCGCCTCTGGCATAAAGTGAGGACCGCTATCTGCTTCCTTCTTACGGAAAGCAGCAATCTTCGCCAAAGTCTCCCGCCGAGCGTTAAGTTCTTCCAGTCGATCACCGCTATTCTCTATGCGGTTGATCCAGTGCTCCGCCTCTATCTCCGCGCTTTGAATCGCCATGAGCGCAACCAGTGCATGCTCATGCGCCGGATCGATATGCTTGTAGCATGCAAGAGCGTAAGCTTTCCTCAGCTTCAATTCCTTCAGCAGAAACTGACCATGAGGTATAAGTTTCAGGGCTTCGTATTCAGTTTCATGCCCTGTCTGCCTATCCAGCTCTCGCGCCTCAAGCTTCAACCCATCATTATCCATAGCTTGGAGCGACTTCTCATTCATTTCTTCTTCGCAGTTCCTTTCGCCTTCGCGGTTTTCTTAGCAACCTTGGCCTTCGCCTTAGCCTTCGGCTTAGCTTTCGCCTTGGCTTTTGCTACCGGCTTCTCAGGCGGAGCGGCAATGCCGGGCTCATATGCGAATTCGCCGTTAAGCACGCCAGGCTCAAGGCTTGTGCCTTCGTTGATCTGATTGAAGCCATGATTTCTGGCCACAGCTGAAAGATCTGCGAGCAATGCCTTTGCAACTCCTAAGCCGAGGTTTCCTATTCCCTTAACCAAAAACTCTACTGTCTGCTTCATGCTGTCCTCCTGTTTGTATTGTGAATCCCAACTTCTTTGCCTTGCTTGTCATAAACTGAAGTAGAGCCGACTTTGGTTGGTCATGCTTCTTCCTCAGTTCTTCATTCGCCTTCCTCAGATACTCCGCCTCTTCAGTTCTGTATGAGTCCCTTTCCAGTCTGTTTAGCCTTATGTTCTCTTCCCTCAGTAACTGCAACTCGACATCAATAAAGTCAGTTCCCATTATGCTTCTCCGCTTATTGCTGCTGCGCCGGCCAGCGCCTGATCACCCTGCGTTGATGGTGCTCCAGCAGGTACGCCTTCAGCCTCGCGCACCTGCAAAGCTGCCTCAGCACCACGCTCCTCGCGCTCCTCGACCACGCTGATTGGCTTCATTGTGCCTCGTACCAGCTCGTAATCGTCCGTGAGATGCTCGTATAGTTTACGCTGATCGAACAACTCAGGCTTCTGCTGAGCCCTGTCGAAGTATCCTGAACGCTCAGCGAAGGATGCTGCTGAGTTCATACGGGCTGCAGGGAGGTTCAAATAAACCCTGAATACATGTCTCAAGTCATCGAGGGTCACGTTCCTCTCATGGTACTCGCGTGCTCCGGTGTCGGCATTGTATGACTTCTCAACGAATGGCCTGCCTTCCTTGTCGGCCAAAAGCTGACGTTTGATGAGTGTCTTCTCCACCAATGGCTGCATGCCGCCTGTCTTGCACGCTATACCGGCCAACAGCTGCCTTCCGGTAGTCGTGGCAAGCAATGTCTCAAGCGCGTTGGTGCCGCCCCGCACAAGGCCAGGTGAGGCGTTGCTCACGCTTGATGGCTGGGCATTGGCCATGCCATGGAAATGCTGAAGCGTTTCGCCCATAGCGCCAAGCTGCTGCGGGAATTCAGGCAACTTCATGTAGCTTATGGCTTTGGTCGCATCGCCTTTCACAGCAACGTCGGAGCCTGGGCCTCTGCCTATGTGCTTGTTCGGGTCGATCATCTCCGTATTGCGCACTCGCGTAGGATTGAGATGATACATAGCGAGATCGATCAGCGAGTTATACCAGACGTTCGTTCCCCACGCTAATCGCTCAGAAGCTTCGGTTACGCCCATTGGGAACCATTCGTTTCCATCCGGCCATCCAGACCATTTGATAAGATCACTACGCATGGATTGATACTTGTTCTTCTGCTCCCATATTTTGACCTTCCCGTTTGCCATCCACACATGATGGTTGTCGCCATAATATTTTATTACAGGGACTATGACAGGGATTCGCTTGTCGGCATCGTTGGTCTTGGCTAGGTTGATGTTGGCCAATGCTGCGATAATATTGATAGGGATCATGCGCTGATCGAAGTTGAGGCTTCTGGCTTCCAGAACTATCTCGTCTACATCACCAGCGAGCGGACTGCCAGCATCCTTTGCCTTGGCATACATGTCCCGAAACTTTAATTCTGGATATAGCTTCACTACGAAGTGAGCAGAGGCTTTGTTTGGTCGCTCTACGTTCGCTCCATCAGGCATAGGAATTACGCAGATCGGTGGAAGGTATTCATAGCTGACTTGCTGCACAGGCTTACCGGTGCCTAGAGTGGGAATCGAATCTACCCGCTCACCGCCAACGAGCAACTCATTGACTATGCGCTCTTCCGGTAAGATCCATTCTGTGTCGATGACTCCGTATCCAACTCCGTACTTGTAGCAGTCCTTGAGAGATCTATGCACTCCATCGTGGACCTGCATCTCTGTTAGAAGGGTGTATCTCAAATCGTCCTCGATCAACTCGATCCTGTCAGTGGCCATTACTCCCTTCGTTGGCATAAGCTCGATCCATCTGTTGCGAGGGAAGAGATACTTCATAGCAAATGGGAGTTGTTCTTCTACAGAAATGAACGTGAGTGGAACAGATATCTCCGAGATCGTTGGCCATTGCACTGTGTTGATCTTGTTCCCATATGCCCTGTTTACCCTCTCCATGCGCTCGAATGCTTCAAGAGCTATACCGAAGGCGAAGTCAAACTGCGCCATTAGCTCGTCAACTAATTTGTCACCTGTCGATGTTCTGGGCTTACGAACTGCCATTGAGAGCCTCCTTCATACCTAGCATACCTAATCCGCAAGGCACTTGAGGGGCGAGCCTACGCGGATCGATGCGTCTGTTTTGCTTTGGCGGTGGAAAGTAATTGCATTTTATCTGATCGGAATCGTGCTTAATTACGTGCAATAATATACCAAAACATATGCCTGTGTCAAGAGATCCTCGTTTCACATGATCGCATCTGCCCTTCTTTCCCTTTACTGCAGCAGCCAATTCTTTCAGCAAAGGCCGGTCTGGAATGTGAGGATATTCATCTTCATCGAACTCTCCGATGTATTCTTCGATTTCCTTGAAGATAGCCTGTCTCTGATTGGACTTCATCACAAAGCCAGGCTTCTGCCTTGGCGTGCCTGTAGCATCCCTCGTAACAGTTGACATGTACAAGTAAGGCCAATCCTCCACCTCCAGCTCGAACGCCTTGTTCTCTGCACCCTGCCCTGACTCAGCAGCAAGCATAGCATTGTTGTAGTAGCGTAGAGCGAAGGCGCATACCTTGGCGAAGGCTTTGGTAGGCAAGGTGCTGCGGATAGTGCATACGATCTTTGCGTGTTCCTCTTTGCCTATTGGTAGCCGCATCACCATGGCTGCGTTGATATCTCCGGCTTCTTCTGGGATCTCAGCGCCTTCTGCTGCGTCTGCTGCGAGAATATACCCCACCCCAGGCAGTCGATCTTCATACATCCTCCATGCAACAGTTGCTTCTTCGTTTTCGTATGCTGGATTTTTATGTACGTCAGTGTCGATAAGCCCAGGGAGGGATGAAATACGTGTATTGCCTTTCATTTTGAACCATTGAGATTTTGGTGTGAACGATACGAGATCATAGTTCATTGAGTAAGCCTGTAGCCACACGTTGAGCTTGGCTCGGTTGAAGTATGGCTCACCGCTCTGCTCGGAGTATAAGCCCCAGCAACGCGACTGCCTGATCCACTTGGCATAGGTAGTCCTTCTCCTGTCGATCTCCTTATTGTCCTGATATGGAGAGTCGTACTGTGTGGCGTGGAAGCGATCAGCATCAACACCCTTATTGAACACTAACTTTCTTGACCACGTTATGCCTTCAAGAGGAGTCATGGCTATTGTGACGTATCCTTCAGGAGCATGTTCTTGAGCTGAGGCAAATAGCTCAGGCGTTGTGGTTTCTTCATCCTCTACGATGGCATGGGCTCGCACTGATTCAAATTTCTTGTGGCCCTGCTCAAACGAAAGAATAAAGATCTCCATACCGCGAATGCAGTGGACTGTGTTGGTGGAGATGTTGTACCCGTTGTTGCCCTTGCTCGTATCGATGAATGCGTCGGGCAGGATTCTTGTTTCTGGATTGGCAAGCATGGGCCACCAGAACTTCTTGATCGATTCAGCTATAGTGGCTATCCATATCTGCTTGCCAGCCTCTGATATCTTCTCCTGAGGATACCGCCCAGCTCCCATTATGTTTCCGCAATTCCATTCCTGCCATGACGATTCCTGCTTTGGCTTAACATTGTAGTCGATGATCTTTCCATTGCTGGAGTCTATTCGCCCGAAGCGCCTGATATTCTCTTTTGATATTACTCTCGGAACTCCTGTATCCACACCTTCGTCGTACCTGAAAGTATAAGGTAGTTCACCGCTAACCATGATGCCAGTCTCTACCAAGGGGCAGATTGATTTACCTGTCGAGCTTCCGGCGAGGAGTATTCTGATCTTCTTGGTGCTCTGGAAGTAGCCGGTCTGGAATGGGTGCGGATCAGTGCCGAATACGTCAACGAACTCCTCTGTGTATATCTGGGCATCATCCTCGATGGCTTTGCGCTTGATCTCGGCGCTTCGCTTCGCAACATTCCAAGGCTCGAACATGTAAAATAAATGCTTGTCATGTTTCAGATCTGCAGCATCTCTGATATGCTTAGCAACGCTGGAGAGGATCTCCATTATTTCTTAGCTCCTGTTTGCGCATTGTCCCAGACTAGAATCAATTCGCCTACCGCCCATTGATACGCGACTTCGTCAGGATCTTGATCGCCATCCTTAAAGTTGGCCATCAGTTCCCGATGCTTCTGAAGCGCTCTTTTCTGAATAGAAAGGTGCATATCCATCCTCTTGTCCAGTTCATCCTTGTGCAGATAGCTATTTGATTCAAGCTTAAAATCATTGATCTTGATACCGCTTACCGTCTTGGCTGTGGCATTCTTCAGCTCGATCTCAGTCTTTGTACTGAGTGGAACTAGAATGCCCTTCTGGTATTCAGTGAGATTGGTGCGCTCAAGAATCTTTGACTGAAGCACCTGAATGATCTTCTCACCCTGTTCAGGGTCAACGAACTGCATTTGTTTTACAGTTTCTTCAAGCTGCTCCAAGACTGCGACAATCTTCAGCGTGTCCTTCGGTACAAGGTTCTCAGTCAACTCCTTGAGGCTGTCGTAAACAACAACAAGCTCCTTGCGTGCCTCGATCCTTATCGAAGCATTCGTTGCCTCTAGCGATACATTATCTTCATAACCTGTTACATCTATCATTTGCTCTCCATAGTATCTGATCGTCCACATATCCCACGCAGCGATCTCCAGGGCTTTATGCCTTGGCATAGTCGCTTCATGCTCCCTGCATAGACCACAGCCATAATGCCCTGTGTTCTCGCCTATCCCATACCAATCTCCCTTGGTTCCAAAGCCAGCAGCTTTTTTACACCTGCATTGCCTGCATATGTGGCGCTTGCTGCTGTGTGAGAAATCGCCAAGCTCTTCGCATCGCTTCACGAAGCTGGATACCTTGTGCTTGCAGCGAGGGACAAGGCCGTTGTTCGGTATGCCAAGCAAGCGCCGGATGAAGGCGTGCTGGGAATTTGTCATCCTGTCTTTGCGTTTGAATGGGGCTATCATATTGTGTTTGAGTTTCCATGGGTCGGTATCTTCAATCGAATTTATAGCCTTGCGATGCAACCATTCCTCAGCATAGGTGTCACATTCCGAGGGCTCGCCATTCTTATATCTGTCATAGATATCAGTCTGAGCCCTTATATGAACGGTCATCTCGAAAACCGAAAGGAGAGCCCCATCTCGCGCATTTTAGTCATGGCGAGATCGAGGTATTCGGTCCCTACATAGCGGGAAGTTCCGGCCATGCATATCACCTCGGCCTTTTCGGTTTGCGGAAAAAGTCTATACCCATCTCCAGGTATGACCTTCATCAATATGTCTTTAACCTCTTTCATTGTAATCATCACCCCTCCTGCCTCAGCACCTCGTGCGGTGCCTTGAATGCCCAATCCCTGCTCTTGTACCTTGTCACCACCACGGCAGCGAATGCCTTGGCCGTGCCTTGGAAATCCACCCACACCATGAATGGCCAGCCCTGCCAATCCCCGCGGACTCCGCCCCTGATCTTGCCTTCGCGTGCTATGCGGTGGCATTTGATGCCGTCACGCTTGAGATCAGCATGGGCTCGGTCGAGGGCTTGGGCTTCGAGTGCTATGTGTTCTTTCATTATGCGACCCCCATAAGCGCCAAGACTATGGCTAATGCGAGGGCGAGCAGGGCGATGTGCGTTATTGTTCTCATGATCTCTCCTCTTTCTCTACTACGTCCAGATGCTTGTGTATATCCTTGACCATGCCAAGCGTAGTAGCTCCCTTGAAAGCTGTGATGCCGAGCAAGGTGCCGCCCATGCGCTTGAGGCGTCGGGCGAGCATATGCTTTGCTAAGGCGAGGATGAGCCAGTTCATGGTGTCTCCTTCTCAAACATGTCAGATTTCTTTACAGTGATGAACTGTGGCTGGAGCGACTTGTTGAATGTAAGGCTGCTCAGCCACACATTCCCCGCGAAGAGCACTCTCAGCCGCTCCATGAGCGAGAGCTTCCAGCATGAGATGACTTCGCCTTCCTTGGTTTTATGCACCGGCAAAGGCAGGTACTCCGGCTGATTCTCTGCGTAGGTCATATTTGCTTCTTTGAATTTCACTGGTTTCATCGTGCTTCCCTTTCCAATATCCTACTCATAACGTATCGACACACACTCACAAAATCATCAGGATTGAATCGTGGAGGCGTGACCATCTTCCCGTCAACCACCCTCCCCTGCTTGTGATCCCTGACCACCTCCACCGATTGTCCGGTTGCAGCAGCGATGACATTCGTATCATACTCCCACTTCCTCTTGTTGGTGCTCTGTGTCATGTGGCTATAATAGACCATTCTCGTCTACTATGTCAACCCCTTGATGTAGACTATTTCATCCTCAGACCCCCTTAGTAGACGAAAACAGCGTCTAACCCTAGGGCTAGTAGACCATTCTCGTCTGTCCAATTCCCACATCCCCACGTCAGTTGCTCCCTTCCCCCGCCAATCCCCCGCCGGGGCACTGCAAACGTGTTAGGCTACTTTGCCAAAAAACTAAGTACCTACCAACCAATCACTTACATAATATGCCGTACAGCCTAACATCAGATATGAGCCTGTTCCCTGGCCCTGCAAAGCATGGGGGCTTGGGGGCATTGGCTAAGGCATGAGCAGGGTAGGCTAAGTTGCGTAGGCATAACGGCTTGGCGAGAGAGGGGACAGCTCCCCCTTGCCTCTCCTGCTTTGCGCTCAGCCCTGGCTTGGGGGTCCCCTGCCTCCTTGCTGTGGCCTAGTGCTAAGCTGTTGCGTTGCAAGGACTTAAGCAAGGGGCGAAAGCTTCGCGTGGCTATCCTCTGCGATGCTGCTATGCATGAAGCAAGCCCCTTGCCCTTGCCCTTGCCCTTGCCCTTGCCCTTGCCCTTGCCCTTGCCCTTGCCCTTGTGTGCCTTCGCCTATGCCTATGCCACGCTATGCTCTAGCTTGTGAAGTGATAGTGTCAGTATGCATAAACATAGAGAGGTCAGGTCGCTTGTAGTGGTGGCAAGCTAGTATGATTCGGCGTGTTGTTTTGTGACCGCCTGGGACGTATAAAAAGAAACATAGAAAAAAACATTTCAGCTATATACAAAGATATAGAGTCATGCTAGTATATCCACAGCTGAAAATACTGTCGGAAGGAGGTGTTACAAAATGACAAAGAAAGAATGGAAATCGAAGCAAAGCGCAAAATTCTGCAAAGCCAAAGATGCTGTCGCCGTCGCACAGGGCGAAGCGAAGAAGATCTTAGGTGATAAGAAATTACGCGAATTGACGAAGGCCGAACGTGCAGCATATGACAAGGCGGTTGCCATGCGCAACACAGCCAGCATCAAGTGTCGCGCAGCTATCAAGAGAGGTGATCTTGATACCCGTGAAAGCGGTTGGAGTGGTATGACGAAAACAGGCAAAGCCACAGCAGCTCTCTTTAGCTGCCTGAGTATTGATGAAAGCGGTTACAAGTCATAGTAAAGGAAACTTGGCAAAGGAGTTCGATTTGCTCCTTTGCCTTGTTTCACTTATTGTGAAACTTGTTCTTTCTCAATATAGCCTGCCCGACACGTTAATAGCGTGAAAGCCTGCTATCAATATAGCGTTATCAGATATTCGCATTTCCTCTCATTGCTGACAAGCCACTGTTTACAAGCCGGAAGCAATGAACGCGACAAGCTGAAAGCCAAAGGAAACAAAGCTTTCAGATCGATACCGTATGCAATAGGCAAAGGAACGTAGTCCGGTCCACTATATTCCGACACTGTGACCATGCGCGAGACTCCGCAACGAGCTGACAAGCTTGCAAGAGCGTAGTCCGCAATATCGCTCCTCGTCAGAGTAGTCATGCGACGCAGTTCTAAAAAAGGTCTAGCCTATTGACGACATGCTCACAAAGCATGAATACCTTGCAAGAAATCCAACCTTGCACCACTCCCACGCTCCAGCTATTGCACCCCGCGATTTGCGGTTTCCCTGGCTAACAGGCAAATACCCGACGCGATTGCAACGGCCACAGCTACAGAGCGATGCGAAGGATAACGAGCAAGGGCCGCGTGACGGCATACACGCGGCGCAAGCGTGACCTGGCACCCAGCCAGAATGCAATCAAAAAGCCCAGCAACTAGCCATAGAATGCAAAGCGAATCTCTGCTAACCCCAGACTAGCCTTTACATGCTTCCTTGCTGATCGTACAGGCGCGATATATTCCGCCTAGTCTCTATACCCGTAAGCTTTCACAAGCTAAGAGTGCAAGACTTCCAGAAACTTAATTGAAATGGACGCTTCACTACACTTGTGAGCCGAGCTGGGCCATGAGTTAAAAGCAGAGACAATGTGCGCTCCGAGATAACGAGAACAGCGTTCTTCGGAGTACCTACCCGAACAGACGGGCTCTCTCATTCAGAGAGATGGGCGACAAGCGTGCGAGGATAAAATATGAAGAAACTCCCATTCGTCGCGCAATCATCGCAAAACATGTTCATGCCCCACGCCGACTCAGCCGAAAAGCTGAGCTACGGGCAGAAGATGTACACAGTCCACTGCGACCCCGGTGCCACGGTCAAGCCCCCGAAACGCCCCGGCAATTACATCGGCAAGACCTGCGCAAGAGAACAGCTCAAGCGTGCAGGTAATCCCACCAGAAAGCAACGCCGGATGCAGCACGAGATCCGCGAAGCAATCCAAGCAGAAAGGACATGGCTACGATGACAATGCGACAGATTAAAGCGATGCAGCGTGAATTGAAAGCGATTAGGAACGAGCTGCTACTGATCGAAGTGCTTCAGCTGCTTGCAAGGCGCAAGGCATGAAAGCCAAGCAAATACATATCCGTGGTGCATACTGGCTATGGATCAAACCGAAGGGCAGAAACTCACGTATGCCGGTCGAGTTTCTAACAACAAGGAGCAGCCTATAAGTAAATCCTCGCACGCTATCAGTAATCACAAACAGGAGAATATCATGGCGCGATTCAAGATAACAAGCGGCAAAGGTTTTCAGATCGAACTGTCAAACGGTTTCAAGCTCTCTGTTCAGTTTGGCTCAGACAACTACTGCGAAAACAAGAACACAAACCTTCTCGTCATGCCTGGCGGCGACCTTGAAGCAGGCGAAAGAGGCAGCAAAACCGCTGAGATTGCATGCTTCGACAGCGAAGGAGCCTTCATTCAGCTCGGATGCGACTCGGTGCGAGGCTGGGTATCCACCGATGCAGTAGCCAGTATCCTTGGCGAACTTGTGAACGCGAAGACAGCCAAGGACGTTGCAACCATCGTCAACAAGTACAGCGACGAATAGAAAGGAGTAGCCTATAAGCATACTATAACCCTCGCACGCTATCAGTAAACCTCACAGCAAGGAGTTACAATGAAACGCAAGACATTACCCTACCAAGCAGGCGACTACGCTGAGTACACCAACGGCACAGGCATCAGCCCTAGCCGTGGCCATATCGTCAAAGCCCACCCACGCAGCGGTAGCACAGGCACCTACGAGATCAAGCCAAGCGACGGCCATCGCAAGGTGACACGCAAGGCTATCCATGTCAGCAAAGCGAAGGAGTAAGCTATGTGTTTACCTACCACATACGAGCAAGTGCAAGCAGGAGCCATCCTGCACCCGCAGAACGCCGCTGAGCGCCGGCGCTTAGCCGCAGCCCAAGCCTTGGCCAATAGCCGATGCAACAGGCATAGCAGGCGAGGCATGCACCCTGAGTTCGAGGCAAGGTGCTTGGAGCAGCATTGGGGCGTGGCAAGGCCAACATGCGTGCTGGTGTGCGCAATACTGAAGGAGAGGCGATGAACTATCAGAAACTTACGGAGATAGCTTCGGCTGGGCCTCTGGAAGTACACGAGGATGAGAACGGGTGGTGCGAAGTGGTCCGCAAAGAGAGAACTGTCGTCGCTGGCATAAAGTTCCGCGACACTGTTGGCGACACTGCCATACTACAGAAGCCCTGAAACACTGGCAAAAGGAAAAGCCGATGCCGCCAAGCTCGCGCATTGCTACAATCACTTCGATGCGGTGCTGGAGGCGCAGCAATCTGCCTTAGACCTATTGCATCAAGCATTGGAATGCATGACATGCGGAGATGACGCAGTGCTTATCAACAATGCAAAGGGAATTCTGCAAGACGCAAAAGCCGAGGCCGAGGAGGTGAAAAGCATATGAACATAGCACTAAGATTACTGATCGCCTGGGCCTACGCTCAGCTTGGCAGCGTGCCGTTGCTCGTTGCTTGGCAAATCTGGGATACGAGGAGCGAACGATGCAAAAACTAACGATGAAAGAAATGATGGACAAGTTCGATCCAGAGGTGCATCAGGCAATCCGTGAAGCCATTCGCAACACTGGCGCTACCGAGCTGCTCTGGGCAGAGAATCAGCAAATTGACAGCTCAGCATTCGGAGCGCGAAGCTGCATAATGGCTGGGCCAACGTGTACCTACAAATCACACGAAGAATGCGAGGGCAAATGGATTAAGGATCTGCCATCGCAGAGGCAATACTTCATAGCATGGTGCAAGGTATGACAACAGTAAACGATCAAAAACGCATGTTCCGCAACGGTGGCATCAACGCTACGGCAGATAAGCTACGCGACATGGTATCTGACTTGCGCACGAAACGATTCCATCTTGTGAAGAAATGGAGGCTATATGGATGCAAAGACGAAGACTGGAAAGAGATCGAAGAATTGGACATCGTGATCGACCGGCAAATAGATACACTCGATACACTTGAGTCACACAAACAAGGGAGGAAGGCATGAAGCCATGCAAACATATGGAAGGATGGGTGACTGATAAGAAATGGCGCAAGCGCATGTTCAAAGACAGCGCAGCAGTGAGGCGCTATGCCATGCGCAACATGCCAGCAGATATGAAGCGGCTGGACTTTGGCGTTGGCATATGGGAAGGCGATGAGTATTTCAGATTCACATACGGACACAAATAAAGGAGGCGAGATGCCAAAGCCCAGACTGATATGGTGCGAATGCGTGGCAGATCTTTGCGACGGACACTTGCAGGTTGACAGCTATGCAGATATGTGGGTTGACGAGCACGGAGAGCTATACATCAGCTTTGGAGGAGGCTGGTGCTGCTATGACGACATGGACGGACTGCCAGAGGACTACTTCCTTGTGACCGGAAACATAAGCAATCTTGTGCGCCACTGGAACGACGGCACAAAGCATGGAGGCGATCATATACCACCATTCGATGCGTTCACGGTTGATTTTGTCCCTGCCAGCCAGTTCGATATGGTAACTGATTACAGTATGTTTGATGCAAAGTTTATAGAGGAGGTGAATCATGGAGCGTAGAATATATCCAACAGGATGCTTGTCTGCATCATGCGGAAGGATAGATTGCACAGGCTGCGACCAAAAGCCAGTGCTCGACGAGTTCAAGCAGTGGGTCAAAGATCACGATGCCAAGCGAGTAGACCCTGTATGGGTTCCGAATATATGGGAGGCAACCAAATGACCCGCACGATTCGCATCAAGCACACAAATCTTAGCATGTACCTCAAGGCTCGACGCCTTGGCTGGCGCACGCTATGGACCGGCGAGGGCATGATATGCATGAGAAAGCGAGGTGAAAAGTGCAACTCGAATTAGACAGACATGTATTAACAGTGAAGAGGGAGAAGGGTGATCCATCCTACTCAGACAGTGAGTGGGGCAGCGCAGAGAGCAGACTGTTATATCACATCAAGAAGATACTCAATGCACAGGGCATGGACCTGATCAAGAAACGCATGTGGAAAGATGGACACATGGTAAGCGATGATCAGCTATACCTGCGCACCCGCAGCAAAGCATCAGCAAAGCCACATATCTACATATGGAACGGATCATGGCAAGTGCAGGATGCGGGGCATAGGCTTATGGAGAAGGGCTATGTTCTGTTCGCCGTGGAGAGGGACGTATTCAAACAGGAGATAAGCAATGAGCAAAGTGCAAGACCTACGCAAGCAAGGCTTCGACCTTAGCGTATACGATAGGCATGTTGGCTATTGGCGAGTGCGCTGCAGCCAATGCGAAGCAATGGTGATCCAAGGCGTACCATGCCACGAGGCTGGATGCCCGAACGCAAGGAGAGATGATGAGCTACACACTGAAGGATGAAACATACAAGGGCCACACGCTTCGCATCGAAAGCGATGATGGCCGCTGGCTACGATGGCTTCACCGCCATCGCTGAGGCAAAGCGAATCATGCGTGAATTCAAAGCATCAGGCAAAGCAAAGCAACGCTTCGGCATCATGGGTGCGCATGGCAAATGCGTGGATGCGATAGAGTTAAGCAGGAAGGACGGGTGAAATGAATATATTCGATAAGCATCAGCTTCGCATAGCTAAAGACACTCTACGCATGAGTGATGCAGGTGCCCTTATCATGGGTGGGCCAACCAAGACAGAAGCAAGGGCGATAATCAAAAAGCTAACAGGCAAAGCGGTGCGCAATGAGCAAGCCTAAGCGCAAAGTTCAGGCGTCGAAGCGTGCCAGGGCCGAAGCCAAGCAGCTTGGCTGGCTGCGCAAGACAAAGCAAATAGCACGCGGAGTGCGCCACCTGACTTCGCATAATGCGGGGGGCAGGGGCAAACGCTTCCGCTTTGCTAAGGATAGGTACGATGGGAGGACACTATGAAGCACACAGACAAGCAGCTGATGCGCGTGCATATCGCACTGCTAGGCGGTGGCACTATCAAAGCATTGGCAAGGCAGATGGGCTATGACTATGGGCAGCTAAGCAAGCAACTCAAAGCATGGAGGATTAAGCATGACACAGGTAGAACGATTAAGTGATTGGCTAAGTACGGACATGCCCATAAACCCACTGGAATCATGGACTGCGCTTGGCATATACAGGCTGAGCGCAAGGGTGTTTGACCTACGCAAAGCAGGGTGGCCTATAAGCATGGAGATGGTGGAAGTTGAGAACCAGTTCGGAGAAACAGTGCGAGTAGCACAATACAGATTGGAGAGAGAATGAAAATCACAGGATACACATATCACAAGAAGGAAAATGGCTTCGACGCACTTCGCTTCGTGCTCAAAGCACTGAGCGATGACGCATCATGCCATGTGCTGACGCATCTATGCGTGCGCAATGGGCAATTCATAGCAACGGATGGGCGCAGGCTGCACGTTGCAGAGGCAGTGGAGAAGCATGCTGCTGGGCTGTACGCTGTGCTGGCAAACACAGCCAAGCTGATCGTGCTTAGCAAGTGCGTGGACGACCTGAAGTTCCCGAACACGGAGCAGGCGATACCTACCTCGTTCGACAACTCAGTGAACGGCGAATCACCAGAGATGATACAGCACAGGATGACTAAGGCTGGAGGTGGATGCCTGAGCCACGACTACCTCGCAGATGCTATGCCGGATAAGAAAGAGGCAGCGATCGTTGAGTTCACTGACGAGCTGAGTCCAGTCAAGATCATCAATGGCGTAGGCTTCGCCGTGATCATGCCAATACAGGATACCAACATATGACAACCACGCAATACCTAGCCGCCCAGCTCACGCCACTGCTTGCCAAGCTCGAAGCCATCAAGGGCGACGACAAGGCAGCAGCAGCCAAGCGCAAGCCTATCCAAAAGCAAATCGATAAGCTCGATGCAATGAAGCGAGAGCAACGCAAGTTCGTGGGGGAGAAATGAAGATCAATGATATATGCTGCACGCTCGTAGGTATGGCGCATTGCCAGAGCGATGACAAGCTCGCCAGAAAGGTGACAGTAGAAACCGTGCCTATCATATTTGACACGCTCATAGCACGCATGGAAGCGTTGAAGCTAAGCAATGACGATGGAGACATCGGCAACTTGGCTTGGTGGGATGAGCAGAACAGGCAAGTAGTAACCGAGGAGGACTTAGACAACTACATAAACGGTACAGACTACAAGGAAGGATGCGAGGAAGAAGGGGATGCTGGGGCATACTACGTTTACTGGCATGGCGGATTGGATAGAGCTTACCGCGTAGCCAGCGAAGAGGAAGCAACCCTGCTTCGGGCAATCAACACACTGCATGCATTGAAGTGCTGCATAGAGGAGGAATGATGGACGTATGGCAACTACAGCAACTGCAAAGCCTTAGCTTGGATAGCCAAGTAGCAAGGACTGAGCGCAAGATAGCAGAGTGGCTAATGCATTGGAACGGAGCGGTGTACCTAGCATGGAGTGGAGGAAGGGACTCCACTGTGCTGAGGCATATCATTCGCCAACGCTGGGGCGATAGCATACCGTCAGTGTTCTGTGATACAGGCTTGGAGTTTCCATCAGTGAGAAAGGCAGTGACCGACGCTAGAGATAGAGGTGAGAACGTCGTGCTCCTAAAGCCTAAACTGACGTTCAAGGAAACGCTTGAGAAGTATGGCTATCCTGTCGTCAGTAAGCGTGTAGCACATCAGGTACATGAGCTACGACACACGAAAAGCGAAGGGCTGCGCACACTACGACTTACAGGGCTGCACCCTCGCAGTGGAAAGACTCACCCAGCAGGCAAGGTGCCAAAGAAATGGTTGTACCTAAGAGAGGCTCCATTCGAGGTATCAGCTACATGCTGTGACGTGATGAAGAAGAGGCCAGCTACTCAATACGAGAAGAAAACTGGAAGGAAACGTATCGACGGAGTGATGACATGCGAGAGCTTCCAGCGTCAGCAGAAGTGGGTGCAGAACGAAGGATGCAACGCCTTCAAGACTAAGCGCCCACACTCATCTCCTATGTCCACATGGATGGAGCACCATGTCAGAGAATATGCATCGCTACACAGCATCGAGCTGCCTGCCGTGTACAGCATGGGATATGATCGCACCGGCTGCATGTTCTGCATGTTCGGCGTACACATGGAGAAGGGAGAGAATAGATTCCAGCGAATGTACCGCACGCACCCAAAGCAATGGGCATACTGCATGGATAAGCTAGGCTTGCGCGAAGTGCTTGCCTACATCAATGTGCCATGCGAACCAAGCAAGGAGACAGCATGAACAAGTACCAGGAAATCAGTAACGGAGTGTATGGCGATGGCTGGGAGATCGAGCTAATCATCACTGACCCAGGCGCAGCAGTTGGAGACACCCTCGCTCAGTTCATAGCGAACGAGCTTGAAGAGGATTGCCACAGCATAGACGATGCAATCCGACGCATGGGCTCAGCCATCGATGAGCTAAGCGCAGTGCAGCTTGCGCTGATCAAGGCGCAAGGGGAGGGGGTAGTATGAGCATAAGCACGACAGACAAGGTGACAGGTATATTCACGATACCGGAAACGAACATTGAACTTGACTACACCGTGCGATTCCAATCGGAAGGCATGGACGATGTAGATTTCGAGCCATGCTGGCACTGCGACGATGAGTACACGGCATGGAACGATGCGCATGGTGCAGAGATCGATGTCGAAGAGCTGATCCAAGCAGAGGCTCAAGCCGAGCTGACGCGAAGCATAGCAAAGGAAAGAAAGGACAGCACGCTGACCACGATCACCATCACAGTGGACAACAACGTGCCAGAAGGCATAGCGAAGCCAGCGCGATGCATCCTTGCAGCACTGCATGAAGCTGAGATGCAAGGGCTGATCGAAGCAGCGATGAACATCAAAGTGGAGGAGGATGCATGAAAGTAATCATCGGCTGCGAGCGAAGCGGCATAGTGCGCGAAGCATTCCGCAAGCGAGGCCACGATGCATGGAGCTGCGACCTGGAGCCAGCTGAGGATGGCAGCGAGCATCACATACAGAGCGACATCATTGTGGTTCTGGCAGAAAGCAGATGGTGGGATCTCGGCCTCTTCTACCCTGAATGCACCTACCTATGCAGCTCTGGCTTGCACTGGAACAAGCGTAAGCCTGAGCGTGCAGCCAAGACCGAAGAAGCCTTGGCATTCGTGATGAGCTTGCAACTCTCAGCATCGGTGCGGTGCGACAAGTGGTGCATAGAGAATAGCATCGGATGTCTGAGCACACGCTGGCGCAAGCCTGATCAGATCATTCAGCCGCACCAGTTCGGGCATGATGCAAGCAAAGCTACATGCTTGTGGCTACATGGCTTGCCAAAGCTGAAGCCAACGCACTACATCGAGCCGCGCTTGGTTGATGGCAAGCCACGATGGGCCAACCAAACCGACAGCGGCCAGAACAAGCTGGGGCCAAGCGAAACGCGCAGCATGGACAGAGCGAGGACATACCAAGGCATAGCGAACGCAAAAAGCGAGCAATGGGGGTAACACATGACTGAAGAATACAACTTCTTGAGGCCATACCAGAAGGACTGCTGCAATGCAGTGTGGAGTAAATGGCGGGAGTTCGACAAGCTGCTCGCCGTACTCCCGACTGGATCTGGCAAGACCGTGATCGGCTTGAGCTTAGCCAAGCACATCATCTCGCAAGGAGGCCGGCTGCTATGGCTTGCGCATAGGGATGAGCTGATACGCCAGCCGCAAGCCAGGGCAAGGGAGTTCCTGGGCATGGAGTGTGCCATCGAAAAGGCGAAGGAGACTGCGCTTGGCTCGATGTATCCGGTGACGATAGGCTCAGTGCAGTCGCTATGCAGAGAAAAGAGGCTGCATAAGTTCAAGCCAGATCATTACACGCATATCGTAGTTGACGAAACACATCATATCTTGGCTGCCACGTACATGCGGATACTGAAACACTTCTCTTCCGCAAAGGTGCTTGGGATTAGTGCGACCCCTGATCGTGGGGACAAAAAGAACCTCGGACAGTTCTTCGATGAGCTGGCCTTCGAGTACCACATCAAGGATGCCATCGATGCCGGTTGGCTCTGTCCTATCTCAGCGCAGACCATCCCGATTAACATCGACATGTCCAACGTGCGTACAGAGAAAGGAGACTACAAGGATCGTGACATTGACGACGCCATCAAGCCATACCTCGCAGCCATAGCAGCCAAGCTGTGGGAACTGAGCCCTGAGCGTAAGCACCTCATCTTCCTGCCACTCAAAGCCACAGCACAGCTCATGCGCGAGATGATGCAAGAGGCCGGCTTCCGCTCATACTACGCAGCCGGTGACTACCGTGATGAGCTGGAGGACTACCATCGTGACGTAGGTGGGTCATGCATGTGCAACGCCATGTTATTGTCCGAAGGATATGATCACCCGCCTATCAATGGCATCACTATACTCAGGCCAACGCAAAGCCGCTCGCTCTATGCTCAGATGGCAGGGCGAGGCACAAGGCCATGCCCCGAGTCAGGCAAGACTGACTTAATGCTACACGATTGTCTTTGGTTTAGTGAAAGATACTCCTTAGCTCACCCTGCCTCACTCATAGCTGAAGATGAGGAGATAGAGAAGCGCATGGTGGAGAAGGCTAAGGCTGGGGGGAAGATGGACATAGGGGCATTAGAAGAGTCAGCACACTCTGATGCTAAGGCAGAAAGAGAAGATGTGCTGAAGTCCTACCTTGACGCAAACAGTAAGAGGAAAAGCAAGACTGTTGATCCACTTGTGTTCGGCTTCTTAGTTGACGATGAGGAGATCACGCATTACGAACCCTCTTTTGGTTGGGAAAAAGAGAAGGCATCATCCAAGCAGCAGGAGACACTGGCCAAGTTCGGCTTCGATGGCAGCAGCATGCGCAAAGGCTATGCATCGAAGATTTTAGACAAGGTGATGGATCGCATGGATCACAAGCTGGCCTCAGCCAAGCAGCTCAACATACTGCAACGCTTTGGCTATCGCAAGTTCGACGGCATGACCTTCGAGGAGGCAAGCGGGAAGATAGATAAGCTGGCGAAGAACGGATGGAGCCGCAAGCCAAGCTGGGTAAAATAAAGGAGACAACGATGGTAGCTATAATATATCCAATGCGCGGCAAGCTCGACGCCTTGCGTAAGCGCATCATAGAGCTAGGCGCTGGCCTGGCTGTGCGTGCAGTGAGCAATAGCATAGGCGGCATGCGCTTGGAGTGCGTATGCGATGAAGAGCAAGCAAGCGAGATCGAAGGGATGCCTGATTGCGACTTGCTAGGTCGTGGCGATGAAGATAGTTCTTGAATTATATCTTCGGATGTGAGATAGGAATAGGATGATAAGAAGAAGGGCGCGACATGGTTTCGACGCCGACAGACAAAACATAAGATGCGTACCGAGGACTCCGGTTGGCCTCGTTAAACACCCGGAAACAGAGAACTGATGAAGCTCTCGACATGGCGGCTTAAAGTCGTCTAGGAACCCGGAAAGATATCAGTAGTATCCGGCAGTACGACTCGCACCACTGAGACCCCTGACCGTTGACAGGCTAACGCAACGAATGTCTGCACAGACAGATAAACGTGCTGGTGGAGGGCTTCAGGAAACTGTCGCCCCTGGTTGCCGGACTTAAACCGGATATGTACGTAGACTCTTATGTGGACTGTTGACGGACGGGGGTTCGATTCCCCCCGCGTCCACCATTATCAATAAACAAAGGAGCAAGGATGACATACGATGAAGCGCGGAAAGAATTCGCAGAGCTATGCCCAGGCCGATACAGAAGCATGGATTACAGGCTGACGGAGCATACAGATGGCACAGCAGAGCAAATATGCAGGCTGTATGTCCATGACAGTATATCCACAGCAGAGCATGCGACTTGGCGCGAAGCCTTGGTTGAGATGCGAGGGCTTGTTGACCCTGCACCGAAGCCTGAGCCTGAGATCACTACGCCGCAAGGAGATGACATATGAGCGATAGACTAACCGGATCATACCTGCATAGCCACGTTGCCAAGCTACGCGCTGAGCGTGATGAGCTGCTGGAGATCTGCGAGGAAGTTATGGAGTACCTCAAAATCAGTAACGGCAACACGGATATCACGGAAACGAAACGAAACATGATGGGCCGAATCAGTGCCGCAATCGCAACAAGCAAGGAGCAAGCATGACAGCTAAGCGAAGACCAGGCGGAGGCTCACGCGGAGCATGTGGCAAGAAGCGGCTATTCAATGGCGGAGGCAAAGGCGTGGGGCAAAGGGCTGCACGCAGGAAGGCAAAGAAATGAAAGGAGCGAGGGATGAGCGACTACCATGCAACACTGAAGATACAGCAAGGCAGACTCAAGGCAGCGATGGCGAGGATGAACATAGCCAGCGCTGCCGACCTGCATCGGCTCACAGGTGTAACACAAAGCGTGATCGGCAAACTGCTTAACTTCAAGTCTTCACCAAGACAAAAAAGGAATAGACAATGGAAGATCAGCGTATTGCGTATATGTAAAGCGTTAGCATGTGAGCCTTCTGACATATTCCCAGAGTACCTCGACCACGAGATTGCATCCAATAAGATTGAAGCATTCATAGAACATGCACAGCTGGAGAATGGCGCTACGCAGCAACTGTCACCTGTAGACGAATGCGAAATCTCTGAGCAAAAAGATGTGATCAACGAAGTTCTTGAATCTCTTACAGACAGAGAGGCTTGTGTCCTGCGCTCTCACTTTATGGAAGGAATGAGCATCATTGAACTCGCACAGTATCACGGAGTATGTGCGCAACGCATGTGTGAGATAAGAAACAAAGCCCTTCGCAAACTGCGCCACCCAGCAAGAATAAACAAACTCAAGGAGGTATGCGAATTCGACTTCTGA
>Ga0307928_10000568_pt1 | contig 27729 bp, 50 predicted proteins | sample AceLakmetagen232_FD_201815 | JGI IMG/M metagenome (GOLD analysis project Ga0307928, IMG submission 201815) | Saline water microbial communities from Ace Lake, Antarctica - #232 | ecosystem: Environmental > Aquatic > Non-marine Saline and Alkaline > Saline | place: Antarctica: Ace Lake... | reverse complement strand
AAATAGAAGCCAATATCCTACGATACATTATGTTTCTTGTCTTCCTTTCTCGTGACTGATGAACTACAAGTCCTTTATTGTCAGCATAAAACCTATTAACATCCTCGTCAGTTTTAAAATAACCTTTCTCTCTTGCCTCTTTCCACTCCCTGTCAAAATTCTTTGTTTGCCTAAACTTTGATATCTCTTCCTTTGTTTCTCCGAAGAAATCTGCAAGTTCTCTGTTATAGTCTATATACATATTTTTACTTTTTAACTTTATACAGTCTCTGCCTATCTAAAGAGATATGCTCGCTTTTTGGAACTTCAATAGCGTAGCAATCCATATACTCTCCTATGTGCCAAACATACGACCCGTTATGGCACTTGCTTGTCTGAGAACCGCTACAATAACCGCTCACCCTACCAATGCCTTCCCACATCCATATTTCCTGCTTAGATACCCTTTTTAACTCTTTCAAAGCTGACTCAAAGTCCTCTTTAGGTATATGTTGCAATACTTGATACGTAAAAACCAAATCAAACTCATTGTCTTTAAAAGGTAATTTAATAATATCTCCAACAGAACACTTCTTTACCTTCCTATAATTCTTTTTAACATAAGCACTTAATTTTTTATTTATGTCAACTGAATAACATTTAATCTTTGGGCATTGTTCAGACAACGCACCAATAAGCCTTCCATCACCAGCACCTACCTCTAACACTTTCTTAAAATCCTTGCTTCTCTTTTCTATCTCATCAACAACCATAAAGGTTGACTGTACTGTAGTATTGAGCGTGTAATCTCCAGACTCAGTACGCTTTTTATTTTGGTCTATCCACTCCTGTGCTTTTTTTGGATCTCCCCACCAGTCTTTTGGTCTATTCATAATTTTATATTTAATACTTCTTCTTCTGTTTTAGTACAAAACGCCGTACACCCAAGCTCTTTAAACAAGTTACAAGTTTTTTGATGATCGTCTATTAGATAACAATTATCAAAAGAAATCCCTTTTTCTATTATAACCTTTTTAAAATACTCGCTATCCTTTACCTTTCCGAATGTATAAGAATTATGTATTTCATCAAACACCTCTAAAAACTTCTTCTCTTTTGGCAGAGTAAATCTATCAAAAGAATCCATATTGCCAGTAACTAAAATCAAATAATATTCTTTCTTAAGACTTGCTAATTTATCCAATATCTTATCTGAAACTTTCATATCTTCACAATCTTCCTTGAAAGCTTTAAATAACAATACATATGATATCCCTAATTTATCTGCAATGATTTTATTTATCTCTTCACTTGAATATTTACCAAGCATCCAATTTTTAATTAAATCAACATTCTCCTTAAATAAAAAGTTTTCTATATCATTAAAATGCTTATTCAATTTATGATTTGGATCTTTCAATGAATACCAAAAAGGCACATAAGAAAGAACACCATTAAAATCAACAAACAATATTTTCTTCATAATTTTCTAGGACTTAATACGAAATTAATCATATTGTCTTTTGTTTCTAATGAAATTAAGTTAAAGGGAAGTACCCCATAGTCGGCGTACCGAGGGTGACTAGGTCTATCCTTCCTCGCCAACCCAGTACCGCAAATATAGTCAAAGCTATGTCTCGTGAAATGTCGCTTGTGCGTTATATCTCTAAAATCCAAATCAGTTCCAGCAATAGGAACGCACCCAATCAACTTACCGTCTTTCTTTAAAACCCTATGGCACTCATTCAACGCAAAAATAAATCCATTACCTAAATGCTCAAAAACATTGTCCGCCTTTATCTCTTCTATCGAATTATCCTCATAAGGCAACCTTTCCTTCTCAATATCTATAACAATATGAACCAAATCATTCTTACCATCGTTAAACGGCATAATATCTAAATTCATAAAATCTGGGAATGTTAGTCGTCCACATCCAAGATTAAGTTTTTTACATCTCTTGTATCTCTCTTCATTTATTATTTCCATAAAATATTTTTTAATGAAGGGGACGATAATTTTTTACTACCACCTCCTGCCAAGAAGTGATTTAACATTTATCTCCTTATCTCTTTTGTAATATTAGATATTTCTTTTATAACTGCCCTCTTCTCTATTTCGAGCTCTGCCAATACCTTCCTGTATCTTCTGATAAGTCTGCGGTAATTTGATAAAGGGCAAATTGCTTTTTCACATTCGTTTATGAGCTTGAAGTTAGTTGAGTAACATTCTCTACATTCCTTAGGAATATCTACTTTTCTTAAAAACATCTCGTCACCCCCTTTGTTTCATCTTGATTGTTACTTCTTCTCTTTTCAGGTCCTCCTTTAACCTATCGTAAAATTGGTACAAGCAACAATTACTTTTGCAAGGAACTACTTTGTGCAATAAACAATCTCTACATTCGTCTACTACTATGTTCCAAATACTCTTTCGTATTTCTTGTAAAGCTGTCATGACTTTCACCTCCTTTTATTTTAAAATACTATAAACTGGGAGCAAGACAGTAATTATCAAACATCAATCACGTAAAATTGATACACTTACATTCAGCAGTACCCAGCTTTATCCCTAAATCAAGTACCTTGCTATGCGGACGACAGACCTGCCGTACACCGCTCAGGCTTCATAACTTATTCGCACAATTATAGGCAGTCATCTTAATCGGAGGTGCTTCTCCTATCTGTCTATGCGTTCAGTAGTTTTACCACTACAGAGCCAAAGCCCTCACGCACATTTCCAGATGTCATTTACGTGATTGATGTTTGATAATTATTTATTTGCTAATAAATTATTCCTTCTATTATTACATTGTTCTTTATCAGTTGCCCAACGACAATTCTCCTTATAATAATTTCCGTTATTATTTATCCTATCTAATGACTTATCACTAGGACGTTCCCTCATATCTTCATAGAAATTTTCAAACTTTTTCCATCTATCACACACTTTAATACCTCTTCCTCCATAATTTTTATAAAACTTATATTTATTATTTAAACATCTATTAAGCATACATTGCCAACTCACATAAGTTTTCGTCTTAAACATCCCATGTACCATCATTTGCTTAGACGCTACTTCTTTTTGCAAGCATCCACAAGATTTAGTATTCCCACTTTTAACATTAGATATTTCTATAACTTTTTCACTACCACACTCACAATGAAATAACCAATATTGCTTCCTGTTTTTATTTCTTTTGATGAACCTTACAGCAGTTAATCTATTATACTTATCATTTTTTTTCACAATAGCTTATTTTAATAATTATAACATTTTTTTTATCAACAACACAATTATAGCACATTATCTATTGACAAATCTACATTATTATATTATCATATCTATAGTATCTAGCCAGGTACTACATATAAATATAATAAATATAAAATATTTTTTAGCCGCCTTCATGGAATAATGCCGAGGCGGTTTTTTATTTGTCTTTTAAAGTTACTTCTACTTCTATTGCTTGAAAATCATTAACAAATCTTCCTATATGTTTTACGCATTCTTCTTTTGTTGTAAACAGTATAAAATCACTCGTGTAACAATAATCAGCTTCTCTGTCCCAATACATCTCTCCTTCGGGAAGTTTTGGGGTTGGCATACTTGTAAGAATCCAATATTTTTTCTTCTGCATATTATTTCTTCCTAGCCTTAATGATAAACCCTGACCATCCGTGCATCTCGTAGGTCTTTGACTGCCGCATACCTTCGTAAACAATTAGATCCATATAGCTATCTATGTGCCTGAACTTCCTTGGCACTACTTCTAAGATCTCAAAACCCGTTTCTTCTAGTATTTTCCTTGCTCCGCTTGGAGTTAACCTTATACTATCAAACTCATCTGGCTGGTGAATTGGATACACGGTATGAAAGGAGACATATAAAATGCCTCCCTTTTTAATAAACCAATTCATATTTTTAAACGCCTGTACTGGATTCCATAGGTATTCGCTAACTTCTACACAAAATGCAATGTCAAAATAACTTTCATAACTTTTAAATCTATAGACTTCATTCAAATCGCAAACAATATCTTGTTTATTTCCTTCGTGTGGCTTTTCTAAATCTAACCCTACTAATTCTTTTACATCAAAAGACTTGGTTCTCTTTTTGATACTTTGTTGCCCACTCCCGCAATCTAAAACACGACCCGCCTTAATGTCAAGCGTCTTTAGGTAATCCTCCAAAGCAAGTCGTGAAAATGAAGCCATAGTTATTCCTCAATTTTTTTAGGTTCTTCTAGTTCTTTATCCTCATCTTTAACTAAATCAGATAGCCTTTCATAATGTGTTATTGTTTCGTTAACTCGTGCAGTAACCTTTTTTAATTCTTCTCTCTTCATATCACATAAATCTATTCTCCCGTCAACAGATGCTAATTCAACAGCATAGTTTCTTTTAAATGCTTCATCCTTGCCATCCATCTTTTGAGATTTTAGTTTAGACAACTTCTCTCTCAATCTATTTGTATCTTCAGATAACTCATCTTTATACGTTTCTTTGATAAACATATAAACTGTCCATTGCTTAATGTAATCAGCATAAACAGCTGACATTAATTTCTCCACTTCTTTTCTCTTGTTTTCGTTACTCAACATACTTTATTTTTTTAATTTTTAATTATTATCTTTTTCTTCCCCTACCAGTCCTACGAGTAGTAGAACATCCTCCCCTGCCTCTGTTATTCCTACTACCTCCACCCGAACCATTTCTTTTTGGCGTTCCTTTTGCCATATTATTATTTTTAATTATTATTTACAATCAACTATTCTTAACTCATTAAATAACGCATCCGAATATGTGGCATTCCCACCAGTGCATTTGTTAAAATTCTTAGCCTCAAAATAAGGAGGGATAAGAAGAAAAACACATAAAACTATAATAGTTATTATTGTTATACATATTTCTGGACCATGTTCGATTATAAAATCTTTCATATTATTTAATGTTAATTAATCCTATAAATATAGCATAATACTCATCTGCCATCTCTTGTATTGTCTTAACTTCTTTATAATTATTCTTGATAACCTCTCTTGCCCCACCCTCACTATTCACATGCAACGGTTTTAACCCACAAGCAATAGCTTCTAATAATGTATTCGGATACGCTTCTGCAAACGAGGGATACAATAAATAATCACAAATTTTCATTACCTCAACAACCTTCTCTGGCGTTTCCAATACTCCTATATAATCAACCCTTGCTTCTGACGGTATGTCAAAATTATATTCCGAATGACCAAGGTAAACCTTAGGTATATTACCAGCTATTATTAAATGCTTCTCGTTGTCCTCACGCCAATCCATATCAAATCTATAAAGAGCTTCATCAAATCTTTTATTAGGATTGTCATTATAATTCATATAAAGATACGTATATCCGTCAGATTTCCTGCCTTCCTCGTTAAAGATAGAAGTATCTACGCCATTATTTATAATAATCTCATTAGCATTCTTAATAAAGTATCCTGCGTATTTTTTACACCACTCACTTTGATAAACAACCATTGATGCCTTATTCCCAAATTCTCCTAACCTGTTAGCTGGACTCTGTCTATGATTCCTGCTTTTTCTTGGCACGTTGTCAACACGAAGTACTAACTTCTTACCAGCATTTACTGCATCATGTATCTCTCCTTTGTTTATAGTAGTAATTCCAAAAATAAAAATAATATGGGCATCTTCCCACTTGTTAACAAATTCTACTCTTCCAATAAGTGCTTTTTTGAAATTCTCGCAAAACCTAAACCCACCACCAATAGATGTTTTTGAAATATTCGGAACATATACTTTTATCATATCACTATTCTTCTACATATAATTTTAAATATTCTCCCACTATAGCATCCTCTATGTCTTGACCCGTCTCAACATTCAACGGACAAAATAATTTTAACTCACTACGCTCCCTCCTTTTGGTTGGATAAGTAATCCTATACCCACCATCATCCCTTTGGTATACACCTATCGAACCAACAAAAAACTTGCTATCTATAATACAAGTAGCAAGTGCAACTAAAACATCGTTATGGTGTGGGCTCTTTATTGGGTTTATTGGAATAATACGAACTTCATCAACTTTTGTTTTCATAATTTTATTTATACTTACTTAAAACTTTTAGGAATTTATCAAAACCTTCCCAAAGATTAAATTTTTCTATCTCAAAACCATGAGCCCATAAATGGAAATATCCATTACTCTTAACCGCTTCATCTAATAACCTATACGCCTCTTTCTCCCAATCTGGCTTTTTATAAAAATCGTTCTGTGGATATAAATGTACACTTGTCTTTATCCTGTACCTGTCTTCTGGATGCTTAATGTTACCAACAACAGTTGTTCTCGCACTTGTAAAGCCAATGTCTTTAACCACCTCAACCGTAGTATCATTATACTTCCCTCTCGGATAACAGAAACTTGTAATCTCTTTTCCTATGATTCCCTCTAAGTCAGCTTTATTTAATAATATTTCATTATACTGACCTTCATAATCCAGTAACTTCAAATCCTGGAAATGAGAATAAGTATGACCACCAATCTCAAACCCATCTTTGCTTAACTTATTTATATCATAACTTGATAACTCACAGCAACTTGGAATATAAAATATTGCCGTTAACCCGTACTCCAACAATAACTCTGATATCTTCCTATCTTCAATCCCACCATCATCAAAACTTAATTCAATAGATAACTTTTCCACATACTCCAATTAATAATAATTGCTGACTTTCCCCTCAAACCTTCATGACGAAGTCTAAGGGGTAAACCTATGGAACCTGTAAAAGTATCTACCAATGAGATACTCTTCTCACACTAAACAACAAAAGTATGAGAGGAAAAACAACAACAATTAATAGCTATATCCTGCAAGTAATAAGAATTAGGAGGGATTACTTATTAATCACAGGATATAACCAACAATTAACCTATTTATATTATAGCACATTTTGAATAAAAATTCAACCAACGCAATATTTCTTTATTTACTAAACCCAGAAGGGAATTTTCAAGGCAGGGACAAAGAGGGCAGTCGGGAAAAACAACCCTAAAAACCTGCTGTTCCCCTCTAGATGTAATAAACAATTCAATAAAAATTCCATTCATCTGCCGATTTCCTTTTTAAATACTGCGGGTTATCTATCATACCTAATGCCTTTCTTTTCTCTCGTGCTGATATTTTCATCTGTCGCTTATGCCCAGTATAAGCTCCTGTTAATTTTTTCTTCCTGTCTTTGTAAGTTCTACTCATATTTTTTCTTTACTGATGCGAATTAAGGGAATCGAACCCCTGCCTTCTCTCATTGTACTACCACTATACTAAATCCGCATACGAGAGAGAATACATTAGTATAAACAAATCTCTTATGATATTTATTTGCTTCAAGATAATAATACTAACTTGGTATCCTCTCATAGTATAACCGAGTAAAAGGTATCAGCCCTATTCTTTCAAGAAACATCTCCTTGAACTCAGTAAGTTATAAACTATAAATCAATCCTAAGCTCATTTTTATCTTCACCGCTACTATAGAACGCAACCTGCATATTATCATTAATAATATTTGAACTATCTCTCAAGGAATTATAAACTAAATTGCTAGAATTGGTTGCAACCATAGCAGGAGAACTATCTATTTTCTCTCTCGCAATTTCCTTGTTGTCCTTAATCTTAGACCTAACCACAGACCTTATGTCCTTCCTGTCTTCATCTGTTAACTTTACGTCTGATGACTCGCCAATAAAATCTATGACTCTCTTAATGTCTTTTTCTGAAAGACCTATTTCCTCGAGTGTCATCTTGCTGTGTTCTTTTAACTCGTTAATGGTACGTGACATATTTTTCAATTGCTCAATAGCTTTAACTAATAAGTTAGCCTTAACTATTTTCTCTACTCTCTTTACCTCATCTAAGATATCTGATGAAGTATCCTTTTCTTTATCTGACATATTTTTTGATTTAATTTTTTAAAATCTTATCAAAGAATTTCTTACCCTATTAAATAGGATTACTTTTCCTTTGAATCGTCAGATTCTTTTTTAATATTTTTTTACCATCCAGTTGTGGTACAACTTATCGAAGAAATAGAACCCCCCATAGACGCACCAATCGTTGACCTACTCCCTGCATCATCTTTAGCTTTCCTCTTCATCGCTCTCTTAATCCTTGCCTTGTCGTCTTCATTTTTTGTAATTTCAAATAAATTATCAAGCATTTCAATGTCCATAGAATCTAATGTCTTGTTTTCTACTCCCCTGGTCTTGCTATCATCAACAACATCTCTTAAATTCTCAATGGAATCTAAAACATCATATAATTGTTCATTGGTGCTATCTTCCATACAAATTAGAATAATTTAAACTTATTGCTTCTTCTACTTCGAGTCCCAAGGATATTTTTTTTCTTTTAAAGCCTCCCAACTTGCTATTGCCCCTTGAACATAAAAGGCAATTTCTTCAACGTTTATATTTTCAGTCTTTTCATTATTTTTTTTCAAAGAATGCAACATGTTAAATGCAATCGAAGAAACTATATCATTATGATATTCATTGCCTTTAAACAGTTCTTCCTTTTTTTCTATTAGCTCTTCAAGATCAGCCTCTTCTTGTTTTAGTGATTTACTAAGTTGGCTGAAGCCAGTCATCAGCTTACTAGTCGCTGTATTGAACTTGAACTTCTCAATGTCTTCTCCTACTCCCTTAATTGTCTTGTACATTACGTGCTCTGTCTCTTTTTTTAATTCTTCATTTTTCTTTAGATCCATACATTTTTAAATAATATTTAAAACGGATATTTTTTTTCTTTTTTTTTAGATATTCTTTCTATTCTTTCTAACAATATTTTATTTATTGTTTCTTCGACATCTTTTAAACCTTTTAACTCTACTGTTAATTCTTTTTTACTTTCTGATTCTTCTAATTTTATTTTTTCAATTGCTTTAATTAATTCTGCTGGACTCATACCTGTTGCTTCTACTTCTTCCTTTTTCCACACGCCCTTGCTAACATAGGTCTCCTTTTTATAGTTACCTGTTACAAATTCATTCTTATTAATAGTAGTATAGCCAAAGTCATCCGAAGTAGTCCCAACCTGTCCTCCATTAATAACAACTAACATCCTATCTATACTGTCGAATATCTCTTTTATTGTATTATCCATATTATTATAATAGCACATTTTTAATCAAAAATCAAAATGCCTATAAAATAAATATCTCTGGCGTTGCAACATCAAAAATATTAACCGCTATCTTTGCATAATTACAAGCATGAAATAAATGGTCCTCTCCCGTTTCTATATAACTAGCTTTTTGTACGCCACTCTTGTTTTCACTAATCACCCTGACGGGTGCCTGCAGATGAGCCAAGAACTCACCCTCACTATCTATGTTTTTCGGAACCCTGACTATTCTTTTCTTAAACTCAGCAATCATGTTGTCAATAGATATCGTCCTGTCGGTATTTACCTTGTCTCCCTCTACCTTCCAATACTTGTCTCCGCTCTTTAGCTCGTTCATCCCCGAGTAATAACACATCTTTACCTTCCCTCTATATTTAGACACTAACTCACTAACCTTTCTTGTCTCTGGTAAAGCATCTATCACAATACCCCTAATATCAAATTTCTGTACTAAATATTCTAAAGAATCCATTTCCCCAAAAAAATGCCCTACCTTACCGCAATCTAAAATCCTATTCTTATCATCCCTAATGACATAATGAAGAAATTTCCCGACATCAACACCCATGAAAATATTCTCGGAAGAATAATCAGGCATCACGTAGTCATCAATGCAGTTCTGAATATCTACCATAGTAATCTTATCTCCTTTGGGCGTATAAGGTAACCCAAGATTTTGATTATAAAACTGCTGGATATCCCACTCCGATGCTTTCTTATTATCTTCTACTAATTTTTTAACATCTAGTCGAGAAGAATATAATTGAGAAATATGATAACCATGAATATTACTTTCTCTTGTCTTGACCCATTCTCCCTGGCACTGCCAAGGAACAATAACCCTCTTGCATTTCTTACATATTACAACACCCTTTTCAATATCAATGTTTTCAATAAAAGTGAGGTTCTGCCATTCATTACAATGAGGACACTTTATATTGAAATAACGTTGATCGGAATTTAAGAATATTTTATGAATGCCAAAATTAGGAATAGTCGGTGTTGATCCCCACCTCATCCATTTTCTACTGCTATGCTCTAACCGCTTATCGAAATATGCCATACTCTCGGGAAGCATACGGTCTACCTCATCCACAAAGACTGCATCGGCGGAAACAGAAGTAATCTGGGTAGGCACATTACTACCACGAAAGTATACAAAGCCCTTACTCATTCTCTTCAGCCCTACCTTATCCGCCTGTTTCCCAAGTAACCTTTTTGCCCTACCTGACACCATCTGCAAGTAAGGATGATTGTTAATTGGATCGTCCACCCTCTCTTGTACCAAGTCAGAAATTGTCCCACTTGTAGGAAACAGATATAAAGAGTTCTCCTTGTACTGGTCTGGTAGCCACAACGCTTCTGTTAACATCCTCTCGGTAATTCCAACCTGTGCAGACTTCATTATCGCTATACTTGGCGACTGGTCACGATAAATATCTTTCAAATATAAATGACTATCAAAATCCAGCTTCTTACCTCGGCTACTCCAGTAATCAACAACCCACTCGAAATAAGGCTTCTCTAAGCCCTTACTCTTTGCCTTCAATTCCAAGTTTGCCAATAAGGTCTCTAGCTCTTTCCGTGAGTTGTTCTTCTGTGAGGTGTTCATAATTATTTACTTGTACTTCTCCAGTTATTTTTTGTTCTGACTTCCCAAATACCCTATCCAATACCTCGACCGCCGCCCTAACCCTGTGCTGTGTCGGCAAATCTACCTTGACAGTTACCTCCTTCTTACAATGCTTACAAGTTGTCTTGACTGATACGTATTCCCTTAATGCCTTGTTCATTACTGCTACCGCATTCCATATCTCTCTTCTTAGTAACATCTTTGACTCTTTCTCAAGAGCAGCAATTTTCTCTTCTGCGAAAATGTAGTACTTATCAAACAATAATCCTCCTGTCTTAAACCAGCTCTTTATAGTATTCAAAGATACATCAACTTCCTTAGCAATGTCTATATAAGCCATTCCCTGGTATTTGTGCTCCATAGCATCTCTATACTTTTTGTTCAAATCTATCGGGTCAGGAGCATTTGAGATTATTTTAGTGGTCTCTTCTGTCATGCTTTTTTAATTTAATTACTTTTTATTACATATTAAAAATTCTGGAGAAAAAGGAGATGACTTTCTGTCAAATCTTTTATTGTAAAATTCCGAGACTGTCTTTAATCCTTCTTGCCTGTTAGAAGTAAAAAGATTATTACATTTACAATTGCCAACTTCTCCTATCTCTTTATTCATCTGCTCTTTTGTGTATTTGGTTCCATATTTATAACAAAGAGCCGTATTATTAAAATCAGTTGATTTCTTTATCAAGACATCCCCACAACAACATTTCCCTGATGAAATATGATGCAAGTCATTATCGGCTAATGAATATGGAATATTATATCGTTCTAATTCTTCAATAAATTCTTTATACAGTTTTTCTCTAATTTCTGATTTTAAATTAAGCAACCCCATTTGGGTAAAGTCTTCCTTTTTTAAATCAAGCAACCGAATAAGATAATCTTTATGCTCTTTGTTTTGTGGCACCAATTTTAGTCCTTCTATCGTAAAATAATCAGCATCTTTAAACTTTTCTACAATGTTTATTTTAGTAATCCCAGGAATAAACGGTTGCACTCTTATCCCACACTTAAAGCCTTTCTTTTTTAATTCTTTATAAAATTCATATCTTTTCTCCACATCTGCCACATAAGGCTCTATGTCTCGTCTATTTTCTAGGTTAGTAAATGAAAATTGAAAAGCGTGCAGGCTTGGCTTAATGTCCGCCCCATAAACAGAAAAACCTTTAGTAGAAAATAACATAGATACATTGTATTTGTTCGTAACATCAATTAAATTCTTCGTAATGTGATGTATACTTTCTACTGGTTGAAATGGGTCGCTCATTCCTCCACAATGCCAAGTTATTCCTTGCTTTATTAAATTTTCTAAAAAATTACATTTATCATATTTATTACTAAAGACTTTATCCAACTTTCTTTTTACGCTATCAACATTCCCGACTTGTAAAGTTTTATCAAACTCCATTATCTTTCTATTGTTTGAAAAACAATATTTGCAACCATGCGAACAACCTTTATAAGTATCTACTCTTATTGGCAACCCACATATTGCAAACTTACTACTAACCGCTATTGGATTAAACTTTTTTATCTTATCCCACATACATGCCTATAGAATTAGATTCTATCTTCCTTAAGAAGTCCAAACAATTCATCTGATAGATTTTATTATTTTCTAACATTATCTTTTATTACTCTTGATTATCTTCTACTTCTGGAACCTCCTCACCAGAACCCGTTTTCCCTATTAAGTCAAGCAACATCTTATTCTTCTCCTCTTGGCTATGGTCATCAAAGTAATCCTCTACCTTCATAAGGTCATCGTTATTATCAAACTTGAACTGGTAGTTAAACGCCCCAGAATCACCCTCTCCCTCTTTGTCAAACTGCGAGACATCAAAATCTAACAGGTCAATCTTTGACTGTAATAGCTCCGCCTCATAAGGCAATAATTCTGCCCAATAACCAGTCCCCTTCTCTTCCGTTACTAATCTCTTCATCAACGCTGCAAGCTCTACGTCGTCAATCGGCACTTTCGTTGCCTCTGTTGAAAGAGCGTACGCTACCGCTTTGTCGAAATCTATCTTCCCCAAGTTCTTCACCTCTATCTCTGTTGCACCCAGCTCTTTCATCGCCTCGTACCTATGAAACCCATTTACTATTTCAAAAGTACCATCCTCCAATTCCCTAACCAAGACTGGATCTACTTGCCCGTGCCTAGAAAGGCTCTGTTTTATTTTCTCAAACTCCTTACCATTATCCTCATTCTCCTTGAAGTCCAGCTTCGGGTTGTACTCGTTTGGCTTAACGCTATCTATCGCCACTATCTTGTTGTCCGTGTTTATTGTAACCATATTTATAAATATTATTCAAAAGAAACACCCCTTCCCTCCCATAGACTAGTCACATAATCTTTCTGCTTATTATAACAAACAAGTATGTTCTCAGTTCTTTCTATTGAAGATAAAGTCTTATTCTCAAAAAAATTCTTATCCTTATTAGACTCAAAAGTATTACTCCCAAAACGAACAGATGATTGCCAACTAGTCCCATCTACAGAATAAAAAAGATATCTTTCCCACGCCCACAGAGCGTTAACGCCAAACCCGTGAACCCTACATCTGTTTTTTATAATCAAGAAACACTTATCCAACCACCAGCGTAATTTATTCTTTTGCAAAGATAAAGGCACCAATCCGCCCAATGCAATGTAATCATATTTTTCAACCAAACGCTCCAATTCTTCCAAAGGGCTTCCGTAATGGAACGTAGGCAGAGGGTTCAAGCCCTGGCTCTCCATGTACTCCTGATTCTTCTTCGTAGCTTCCCAGTCACCAATAACATCTAAACAAGCATACACCGTAATAACCTCCCTATTAATCTTTACATACTGACAATAGACATCAATATCTACGCTAGTTTTTTGAGTAAAAGCACTAAACGCTCCACTATCGAGAAAGAAATCGCCTGAAAAATTAACCAGCTTTTTCTTTAAGTCCTTATTTTTTATAGTACTCTTCTACGCTAATATGCTTCATATACCTTTTTTATTATTAAATATTATTTGATGCAATCTCCCCGAATACTTTAGGTTTTTCTCTATGGCATACATCCAGACACCTTTCATCGTTTCTTTGTCTTTTTTGCCTTGACCAGTCAAGGGCATTAACATTGTCGCATATTCCAACATATCAATCCCAACCGTCTTTAAATCTGTAACAACCTTAATGTCATAAGCACTTGCCATTTCTTTTCGTTTAATCGTCTCCCAAACTTTTTTAGCAGTTTCTTTATCTTTCGGAGATATAGCAAGATAGTCAAAAATATTAAATACTCCCTGTGTTAATAAATCACCATTAGTTTCTATGTGATGTTGCTTGTCTCTCGTCCTTTGTATTATTTGATACATTATCTCTTTTTGCAGTAAGGGCTCGCCACCCGTCCAGCAAACATAATCCATCTTAGACTTTTCTATAATTTTTATTATCTCTTCAATGTCTACTTCTTCCCCATCTGTGTGGTATTTTGTATCACAATATTGGCACGATCTCGTGCATCCTGACAATCTAATAAAAAACATAGGCGTTCCTGTATATTGCCCTTCACCCTGAATTGAACTGAACACTTCCACGAGCTTAATCTTCATAATATGTAACTGAACTATTAGGTCCCTCCCAAAGAGTAATCTCTTTTAAGTCACTAATCCTTTCTTTTAACATATGAAAAATATCCTTCGACATGTTTTCTGCCGTAGGATTATAATCAACAACTTCGTTGATACACTTGTGGTCAAACTTTTCGTCTACCGTCTCCTTTAGTATTTTCTTTACCTCTACAAAGTCAACAACCATATCAGAAGCCAATTCTTCCGAACAGATAACAACCTCCAAGAAATAAGTATGCCCGTGCATATTCTTACACTTCCCCGAATAATTCCTTAAAAAATGGGCAGAGTCAAACTTGTGTTTTAATTTCAACAAATACATATCTGTTAATTAATAATTAATTCTATTATAGCACATTCTTACTTGAGAGTAAATAGAAAAAAGTTATTTATTCTCTGCGGACTCTATTCTCTTCTCTTCTAAAATCTTTTTCTTAGCCCAATAATTCTGGGCATACTCCTTGAACTTCTTCTTATTTTTTTTATACCTAACTTTTGTCCAACAAGAAACACAGTAACCACTTTGCCTATGCTTCTTTTCTGTTGTTTTACATTTTTTACATCGTTTATACTTTAACGACCAAATCCCTTTTTCTTCTAACGTAAACATAACTTTTAACTTAAATCTTCTTCGTGTGCAATTTTGCTTAAAACAATACTGTTATTATCCAATATCTTTAATACTTTGTCAATTTCATTAGAATCTCCCTTAATCTCTCTTACTTTATTAATTATAAAATCTTCTCTTCGAACTAACATTCCTATAACAACACCTTTCAAATAATCTTTAAGGTGTCTAATACATTCCTCTCTAATTAACTCTTTTCCGTTTGTGTCTGTATCTATAAAATTATTTACGGACAACTCTATTTTTTCATAAATTTCTTTCTTGTTCATTTTACTATATTTATTATCTTATTTAACTCATCTATATTATCCTCCATCGTTACTGGCTTGCTTTCTAATTCGTCTGGATTTTCCTCTGTCCTTACAGATACACAAGAATACTCATCACAGAAAGAAGATTTTTTGAAAGCATTTTTCTTAACTGTTCTTTGGAATAAAAAACCTTTCTTACTCATTTTTACCACCTCCTTTTTTATAGATTTCAGTTCTTTTTTCAGAACTGATTTAAAGAACTTCTAAACGTAATTAAAATTACAAATATGTTTTAGTTAATTCTTAAATAATTATTCTAATAAAGGTAAGCAAATTAAGTATTCCACAAGCAGTAAATACCGCAGTTAAAGCAATAATCATCCAATGCCAGTTTATTTTTTTAGGAAAATCGTTGTAATAGAATAGACAAATCCATCCTATCATAAACAAATTTAACATAATCACACCTAAAAACCCTGTGCCCGTAATCATCATCCTTGTAATCATATTGCCTTCGGCACTAGACCCCACCAAATCTACGCATAAATAAGTAGTTGCTATATCTATAAACCTACTTATAATCAGCAATACAACCCACAAAGTTTTATTTTTTTTAACAATATTATCCATACAATAAATATAGCACATTTTAAGATAAATGTCAAGGGTTTTAAGAGTTTTAGGAGTTTTGAAATAAAAACCTTTCCAATCCTTTCCAATCCTAACCACTCAATTCCAATCCTCTCCTCCCCTTTCCACTCCAGTCCTTTCCCATCCACTCAACTCCTGTCCTCTCACCTGCTCTCCTCTCCATTCCTTTCTCTATGGTACCACCAGGACTTGAACCTAGATCTCCAGTGACGCAAACTCTGCAGAGTTTTACTGGTGTCCTACCTGTTAGACGATAATACCTAAACCTTTCCTCTCCTCTCCAGTCCCCTCACTTGCTTTCCTGTCCCCGCCAATCCCATCCTATCCTTTCCATTACTTAGTTCGGGAACAGGGACTCGAACCCCGATTGCCAGAACCAAAATCTAGCGTCCTACCGATTAGACGATTCCCGAATAAACCATTCCTTTCCTTACCTTACCTCTCCAATCCAGTCCCCTCCTTTCCGGTCCTATCCATCCCTATCCATACCTCTCCTGTCCATTCTATATTATTACTCTAAAATATTTAGAATAATAATATAAAATAAAAAACCTTTCCTCTCTTTTCCCGTCCAATCCCATCCTCTCCTGTCCAATCCTTTCCAATCCTAACCACTCACTTCCACTCTTCTCCATTCCTTTATTATAAATACTCCACCCTGGCGGCAATTTCTTACCACCAGTAAGCAATATTTATTTTTTAGCTTTTTCTAATATTCTAGATTTAAAAATGGCACTGCTCCACCTGGAATCATAGATGTTGGTAAATTTCCATCCCATCTTTCGATTGCCTGTAACTGGACGTAGTCTCTCCCACCAAGACTATTAACAGCTTCCGCCTGTATTCTAATCGCTTCTGCATCCGCAGTTGCTTGCGTTACCTTTTGCTCTGCTTCCATCTTCACTCTCTCAAGGTCATTTTTAGCTTCTAATGCTTTTTGTTGTGCTACTTGCTTACTTTCTATCGCTTGCTCGTATTGATCGCTAAAATCAAAGTTTGATATAGAAAATTCATCTACTGTTACATTCCATCTGCTTAATCTTTCTTTTAGTCCTGCTTTAATATCGTCTTTTACTTGGGGTCGCTTTGATACTAATTCTTGAGCTGTGTATTTAGCGATTGTAGCTTTACCAGCTTCCTGAATTGCTGGGGCGATTATTGTAGAAGCATATTCTCTGCCGACTTCTTGATATAGCTTATTTACTGTGTCTGCTGATAAGTGAAAATTCAAGGCAATAGTTGTATCTACTGTCTGAATGTCGTTTGAATACGCAAGTACATTTGTTTCTACTTTCTGCGTTCTGACATTTATCTTCTTAACGCTTTGGTAGATAGGCATCTTAAAGTGCAACCCTTCATCCATTACCTTCTCGCTTACTGCTCCCCAGTTTAAAACAACTCCTCTTTCCCCAGCACCAATAACCACGAATGGTCGCAATGCTATAAGAAATATAAGAAGAACCACGAAAGCGATAATCATTCCAATCTTTTTCTCATTACTCATTTTTTTAATACTTAATTTTTTATTATTTATAACATTATCGACCTTTTTTTATTTAAAATTGATTATTGTAATATTTCAAATATCACATCTAATATCTCTATAAAAACATATACCACAGACCCAACGACAGAAATAACGAGAACAAATATTATGAATATTATTGCCAATACTATAACTATCGGAATAGAAAAGATTAACAAAAATACTTTAAGAAATTCTTCCATAAACTACTTTAATCATCATACTTTTTAATAAACCTGTCCATCTTTTTTTCATCCCAAGTATGAACACAATCATACATTTGATTATACACATATTCAAACCCTATAACCTCGTCTATCATATGTACAATATCCTCATTGTTAGAATTTCTCATTATACTCAACACTTGCTCTCTTTTAGTTTTTATACTCATAAAATAAATAATTTATTTATAAAATAATAATAGCACATTTTTAGTATGAAATCAAGGGTTTTAGGAGTTCTGCTTTTATAGAGAAGAAATCTTAAAAGCAACAAACTCCTCACCTTTCTTAACTATCTCCTTAACTATCTCTGCCTCATAAATACGCCTATCGTTAAATCCATATTTCTTCTGTAAAATATCCTGAAATAATTTTATTACATTATCAAAATCGGCATTCCTGCTACTAACACCAAAACTATATCTAACCTTCAACTTCCCTTCTGGGATAACAACGTCATTAGGCAACCTCAATAACAGCTCTTGTTCATAAGCAACATATGCTGGCGTCTTGAATCTCCTCCCTTTGAATGCCTGATTGATTGATAACGGCTTTATGAAAACCGTGACACTACGCATCAAGTTCAATATTTATCTCTAACTCACTTCCACATAAAGTTGACAACTGACTTGTTTTGATGTTTTCTGTTGCTGGAGTTTTAAGTTTAAACTTACATCTAGCATCTCCCGCTACCGTTGTTGTCGTATTAACAACGTTCCCCAAAATCTTGTCCTCTTCTTTTGACCCATCAATCCAAAATTTAACCGTAACCTGTTCAACAAATTTTTCAATTTGCTGTAAATCAGTTAACGAACAACCAAACGTGATTGTCGCATCCTGCTCCCTGTTCTTATTAACAGAAAGTAATTGAGTCAGTACCTTCATATTTTTAACTTAATAATAATTAAAAATAGCCATTCCTCTCCTCTCCCATCCCCACCTGTCCATTCCACTCCCATCCTATCCCGTCCTCTCCCTACCTGTCTAATCCAATCCCCTGCTTTCCTTTCCTGTCCAATCCTGTCTATACCCCTGCACTAAACTTTGCTTCAGTGCAAGAGTATATTTAGGAAACCTTTCCTCTCCTCCCCCATCCAATCCCCACCTGTCAGGTCCACTCCATTCCATACCCATCCTCTCCTTCCCTCTCCGTTCCGATCCTCTCCTGTCCCCACCTATCCAATCCGCACCACACCTTTATATTTATTCTATATTCTTATATTAAAAATAATCTTAATACAAGAAAATAATATAAAAGCCTTTCCTTTCCTCACCTCCCCAATCCTTTCACTTCACTTCCGTTCCATACCCATCCAGTCCCGTCCCATCCTCTCCTCTCCTATCCTCTCCTCTTGAGTATTTTTTATTTATCTGTACTTTCGCTTTCATTCTCTTCGAATTTCGTAACAATAAATCTACCGAATCTTGGACGATAATCGCCCAAGCCGCCCTCCCGACCAGCATCACCGAGAGCAGAATTTACAACCTCAGCTGGCATCTCGCTATTCCAAATCTCAATCACAAAATCAAGTTCCCACTCCATAAACTTTGGTCTCTTTCTAACGATTCTTCCTTTAGTTGAAGGAACGACAACCGTTCTCACATCTGGAGTCCACTCCTGATATTTGTGCGGTATCATCTCTGGAACAATGTTCAACGCACCAATCCCCATCTCCTTGTAAGTTTTCTTCCCTCTGCCCTGAATCTGATAACTTGTCAATCTCTTACAAATAGCTTGCAAGATGTGTTCTGCTGGCTGGCAGATAACACCATCTACTTTATAAAGATAATCTTCTGGATTATCTCCCTTGTGCTGTCCCGCTCTCTTCTTTGTCTTTGAATCAAGCAATGCTTCTTCCTCAATGCTCATCTTGTGTTGCAATAAAGGTGCAACTCCCTTAATCGTGACATTTACTGTCTTCATGCTTTTTGTTGTTTAGTTTAATTATAGGTTTATATCCTTTCCTCTGGTTGGCGTTATAAGCCGTGTAAATGCCCTGTATAAGTTTTTTAGGGCGTTATTGTATATTTGATAAGAACTATATCTTTGGTGTCTTATACCTTATTTTAATAATAGCACATTTTTAGTATGAAATCAAGGGTTTTAGGAGTTATATCGGGTTATTACATAAACTATCTGTATAGTAATAATATAAATCATCATAATAATATCCTGGATATAAGTAAGAATAAGAGCAAGACTTGTTCTTATTCGGATATAATATTTCCATTTCACCAGAAGGTATTTTAACTAAAGTAGCCGCTTTCTGACTATTATCATAATCCATATCTCCAACTTCCCAACCAATAGCAGTGGTTTCCATAAAATAATAATCCCACCCATTACTCATTGAATAATAATATCCACCAGGAGACCCTAACATCGCTATCGCAATAGCCATATGCCCTGGTAATTCAACTAATACACAATCTATATTCATCGCAAAAATAATAGATGCTGCTAAATAACTTGAATCTTCACAATCGCCATTCTGGTCTAATATAGTTTCTAATGGATATTTAGGATAATCATCATATCCAATTTTTTCATCTGAAACATATCCTATAGATTGAACAAAAGCCGCCGCAAATAAAGATTTTGAATAACTATTTTCATCAGATGCTTTAGTAAGCATATTTGCTATTTCTTTAATATAATAATCATCATAAGTTACATATTCTGTTCCATGTGGTTTTCGTGCTTTATTAGCATAGTAATCATACCAATCAGAATGAATTGAAATATCCCATTCCCAACCTTCGTCTGAATAATCCCATTCAAAATGCTGTACTCTTAATCTACCGCCACCAGATGGATGCGAGTCTTCTCCATCTATAATCCCATCATAATCTGTATCTGGATTGTTTTTATCTGTTCCTTGTTGATCTTCTTCCCAGTTCATCAAACCATCATTATCGTTATCTACAGTATCTAATATTTGTACTTGAGTTCTACTATAAGACAAATATTTACTTTCTATCCAACCTTCTTTATTTACTATTTTTATATGTGCCCAACCTTCTCTTTCGTTAATAACAAATACTTCAGAATTTAAAGGAGCAATATAAATTACATCTAACCCTGTTAAAAAATCAAACACATTTACTTCTTTCGTTGTGTATTTAATAATTTCTTCATCTTCTTCTATTACCACTGCATCGCCAGTTTTATAATTATCAAAATCTACATTATTTATTGTATATACTGAACTCGTATCATAATCATTTATATTTGCTACCAAGAAATGCTTGCTTCCTATATCCCCATTAGGTATTAGCTTATAGACATCCGTTCTCCCATAAACTCTAACCAAATCAGAAGTAGGAAAAATATTCATTTCACTTTGACTAATTACTAAAATATCTTCCCATCTTAAATGTCCGTAACTTTCAAATACTTGAGGATTAAGAACTAATCTTTTATACCGCTTTCCATTCAGATATTTAATAATAAAGACATCGTGATGTGTTGCTGTTTTAACTACGGCTCCTTCGGGAATTATAATAGCATTAGCGTTTGACGTAATATAAGCGAAATTTGCAATAAACGAAACTAATAACGCCATACTTAATACTTTCCTAAAGTTTTTCATCTTTTTTATTTTATTTATCATCGCCTAAATTATCTGACCAAAAATGTCCCCCTTCTTTTTTCCAATATTCTTTTAATTTTTCAACATCTGGATATAACTCTTCAAGATCTTTTCTTCTATCCCCTTTACAAATAAGATACCTATTACATTTTTCACCACCAACGATATTATCATCTACTAAAACTATTGCTGTTTCTGGCTTTTGGGAATCTAAATTCAAATCAAAAGATTTCCCTAATCCCTTAATATTAAGATCTTTCCTCATCCTCTCCATAAAGTCGTTGTCGTTATAAGAAAGATAAACTATTCCATTGGTATCATCTAAAATATAATTTTGTATATACTTCTCTCTTATGTTTTTTACCCACTTTATTTTTTTACCCATAAACTTATTATTACTTTATAATCATAGCACATTTCTTCGTAAATGTCAAGCATTTTAGGAGTTTTACTTTTTAACTATATCCATTCGTACCTCCCTTATACTTTTCAAAAGTCTCCTTCGTGTAGATAGCCGCCTGCCAAAACTTGAGATCACCGTTCCACTGTTTAACAAGCCAAAAGCCATTAACTTCTAATTCGGCATACTCACCACTATCAGAAAAGAAACTTAATAAAAAATCTCTCTTAACTTTTCTTAACTCTCTTGCGTTTTTACTACTCATATTATTTACTCTTATTTATACATCCCTTAGATTTGAGCACAGAGGGTCTAAAGCCATCTACAGAAATGTTATTGATTCCGTTGTTTCTCGGATAACAATTAGGACTAACTCTCAATAGATTCCCGATAGGGTCTATTGGTACTTTCTTATTCGCAAAGTCCTTTATTCTGTTTAACGAATAAGACAACTATACATCCCTTGAGTTCTCGCTTGAGTTCTGTATATCTTAACATTTAATGGCATCCAACAGGTAGCTGTTAAGTTAGCCTACTATATCCTGCCAGTATTAGCTTATATAATAAAAACCCCAGACTCTACAACAAATCTGGGGCTCTATATGGGTAAAATATTTAAAATAATTTACTTCGAATTGTTTGTTGTAGATGTTTTTCACTAAATTAAATATAGCATAGTTTAAAAATAAAGTCAATAGATGTTCAAAACCTCTTCTTGTTCCCGAACAACTTATCAAGCTCCCTATCCTCAACCAGCCGTTTCCTATTCCCTTTCTTGTCGTGTAACTTGTCGTGGCACTTCCTGCACACATAAATAAGGTTCTTAACATTATTTAGATTCCTGTGCTTCGGCATCTCAGACTTAAAGACAATATGATGAACATCGTAAAACTCTCTGTTTGTAACACTACATAATTCGCACCCACTCCAAACAATGTTATACCCTGTTCTTTCCAGGTGATTCAAATATTTACTTTTATAAGTCCCAGCCATTAAAATTCCTTGTCTAAATTATCATCGCCTATCTCCTGACTAACAATGTCTGACATTATCTCCCTGTACCTTTTCTCCCTTATCTTGAAACCGCAATTATGTATCATTAAACCATCGTCAGTTATTCTAGACATATGTAAATACCAGTCCTTACCGCACTTCGGACACTTGTTTTCTTTTAGCTTATACCACTGCATATAATTATTTATCTAGCATACCTAAACCAATTAAGAACATAGTTGTTCCAAAAACCATAATGCCAAACTTCCAACTTGCTAAAAATGAAAAGACAATAACTGACACTGCAATAATAGAAAAACCAGCAATACATAAAGATAACCCCATTCTTAACCCTTTATTGCATTTTAAATCATTTATTATCGCATCAATTAATTTTTTAATCATATTTTTCTATTTCTTTATAAACATCTATCTTATTCTCTTTAGCTACTATTAAAAACTTAAAAATAAAATGCAAAAGAGTAGAAAAAAGCATATCTAATGTTTTTTCATCTTTTTCGTCTAAATTAAAAAAGTTAACAAAAAAACCACTAGTTTGCACAAATACTTTATTTAATTCATCATTTTTACTAAGGAATTTTTTAAAATTATTAAAATCATTAAAAGAAGCGTTGAAATCTAATTTATCGTTTTCTGACAAATTATCTATTCCTTACCTAGCTCCTTCTATTGCTTTTTCAGAAATATTTACTTTTTGTTTTTTCTTAAACATATTTTTATTTTATTTTTTAAAAGGAAAAAAACGATATAATAGCACCAAAACCGCACATCGGAGAATCGTATCTCAAAGCAAGATATGCTAACCCTATGCAAAGGATAGCAAGCCCTATACATCTTATGTTTTTATTTTCTTCACTCATATTTTTATTTTAATCCTTCATCTAATAATTGAACCAACCAACTAAAAGCAAGATGTCCAGTATTTGCATCTACCGTAAAACCTTCTTCAAGCAACCTGCGTAATTCCTCCCACGAATACACAACTCTTTGGTCATACGTCGGGGCAGCGAATATCCCACCTGACGATATTTTCTTATACATTTTTATACCGTCTTGTTCTATACTATCCTCCAGTATTTTTTTTAGTTCTTTGCTCATATTTTTATTTATTAAATTCTGGACTCCCACGCTCCAAATCTTCCAACATCTTCTCTTTCGCTTTTTCTGTATAATACTGCAACCTCTGACTTGCATCAGCCATCCTGGACCACTCAAGATAATAATTATTTACATTGAACCCATTGTACATTATCGCCCAATTATTCTTTATTTTCTTAATAGCCCCCTTCTCTTCAAGATGTTCTACTATCTGCGGATACTCCATTCCCATAACATCGTTACATATCAACCTAGACACCTTGCCATCTTTTGTTTTCGCTTCAATGCTTGAATAATACTCTTTTGATTTTTTAAGAGGCGTACTTATTATCTGTTTATACTTTTCTCGCCATTCTTTAATTTGGCTAATACTTATCTGATATTCAATCTCGTGTTGTTTTAAGGTTATACTCTCCATGTTTTATTTTAATAATTTCTTATCGCTATACTTTGGGTTTTCTATATAAATAATATCGGCTAACCTATTTGGATCATTTATATAAACCTTACTCCCTTTGTCGTTCACGTAACTATTGTTCTTTTCATCAAATAAGTATCCATCCATCGTTGCTATCTTCTCGTGACTTGGATCCGTAATGCTCTCAATCCCGTTTGGATTTATTTTTTCACCACTTCTCAACGTTACGAGTTTACTGTTGCCTTTCAACCTCTCCACCCCTAACGCCTCGCCATCCTCTACGAGATATTCTCTTTTGCTAAACATTCTTATTATTTTTACCATCGTTTCGTTTTTATTTCTTATTATTTTTAACAATATACCAGACTATAAAACGAGAAATGCCAAGTTTTCTTGCTATATCAGACTGCCTCAATGTTTTCTTTAACTTCATGACTTCTTTTCCCAACCGCAACCTAGCATCTTTTTTGTCATTCATTTCCTTCATTGTTTTTCCTATACTGCTCAAGTACTTCTCTTTTGATTTTTGATTTAACTTCTCTTTGTTTTTTTTATAATATTCTCTTCTGGCACGACCAATCATTACCTTATTCTTTTCATAATTTTTTCTACGCCACTCCTTGCTACGCTCTACGTTTTTGGCTCTCCATTTTACCACGCCATCACGACCACTCTCTTTCCTGCAATCCTTACAATAATAATCCTTTTTACCATTCGTGGTGTAAAACTCTGACTTTCTTTTTTCTTTCTTGCATTTAGAGCATTCCATATTTTTTGTTTTGATTATTAAACTGGGATAGACCCACTAAACTTCTCATCCTCCCTCAACTTATAAGACATCAACTGGGATAGCTTCTCCTTTAGCTGATAGGGCGTGGTAATCGTCGGGGCATACTGCTTACCAAATACGGATACCGCATATAAAGCAATTGTTTTAGTTTTTTCGTATCCAAATTGCTTGATAAGGTCTTCTGCCGCTTTCCTCGTTGTCTTGTTCCCGAAGTTTATAGTAGGATTGATTCCCTTAAAAAGATTAATAGTTTCGTTTATTTGTGGATTCGCAAAACTTGGTTTTGCTTCTTCTCTCTTATTCTCTTTATTATATGTATTAATCTCTGTAGTACTCTCTTGTATATCTTCGAGATTAGGTTCTCTCATCTCTAGAGATTGAGTTTCTTTATCTCTAGAGATTGAATTTCTTAATGTCTCGAGATTACTATCAATTAAATCATTATTTCTAAAATACCAAGTTTGTCTACTTATTTTATCGTAATAACTGCAATACATCTTTCCTTGAAACTTATCTTTGCTTTCTTTATATTCTTTTTTACTATTATAAGATACTCCTATCTTCGAGAAAGCATTTCTAAATTCTGATGTTGAAAATCCAAGTTCTTCCGTCCAACTAGCTCCTGCTTTATATCCATTTCTCTCAGTATTTAATGGTTCAAGAAATTTATAAAACTCTTTACCCTCGGTTTTTTTATACCAATACTCTAGCTGTTGCCATAATATTGTAGCGGTCACGCTCACTGCAATGATTCTAAATTCTTTATGATAAGGGATCAATCTAGCAGTTAGAGCAAATAAATTAATTTTGTATTTTTTCATATTATTTTATAAGTTCCATATTCTTTGCCATCTAATATTTTATGACAAGAATGACAAAGAGTTATTAAATTATCGTCTGCATCTACTCTTTCCTCTTTACGTTTCACAATATGGTGTACATGGAGCTTACTTATTTTTTGACCACACTTCTGGCAAGTCCAACTATCTCTTTCTAATATTCTTTTTCTAACTTTGCTATAATATTTTTGTTCTGCCAATAACTTAATTTGTATTTCATCTGATTTATTCTCCCAATCAATTCTCTTTGCTAACTGTACTCTTCTTTTTCTCATTTTATCTTTAGGAGCGACACCACTATAATTACCGTTCATTGAATACCATAATTTATCTTCTTTATGATAAACCCAAGCTAATAAATCATCTTCATCTACTTCTACTTTTTTAGGATGTTCTAATATTTGTTTTCTTGCCCACACTGCTCTTTTTCTCATCATTAATGGCAAATCTTCTAAAAAAATATTATCCATACTTTTTACAAATCTATTTATATAACAATTATAGCACATTTTTGTTTTAAAATCAATATAAACTCAAAACTCTCCTTATCTTTATCTAAGCTATGAATATACCTCGCCTTTAAACTTGTAAAACTGCTTCCTAAAGAGCCCTAAAGGTCATTTGGATGGAATTATATAGAACCCAGCCAAAAACTCTTTAGAGCTCATTTTATTGCCTTATATCAGAATGGGATATTTTCTATTGGGAGCTCGCTATCTAAAGGATTATTTAATTGATCATCCGTTGGCTCAATATTATCCTCTGTAGAATATCCGTCATCTACGCTTACAACGCTTGCACTGCCACCTACTTTTTCTTTCATCCTACTAATCATTTCTTTTAGATCTGTCATTGTTTCTTTAGCAAGATCCATTTCTTCTTTCGTTAACGGAACTTTACTTGGAGTAGGTTGTACAAAATACTCTGTATCTTTTTTCTGTCCTTTCTTATTGATCGTAATGTCATAATCTGGCACTTCTTCAAATACCCAATCTTCACTATTTGCAAGTGCACCTAATTGCTTAATGATTTGGTAACCAGTTTGCAATAACCTGACTGATTTAGTACCTCTATCAAATACCCACATTAAGAAAATAGGACTTACTTTACTTCCTCTTTTACAATACTCACATCCTTCTTCTTGCCCTATGCAAGCATAGCTTCTACGATCTGCATCTATCCAATGAGAACCATAAACTTCATACTGGGAGAGGATACGGATTCTATTCATTCCTGGATCTAATTTCCAGAACTCTCCACCTCCAATTTTATATTCCTTTGCTGTTTTCTCGTAATCTTGAAACTTCGGCATACTTTTATTTTTAATTATTATCTTTTATTCGTAGGATATGCTTGCACTTCGCATCCGTCTTCTTCGGCTTTAACATCTTCTACTTTAATCCCCTTCCCAGTGACTTTAATACGTCCAACATCAAACCATTCTCCGTCTGGTCTCTTGCCTTCTTTGTCTATTATAGGAGTTAAAAGATACTGGTTGCAACCGTACATATAGCTGCACATTGCAGTTATAGTACCTTTGAATCCTGTTATCTTGTCTTCTCCTTTCTTTCCGAAATTTTCCATACCTTTACTTTTAATTATTATTCTGATACTCTTTCTTCTTCGTCAATTTTAAACCCAATATGATCTGGGATTTCTACGTGTCTAAATATTCTTCCTTCTTTAGTAATAGTAATAATATCCCACCCGTCAATTTCCAATGTAAGGTCATCATCGTGGTCTAAATGTAATTTAGCTCCTACTTCTTTTGTTTTTTCTTTTTTTATATCTTCATTAATCTTAAATTGAAACATACCTTTACTTTTAATTATTAATTATTCGTCCATCTTTATTCTTCCCTTATCGTCAACTCGCAACCCAATATC